>ERZ779896.7-NODE-7-length-305464-cov-9.031741_pt1 | contig 305464 bp, 242 predicted proteins | sample MGYA00511067_ERZ779896 | MGnify/ENA primary metagenome ERZ779896 (study PRJEB29588, sample SAMEA2161597) | human gut metagenome | biome: human gut; feature: human-associated habitat; material: faeces | place: Denmark | collected 2008/2010 ... | reverse complement strand
TAAACCACATGTTCCTCCGCTTGTGCGGGCCCCCGTCAATTCCTTTGAGTTTCATTCTTGCGAACGTACTCCCCAGGTGGATAACTTATCGCTTTCGCTTAGTCACTGACATTATATCGCCAACAACGAGTTATCATCGTTTACTGCGTGGACTACCAGGGTATCTAATCCTGTTCGCTCCCCACGCTTTCGTGCCTCAGCGTCAGTAATAGCTTGGAAAGCTGCCTTCGCAATCGGTGTTCTGTGTGATATCTAAGCATTTCACCGCTACACCACACATTCCGCCTTCCGCAACTACACTCTAGTCTGACAGTATTAGAGGCAATTTCGATGTTGAGCATCGAGCTTTCACCTCTAACTTACCAAACCGCCTACGCACCCTTTAAACCCAATAAATCCGGATAACGCTCGGATCCTCCGTATTACCGCGGCTGCTGGCACGGAGTTAGCCGATCCTTATTCGTACGATACTTTCATCCAGGTACACGTACCTGTTATTACCCTCGTACAAAAGCAGTTTACAATGCATAGCACATTCTTCCTGCACGCGGCATGGCTGGTTCAGACTTGCGTCCATTGACCAATATTCCTCACTGCTGCCTCCCGTAGGAGTCTGGTCCGTGTCTCAGTACCAGTGTGGGGGGAAAACCTCTCAGTCCCCCTATGTATCATTGCTATGGTGAGCCGTTACCTCACCATCTGGCTAATACAACGCATGCCCATCTTTAACCGCCGGAGCTTTCAACTCCAAAAGATGCCTTCTGAAATATTATGGGGTATTAGACCAAATTTCTTCGGATTATTCCCCTGTTAAAGGTAGGTTGCATACGCGTTACGCACCCGTGCGCCGGTCGCCGGCAGAAGTAGCAAGCTACTTCACCCGCTGCCCCTCGACTTGCATGTGTTAGGCCTGCCGCTAGCGTTTATCCTGAGCCAGGATCAAACTCTCCATGATAAAAAATATTATTTTAGATTGTTAGAGCCCTGACTGTTTGTTTCCTGAATTTAGGAATTGATAAGTACTACATTTACCTATTTTTCTCAATTATTACCAGTAATTCAAAGAACCGTATTTCTTCGAAGCTCTTTCGAGCCTCTCGGTGTTTCTCTTAAAAAATGAAGGAAACGGACTGCAAAGATAAATGCTTTTTTTTATTTTTCAAAAGAAAAAATCATTTTTTGCTGACTTATTCTTTCATTCGTTTTTTTTGAGAACTACCTTATTTCCTTTTGGCGGGTGCAAATGTAGGGACTTTTTTTGATTCTGCAAATTATTGCGATCTTTTTTCTCTGTTTTTTTGTGGGAAATAGGCCCCGAAAGGTGCCAGCATGCTCGCAAACTATTATAAACCAGCGATGATGCGCAATGAAAAAAGTTGTAGGAAAATCATAAAAAAAGAGGGGAAACAGGACGTTTCCCCTCTTCAATCATACCGCATGAACTAATAGCTCCGTGCGAAAATAACACGACGATGCGACGGCTTTCCGCTGATTATGCACCGGCCTTCCTCTTCCGGCGCGTCCACCGGGATGCAACGAATGGTGGCTTTTGTCTCATTTTTGATCTTCTCTTCGGTCTCCGGAGTTCCGTCCCAATGGGCCAAAATAAAGCCGCCCTTGCTATCCAAAACACTTTTAAACTCTTCGTAGGTATCCACACGGGTAATCATGCTATCGCGGAATTTAAGCGCTTTCTCGTAAATTCCTTTTTGAATCTCATCGAGCAGCTTTTCGATGCGATCTTCGATACCTTCCTGTGAGATGGTCTCTTTTTCGAGGGTATCGCGCCGCATGATCTCAATCGTACCGTTGGTAAAGTCGCGCTGACCCATCGCCAGTCGGATCGGCACACCCTTGAGCTCGTACTCTGCAAATTTAAATCCGGTCCGGACATTGTCTCTCGAATCGATCTTAACACTGATTCCCCGTTTTTTTAGCTCCGAAGCAATCGCCTCGAGACGGGTAACTACCCGGTTGAGTTCCTCTTCTCCTTTATATATAGGTATCATGACGACTTGGATCGGAGCAAGCTTCGGCGGAAGTACCAATCCGTTGTTGTCGGAGTGAGCCATGATAAGTGCCCCCATCAAACGGGTCGATACACCCCACGAGGTAGCCCACACGTAATCGAGTTTTCCCTCCTGATTCGTAAACTGCACATCGAATGCCTTCGCGAAATTTTGTCCCAAGAAGTGAGACGTACCGCTCTGCAGGGCCTTGCCGTCCTGCATCATGGCTTCGATCGTCAACGTGTCGTCCGCTCCCGCGAAGCGCTCGCTGTCGCTTTTGTGGCCGACTATTACCGGAAGACTCATCCACTTCTCCGCGAATTCGGCATATACGCCGATCATCTTCTTTGCCTCAGCAAGTGCCTCTTCTTTCGTAGCATGGGCCGTGTGTCCCTCCTGCCACAAAAACTCAGCCGTGCGCAGGAACAAACGGGTTCGCATCTCCCAGCGCACCACGTTGGCCCACTGATTGCACAGGATCGGAAGGTCCCGATAGGATTGGATCCAGTTTTTATAAGTGTTCCAGATGATTGTCTCCGACGTGGGGCGAACAATCAGCTCCTCCTCGAGCTTGGCATCGGGGTCCACGACGACACCCTTCCCATCCGGATCGTTTTTCAGGCGGTAGTGGGTCACGACCGCACACTCCTTGGCAAATCCCTCGACGTGATGGGCCTCTTTGCTAAAAAACGATTTGGGGATGAATACCGGGAAGTAGGCGTTTTCGTGTCCGGTCTCCTTGAACATTCGGTCCAATGCCCCCTGCATCTTCTCCCATATCGCGTAGCCGTAGGGTTTGATCACCATACAACCCCGTACGGCAGAATTTTCTGCCAATCCTGCCTTTACAACCAGATCGTTGTACCACTGCGAGTAGTTCTCCTCTCGCGGAGTCAATTCTTTCAGCTCTTTTGCCATATTTTGTCTTGTTCGGTTATACTATGATTTTCGTTTACAAAGGTATACTATTTTTCCGATTTTATAGAAATATTGCCTATCTTTGAACGGTCTGGAGCCGGGACCAAGAGAGAAGCGAAGGTTTTGTAGCGATGCAACGATTCGCTACGGTTTCCCATCTATAAAAAACAGGGGACAAAATGGCTTCAAAAGCAACTTTTTGGTCCCATTTTCGTTATATAATAAATAAGACAAACAAGCAACGGAATAGTATGAAAAACAACAGATTGATCACCGCTTTATGCGGAATGTTTGCAGTCATCCTTTTGGGAGGATGCAGTGCAACGGTGTATTCCGGATCATCGGCTTCCGTTAGTGACGACCTATATGCTCCGCGAAATAAAGATGAATTGATGGCGGCCCGTGCTGAGCACAAAGCCCGTCTGCTGGCAGAACAAAAGGCTGCAGAAGAGGCCGAGCAGAAACGCAGGGAAGAGATTGCACGTACAATCGCCGACTTGCAGCAGCGCGAAGCTCAACAGGAAGAGCTGTCATACAGCAGTGTGCTCTCCGACGGAATCCAAGACTCCTACGAAAGACGACTGAGGGGCATCAACTCGCCCTCCTATAAAATGCCGAGCAGCTATCAAGATGCGGCTATCAGTACGGCCGGTCGGTATGCATCGGCCTATGATCCGGCTTTCTACAACGTGATGGTGTCGGGCGACGAGATTTGGGTCGAACCCAAGTACGTCTCATCCTTCTTTGGCGATTGGGGAGCCACCAACGTAACGGTCAACGTAGGTTTGTGGGGCTACCCCTCGTGGACATGGAACAGTCCTTGGTGGTGGGGGTGGAGTCCTACATGGAGCTGGAACTGGAATTGGGGATGGAACTATTACGGATGGTACTCCCCGTGGTATAACGATTTCTGGTTCTCGTGGGGCGGATGGTATCCCTACTACGGATGGGGCGGATGGTATGGTCCTCATTGGCACGGTCCGCACTATTGGGGCCACGGCGGATATTGGGGTTACCCCAAATACAACAGCCGCAATACGGTCTATGGCAAGCCCAGAAACTCTTCGGGAACCTACTATCCTTCCTATATGGGTGGAGCGGGTAACACAAGCTACCGCAGGGGCAGCAGCTCCTCCTATCAGTCGAACGGGACTGGTGGGGTTTCCTCCTTCAACAACAGCGGTTCGTCCTCGTACAGAAGAGGCTCTCTGAGCTCGGGGAGCACGGGAAACACCTCCTTCCGGAACAACAGCACGAAGGGGAACACCTCTTCATCGCCCTATGACGTTTATCGCCGTCAACAAAAGAGCGGAAGTTCTTCATCTCCGTCCTATCTGAACAACGGAACGAAGAGTTCGGGTAGTTCGACAACTACAACGCCTTCTTACCGCAGATCGACCACACCTTCCGTGACTCCTTCCAATTCCGGAAGCTACAATCGTGGCAGTTTTGGTGGTGGCGGTTTCGGCGGCGGAAGCATGGGTGGCGGAAGCGCACCCCGTTCGGGTGGCGGAGGAAGCTATCGCCGGTAGTGTCATGCAGATCCAGTGAAAAATATAAAACACGCTATAAATTGTCGATTCATGAAAAAAATCAGTTTGATCATATTCAGTTCACTTGCCGCTGTGTGGTCTACGAGCCTAAGTGCACAGACGCCGGGTGATCTGCTCAAGCTCTCTCAGTACGATTACTCGTTGGGAACGGCTCGTTCGGCCGCCATGGGAGGAGCTTTCGTTTCGCTGGGGGCGGATCTGGCTTCCATCTCGATCAACCCGGCCGGATTGGGTATGTATCGGGGTTCGGAGGTCGGCATCTCCCTGTCCGTCCTGTCAACCGACGTGAGCAGCGACTATCTCAACCGGAAAGGGAATGCCTCGAAAGCGAAATTTGCCCCGAGTAACATCGGAGCCTCCTTTGAGATGTACCGCGGTCCGGGATCGTTGACCAGCTTCTCTCTGGGCGTAGGCTACAACCGTAAGATCGATTTCAGCACCTCTTCGATGGCTTTCGGATCGGGTGCTGCGCACTCGATGACCGAATACTTCTCGGAGAAACTGAGAGGACTTTCGGAATCGACGCTGCTCGGACCGGAGTCACAGCCCTACCTTCCGTTCGACAATTACGGAATCGATCGATGGGGAGCCATTTTAGGGTACCAGACAGGGATCATGAGTCCCGTAGAGACAGGAAGTACGTTCTACTCCCCTTGGGGCGTCTTGTCGCAAAAGGCAACGATCAATCCGGTTCTGAGAAAACTGCAGGAGGGAAGTGTCGGTGAATACTCGCTTGCCGGTGGATTCAATTTCCAGAACTCCTTCTATTTCGGTTTGGCGGTCGGCATTCAGGACATTTACTACAAAAACGAAAACAATTATTTCGAATCCTATGTCGGGAATGAGTTGACGTTGCTCAATATGAACTACATCCAGAGATTGAAGATGGATGGAACGGGAGTGAATTTCAAGATCGGTTTCGTGGCTCGTCCGACCGACAATCTGCGAATCGGTTTGGCGGTTCACACCCCGACGTTCATCAACATCAACGAAGAGTATGTCGAGTACATGTCGGCAAACTATTCGGGACAGGCACCGAACAACTATCTGGATACGCCCTACTCGCTGAATGAGTACAGAATACAGACACCGACCCGCTTGATGGCCGGACTCTCCTACACCTTCCCCGGTATCGGTCTGATCAGCGCCGATTACGAACGTGTGTGGTACAACGGAATGCGGCTGCGGAATATGGCCGGAGGAAACTGGTCGTATGAGACCGTGATTCGGGATGAGGTTCAGGAGCTGTACAAGGCTGCGAATAACTTCCGGGTCGGCGTAGAACTTACTCCGCTGTCGAATCTGTTCGTACGGGCCGGATATGCAAACTATGGCGACTGCCAACGCTCTTCCGACTTCATCTTCAGCAATCAGATGAACGTACGCTCCTACCAGAGCTACTCGGTGGGACTCGGGTATCGGTTCAAAGGAAACTTTTACACCGATCTGACCTACGTCTACACGGACTATAAGTATGCCCCCTACGACATTTTCTACTATGCGGAAGGGTCGGGAAGCGATCTTTTCGAACTCTCCTCCGAGATTGTTCAACCGAAAGCTACCCGTCATATCGTGACGCTGAGCTTGGGACTTAAATTCTGATCGATCGCAGGGAGAACCAACGATAAACGAGGGAGAGGGCTACAAAGGCTCTCTCCCTCGTTTTATATTTTAAGGAATCATCCTCAGAACAAGATCGCAGCGTTGCGGCAACAAAACCGAGCAGCACAAAGTAGTCGCGAAAGTAGTCGCGCACTTGACCGTCCACTCAAAACAAATCACCCAAAGGCCACACTCGGACTAACGGGCTAAATCTCTACCAAATGGTGCTTGATGGCGTAAACTACCAGATTGGCCGTGTTCTTACACCCCGTTTTAGCCAAGATATTGGATCGGTGCTTATCGACAGTACGTTTGGATATAAACAGCGCGTCGGCGATTTCGTTGTTGGATTCTCCGCGGCAGATGTGAAGCAGGATCTCTGACTCCCGCTGGGAAAGCTGCTCCGGACTATCCTCCGGAACGGACGATGGGGTCGACTTCAGGTTGCTGACCAGATTGAACAACAGCTCCTGAGAGAAAAAGCTGCCTCCCTCCGCAACTGCCTCGATGGCGGCAACCACATCCTTGATCTCCGAGTTTTTCAGAATGAACCCCTTGACCCCGAGCGATACCATCTTAAAATAGTAATCTTCGTCACCGTACATCGAAAGGGTAATGATCTTCAGATCGGGCCACCGTTTCAATGCCTCTTCGGCCGCAGCGATCCCGTTCATTCGCGGCATCTCGATGTCGAGCAATATAACGTCGGGGGTCATTTTTTCGAGCAGACTGAGCAACTCGAGACCGTCGGAGGCCTCACCCACTACGTTGAAACCCTCAATCCCGCTCAACAAAGTTCTCAGACCGTTGCGAAACAGTGTATGATCGTCTGCCAAAACAATATTGCACGTACGTTCCATAGTTCGATATTATATATGTACCTCGATTTGAGCCGCCATTCCTTTTCCCGGCGTACTTTTCATCTCCATGCTTCCCTTTAAAGAACGGATCCGGGAGCGGATATTGACAATCCCCATGCCCTGCTGCTCCTGTGCTGAGATGTCGAATCCACAGCCGTTGTCGCGATAATCCAATCGGAGCGTCTCATCGGCATATATCAGCGATATGGTAATCTGTGTAGCCCCCGAATGCTTCAAGCTATTGTTGATCAGCTCGCAGATGACCCGATAGAGGATCACCTCGATGTCCATATCAAAACGCTCGGTCCGCAGATTGGTCGAATAGTTGATCCGCATCGAACTGCGGGGCAGCTTGTTGATAAAATTCGAAACGGCCCGTGCCAGACCGAAATCGTTCAGGATATGGGGACTCAGATTAACGGATATTTCGCGCAGGCTCCGAATGGCTTCATCGATTACGTAATTCGCGTTGCGGAGAATCTCCTTGCTGCGTTCGTCTTGGGTCTCGGAGAGGGCCGAGATTGACATTTTTGCCGACGACAACAACGGCCCCAAACCATCGTGCAGATCTTTCGAGAAGCGTTGCCGTTCCTTCTCCTCGGTTCGCAGGACGGTATTCAGAATACGCCGTTCGCTGATACGCTGCTGAAGTTCCGTACGGGTAATGTAGTCGAAGATCTTCTGTACGAGCAGCATGCCCACAGCGAAACAGAGCGATACCGCAATCCCGAACCACAAGGCAACCTCGGACGGAAGTTGTACGCTGGTCCAATGTTTTATGCGGAAATATTCGCTGAGCCGCAATACTGCCAAGCAGGTCAGTCCGACGGTGAACAGCATCCACGAGAGATTGTATTTGGTCCGGCGTGAGAGCCGGATAGCAACGATCGTAGCGATGATTTGCAGAACGATCGTGATGATCAACAGAATCTCTTTAACCATGTAGCGTTAAGCGTATTTGTATTCGGATTGCGTGTAAAGGTACAAAATTTCCAGAAACAAAAACTTTTTTGGAAATTGACTAAATACTGTCGGTATCTTATAAAAAAACGGAACCCGACAGGCTCCGTTTTGTTTTTGCTCCACACAGGGAGTATGACTTACTTTGCAGTAAATACTCTCTTTTTCTCTTTGATGCGGGCTTTTTTACCGGTCAGACCGCGCAGATAGTAGATACGTGCACGGCGAACGACACCCACTTTGTTCACTTCGATGTGGTCGATGTGGGGCGAGTAGAGCGGGAAAATACGCTCAACGCCGATTCCGTCCGAAATTTTGCGGATCGTAAACATTTTGGTGATGCCGCTGCCTTTGATTTGAATGACCGTGCCTCGAAAACTCTGAAGACGCTCTTTGTTTCCCTCGACAATCTTATACGTTACGGTAATCGTGTCACCGCTTTTGAACGAAGGAACTTCCGGTTTCACCCACATAGAATCTTGGGCGATTTTAATCAACTTGTCCATTTTCAACAATATTAATTTATAGTGGGAATATTACGGGCCCCTACGTCCTCGCAAGAGATTCCTGCACTTTGGGAGCACAAAGGTAGTGCTTTCTCCCGAAAAAACAATACGTTCCTTTAAATTTTATCTCCGGGAGGCGAACATTCCGCCCTCCGGAGGTGATTTATTTACAGTTCAATGCAGCTCCCGCCTTGAACCATCCGATCTGGTGTTCGTTGTAGGTGTGCACCGCTTCGAACGATTCGGTGGTCCCGTCGCTGTGTTTCAGGGTGATTGTCATCCGGCTGCCGGGAGCGAACGTTGCCAGACCCGTTACCGAGATCCAGTCGTCCTCACGAATCCGGTCGTAGTCTGCCGGATTGGCAAAGGTAAGGGCCAGAACTCCCTGTTTTTTGAGGTTTGTCTCGTGGATACGGGCAAACGATTTGACCAAAACGACTTTGACATTCAGAAAACGCGGTTCCAGCGCGGCATGCTCCCGCGAAGAGCCCTCGCCGTAGTTCTCTTCGGCCACGACGATCGATCCGATTCCCCGACTTTTGTACTGTTTGGCAACTGACGATACGGCGTCGTAACTTCCGTCCAACGTGTTCAGTACACAGTTTGTCTTGCCGTTGAAGCGGTTGACAGCTCCCATCAGCAGGTTGTCCGAAATATTTTCGAGGTGACCGCGGAAACGAAGCCACGGACCGGCCATCGAGATGTGATCGGTCGTACACTTCCCTTCAGCCTTGATCAGTAGCCGCAGATCGGTAAAATCTTTCCCGTCCCATGCAGCGAAGGGTTGCAGACGTTGCAGACGGTTCGATCCGAGGGCAATGACCACCTCACCGGTGAAGTGGTCGTCCGGGGCAATGTATCCGTTGTCATCGACGGCAAAACCGGCTGCGGGCAGCTCATCTCCTTTCGGTTCGTCGAGCATAACCCACTCGCCATCGCTGTTTTGCAGCTTGTCTTTCAGCGGATTGAATGTCAGATCTCCGGCAATGGTCAGGGCCGTAACCAACTCGGGTGATGCAACAAATGCATGTGTGTTGGGGTTGCCGTCCGCACGTTTGGCAAAGTTACGGTTAAACGACGTTACGATCGAATTCGGACGGGTGTTGTCCTTTTCGTGGCGGGCCCACTGTCCGATACAAGGTCCACAGGCATTGGTCATCACAACACCACCGATCTCCAACAGCGGTTTCAGAATCCCGTCTCGCTCTGCCGTATAACGAACCTGCTCCGAACCCGGATTGATCAGCAATTTCGCTTGCGTTTTCAACTTTTTATCGATCGCTTGACGCGCGACAGATGCGGCTCTTCCTAAATCCTGATAAGAGGAGTTCGTACAGGATCCGATCAGACCGACTTCCATCCGTTGGGGAATCCCCTTTTCACGCACCCACGCACCGAATTCGGAGATCGTATGGGCGGCGTCCGGTGTAAACGGACCGTTGATATAGGGTTCGAGTGTCGAAAGATCGATCTCGATTACGCGATCGTAGTATTTTTCGGGAGCAGCCTCAACTTCGGCATCAGCACGCAGCGAACCACTCAACTGTTTGGCCGCATCAGCCACATCGGGACGTCCCGTAGCCCGCAGGTAGCGGTCCATCGATTCGTCGTATGCGAAGAGCGAGGTCGTTGCCCCGACTTCAGCACCCATGTTGCAGATCGTTGCCTTTCCCGTAGCCGACAACGAAGCTGCACCCTCTCCGAAGTACTCCAAGATAGCGTTGGTTCCTCCCTTGACCGTGAGGATGCCGGCTACCTTCAGGATAACATCCTTCGGCGACGCCCAACCGCTGAGTTTTCCGGTCAGTTTGATACCGAAAATTTTGGGCATCTTCAGCTCCCACGGCATACCGGCCATCACATCGACGGCATCGGCTCCTCCGACTCCGATAGCCACCATACCCAAACCTCCGGCATTGGGCGTGTGCGAATCGGTCCCGATCATCATTCCTCCCGGGAATGCATAATTTTCCAGCACGACCTGATGGATGATCCCGGCACCAGCCTTCCAGAATCCGATTCCGTACCGGTTGGCGACGCTTTTCAGGAAATCATAGACCTCACGGTTGGTTTCGTTGGCGGTAGCCAAATCGGCAGCAGCCCCCCGATCGGCCTGAATCAGGTGATCGCAGTGTACCGAAGCGGGGACGGCCGAACGGTCTCGTCCTGCATTCATAAACTGTAACAAGGCCATCTGTGCCGTTGCATCCTGCATGGCCACACGGTCGGGCCGGAAATTGACGTAGTCGGTACCCCGAACGAACGGCTTGGCGTCCGCTTCATCGTAGAGATGGGCATACAAAATCTTCTCTGCAAGCGTCAGCGGACCCCCTTTGACGGCCCGGGCATGCTCTACCTTTTGTGCGAACGTCTTGTATACGTTCCGGATCATTTCAATGTCAAATGCCATATCTGTCGAGTTTTTATGATTTATTTCGTATTGAAAAAGATGTCCGTCGAAGCCTGCGGACTCTTCGACGGACAAAGATAACGATTTTGCGGCAAACCACGGGGATGTTTTACGGATTTGTCTCCGAACGGTCCGATTGTCCGCCTTGCTGTGTGTGACGCAGGATTTCGCTCCTTTTCCGGTCGCGATACTCCTGAACGTGTTTTATGAATGTCTCCGGGTCGTTGCAGCTTACGATAAACCGGTCTTCATAGATATCCTCGATCAGAACCAGATGTTTTCGGTCTGAAGCATAGACTTTATAGGTCGTCCACTCCATGAAGTCGAAGTAGTAGCCGTAGTAGCCCCAAAAACCGTAACTGCCCACCAACGGCCACAGACGGGTAAATTCGTCTTTGCCGAAGACACGGATCTTTTCAACATCTTCGATGTGGATCCGGGTCATATCGACGATACAGTGCACTTCGACAACCGAATCATCGAGCAGAATGTAGAGCGGAATCGACAGAATGTAGAGAATGATGATGCAAATCAGGAAAAACACACCCCATGCGGGAAGATAGGCTCCCCCCCAAACGAAACTCGCACCGATCAGCAGCAATACGACAATCGTCAGAATAACGAAAGTGATGCGACGGCTACGGCGGTCGTAGCGGTATTTGTACTTCTCCTGAGGCATGATTGCAGACTCTCTATCTCTTTTCTTCAGCTCTTTTTTTCTCCTCCTCTTCGACCCTTTTTCGGAATTCGGCCCGACGGCGTTCACGCAGCGCTTCGTCGCGCTCCTGTTGTATCCGTTGTCTGCGTGCAATCATCGAGAGGAAGATGGCGAAAACAATCGCCGTACCACCCGATTCGATCAGCATCGAGGAGAGCTCTTTCCCTCTTTTGAGCCAATAGACCTCACCGGCCCATTGAATACCGAATACGATGATGAAAAAGAGGACCGCACTCAGAATAAAACCCCAAACTTTTTTCATGACATTTCAATTAACTCAGAATAGAAGATCCGACCACGTTCAGGAAAAGGCGCGTCGAGTGGCGCTACTTTGTCGGAAGATCTCCGAAATACTCTTTTAAGTCTTCTTGGAACTTTTTCAGTGTCTCGTCCATCGAGACATACGACCGACCTCCGGCAGCATTGCGATGTCCTCCGCCCTCGAAGTATCTGCGGGCAAATACGTTGACATCGATATCGCCTCGGGAACGTAACGAGACACGGATGCTGTGTTTGGTTTGAATGAACATGGCCGACATCCGGATACCGCGTATCGACAGCGGATAGTTGACAAAGCCTTCGCTATCGCCTTGGATGAAGTTGAAACGGCGCATATCTTCCTCCGTGAGCGATACATAGGCGACGCCGTATCGATAATTTGTGACCATCTTGTCGTTCAACATGTATCCTAACAGGCGCATCCGGCCTTCGGAGAAGTTGTCATAGACGCTGCTATTTACGTACGGCACATTGACTCCCCGATCGATCAGTACGGCTGCTGCCCGAAACAGGTCGGAGGTCAGATAGCTGTAGCTGAAATTACCCGTATCGGTCATAATACCGACATACAGCGCCTCGGCCATCGCCTGATCGATGGCCTCTTCTCCGGCCAATGCTACAATCAGTTGGTAGACGATGTAGGAGGTCGAACAGGAGTAGGTGTCCGAGAATTGCACTGCGTATCCGTCTACGGGAGGGTGCAAGTGGTGGTCGATCAGGATGCGTGTCGCCGTCGTGTTGGCCATGGCCGTATCGGTCACCCGATCCAGCCGATTGATCTGGTTGAAGTCCATGCAGAAGATGATCTCCGCCTCGCTGATGAACCGGGCCATTTCACCATCCGCATCGTCTTTAAATACACCGATGTATCCGATATCGGTCATCCATTCGAGAAAGTAGGGATAGCGGTTCGGTGCGATACACCGGACAACATGACCCAGACGATCGAGATAGGATCTCCATGCCAGAGCGGCTCCGATGGTGTCACCGTCCGGATTGGTGTGGGATAAAAGGACTATCTTTTTCGGCGTATCGCCTAATATGGTACGTAGTTGATCTAATTTTTGCTCTGTGATAACCATAATTCACTTCATTTATTCCTCTGCCTCTCTATCAAGTGTTTGTGTGTCCGTGAAGATCATGCCTTCGACGCGGCGGTTGAGTCGAGTCGGGCCGATCCATTCCCGTTCCGAAGGAGCGGTAAGAGACGCGTCCCCTTTTGTCCCCGCAACAGGTGTATTGGTTATTCGGGCCAGTGCATAGCGCATAAGCAACTCCCTTGAGTCACCCAACGGCAACAGCTGATCCTGATTCTTGATCTCATCGACCTCTTCGTCGGGAACAAACCCTTGGGAATAATCCGATTGTTTGTTTTTGTTGAAGGCTTGCGAGTAGATCGGATGGAGGGTAATGCCATGTGTGGACGAGGTGATTTCTATTGAACCCACGTTTTTGCCTTCGGTCTGCGTGCCGATCAGATAGACATTCATGTACGGACGTAAGGAATTGATTACCAATTCGCTTGCGGATGCCGTATAGGCACCGCTCAACACGAAAACTCGATCCATATCGAGGTTGTAGGGAGCCATTTCGCTTTCAGTGAAAAAATCCATCTCCACCATGCCGTATATCCGATCCAGATCATCGTTCATCTTCCGATAACAGAAGACATCGCCCAAAGCACTGCGAGGAGCTATCATGCTGCACAGCAACTGACAACTGCTTGCATACCCTCCGGGATTGTATCGTAGATCGAGAATCAACTCGTCGATCTTCTCTTGCTGAAAGGAAGCGAATACCTCCTTGAGCTGGTTGTCGTACGTCACATCCGATACGCCGCCGGGACCTGTATTAAACTCGTTGTAGACCAGATAACCGATCTTTTTTCCTCCGTATGTAAACACCGTATCCATCAAGATCGGGGAGATATCCATGGTCTCTGCCGCTTCGATAGCAACAGTTCCTTCGTATGTTGTTTCGTAATCGTAAATCTCAAGGCCATTGATCGTATCGATCTGACGGAGAGACATCCGTTCAATCTGTAATTGTGCAGCTCCTCCACTCTCTACGGCGGCCGTTTCGTTTGCTCCGATCGGATGTCCGTCGATGCCTACAATCCAGTCTCCACGACGGATGCCCGCACGGTCGGCCGGCGACCCTTCGACAACGAACAACACCCGTGCACTGATATACCGCCGAGAACTGCTTGTATAGTAATACATGCAATCCATTCCATACTCAGACGACACCCCGGATGACGCTTTGGTTTGACCGGTACGCTCCATGTAGGAATAGAAATAGTTCTTGTCTCCGGTGTGTTTTCCGTCGTTGTCAGCCGCATCTCGAGAGAGCAACTGGGTGAAAAACAGCTCACAGGTTTGATTGTAATTGGGCGTTACACTCTTCGTGTAGTCGTTATAGAGATACTGGGTGACCATTTGGGAATAGATCCATCGATTTGCCTCAGCATCGGCCGAATAGGTATCGTCGGGATCTTGGGGATTATTGTCCACCGGATCTTTCGTACACGAAACCGACCCTACACAGCACACCAAGGCCACCACAAACAGCCTTTTCATACATTTAGCTACAAAAAGCGAATTCTTTTTCTTTTCCATCACGTGCTACAATCAAGATACCGCCCCGATTCTACAAAGATAGGAATTTTACGAAATTTATTGATGTATAAATTCAACTAAACCCATATAAAACATCGCTCGGCCCTTTTCTCTCCACACATCTCGGCAAGGAAGAACCGCCCGCGAATGTTCACGAATACAAAGCTATGATTATAACGTACTTTTTGAGACTTTCATATATCTCCATACTTCAAAAAAGAAACGGATCTTCTCCACATGCGTATCCAGTGAGAAGATCCGTACAATATAGGCTTTCCAAGAATCTCTATCCGAGAGTAGACACCGCCTTACGTTTTTTCCAATAGAGGAAGAGTCCGAAAACGAACAATACGACAACAGCAGCAATCGCATAAGCCCAGACTTCCGGAAGGGCCAGACCCTCGGGAGCCATCAAAATATAGGTTGTGCAGACTGCCGTCATGAACAGTGCCGGAATCAAGGTTATGATATAGGGTTTATTCTCCCGCACCAGATATACCGTCAGCGCCCACAGCGTAAAGACGGCAAGGGTCTGGTTACACCACGCAAAGTAGCGCCACAAAACGGAGAAATTTACATGCAGGATGATGAATCCGACTACGAACAACGGAACTGAAATCAGCAGCCGTTTCAGAATCGGTTTTTGATCTATGTGCAGGAAGTCGGCCACGATCAGACGGGCTGAACGGAAGGCCGTATCCCCGGAGGTAATAGGCGCCGCAATCACTCCCAAAACGGCCAATAGGCCTCCGATCGTTCCGAGCCACTCTTTGGTGATCGAGTCAACGACGATCGCGGCATTGTCGTTCCCTGAATCTGCAGCGAAGAGAGCGGTACCAGACTCCGTATGGAAGAAATAGGTGGCCGCAGCAGCCCAAATCAGCGCAACAATACCCTCGGTGATCATCGCTCCGTAAAATACCGGACGGCCATACTTCTCGTTGGTTATACACCGAGCCATCATCGGCGACTGCGTAGCATGAAATCCGGAGATGGCACCGCATGCGATCGAAATAAACATCATCGGGAAGATCGGAAGTCCGTCGGGATGCGTATTGGTCAGGCCGTCGGTGATTTCGGGCAGCTGCGGATGATTCCAGAAGAGCATCACCAGAATACCCACTGCCATGAAAATCAACGCTACGGCAAATATCGGATAGATCTTACCGATAATCTTGTCGATGGGCAGCAGCGTAGCCAATACATAATAGATGAACACGATGGTCGCCCAAAAAGAGAGGTCGAGACTTTCGGGTGTCAGCTTAGCCAACAGCCCGGCAGGACCTGCCACGAAAACCGCGCCGACAAGTACCATCAGCAGGACGGTAAACCCTCGCATGAACTGTTTGAAGTTAACGCCCAGATAGCGCCCTATGGTTTCGGGCAGACTTTCTCCCCCGTTTCTCAGCGAGATCATACCCGACAGAAAATCGTGAACCGCACCGGCGAAAATACTTCCCAAAACGATCCACAGATATGAGGCTGTTCCGAATTTCGCACCCATGATGGCTCCGAAAATCGGGCCCAGACCCGCGATATTCAGGAACTGGATCATAAATACTTTCCATGTCGGCATGGGAATGTAATCCACCCCGTCCTGTTTGGTAAAGGCGGGTGTTTTCCGACTCGGGTCGATCCCAAACACCTTCTCGACGAACTTGCCGTAAACGAAATATCCGCCGATCAGGACAAGCAACGCAATAGTAAAGGTTATCATATCTTCACCTGTTTACCGACCTTACGCGCCGTAGTGGAAGCGTATCGTCTGCTTGCAATCGGGATGCAGCGAACGAGCCACCGGACAAGTAGTTGCCGCACGTTCGAGAATAACACGCTGCTTCGGATCGAAATCCGTCGGGAAATGAACATCGATCACAATCTCGCCAATCCGACGGGGCGAGGCATTCATGATCTTCGTAATAATCAACTTGGTACCCTTCAGTTCGAGGCCCTGCGTCTGCGCTGCAATGCCCATCAGGGTCATCATACAACTTCCCAACGCCGTAGCCACGAGATCGGTCGGGGAGAAGGCCTCGCCCTTACCGTGGTTATCGACCGGAGCATCGGTCATGATTTTCGTTCCGGATTGAAGATGGGTCGCCTCCGTCCGAAGATCGCCCAAATAAATGGTTTCAACTGTTGCCATAATCTTACCTGTTTTTATATGTTATCTTGCTTGTTGCACATGAAAGTTCGTGTTACACCACATCTCGTCCCGACTACCGACCCCCCACGAGCACCTCCCAACAGGGCAGCGCTCACACTCCCCCATCCTTTCGCTCGATTCTCGACACACGAACAACTCTCGGTAAGACCATCACATCACACCCTCATCACCCTTCTCCTCTCAACTTCCACACTCCTTCACTCTACCCCACGCCCCCTCGACGATCCTAACCGAGGTGTCGTCAGTTCGGAGTCTCCAGCCAGTCGGCCGATACCGTACTATTTTCCAGCCGCGCGTTTACGCTCCGTCTCGTTCAGAATGATTTTCCGAATACGGATCGACTTCGGTGTAACTTCGACGTACTCGTCCTCCTTGATATACTCCAAAGCCTCCTCAAGCGTAAAAATTACGGGCGGTGCGATCGAGACCTTATCGTCCGAACCACTGGCCCGCATGTTGGTCAGCTTCTTCGACTTGGTCAGATTAATGACGATATCGTCCTGCCGCGTGCTCTCGCCCACAACCTGTCCGCAGTAGATCTCATCCTGCGGCGAGACAAAAAATGTACCCCGATCCTGCAGCTTGTTGATCGCATAGGCATAGGCCGTTCCGGTCTCCATAGCGATCAGCGAACCGTTCTGACGGACCTCCATATCTCCTTTGTAGGGTTCGAAATCCTTCAACCGATGCGACATAACCGCCTCTCCGGCCGTAGCGGTCAACAGATTGCTCCGCAGGCCGATGATGCCTCGCGACGGAATCTCGAAAACGATTCGCTGCCGGTCGTAAATGGTTTGCATATCGATCATCGAACCTTTTCGTTTGGTCACCAACTCGATCACACGTCCGGAGTACTCTTCCGGAATATCTACCGTCAGCTCTTCGATCGGTTCGCATTTCTGACCGTCAATCTCCTTGATAATTACCTTGGGCTGACCGACCTGAAGCTCATACCCTTCACGCCGCATCGTTTCGATCAGAACGGAGAGATGCAGAACACCCCGTCCATAAACGATAAAGCTGTCCGACGAGGGTCCGGGCTCCACACGCAGAGCCAGATTCTTCTCCAACTCCCGATCGAGCCGCTCCTTGATATGGCGCGAGGTAACGTACTTCCCTTCCCGACCAAAAAATGGAGAATCATTAATGGTAAACAGCATGCTCATCGTCGGCTCGTCGATAGCGATCGGTTCCAGCGGTTCCGGATTTTCGAAATCACAGATCGTATCGCCGATCTCAAATCCGTCAATCCCGACCAACGCACAGATCTCTCCGCACTCGACCGTATCCACCTTCTTCTTTCCTAACCCGTCGAAAACCATCAGATCCTTGATGCGGGTTTTGACCATTGTCTTTCCGTCACGTTTGGCCAGAGTGATAGGCATGCCGGCCTTCAACTGACCTCGAGTCAATTTACCGATTGCAATCCGGCCCACATAAGGGGAATACTCCAACGACGTGATCAGCAGCTGCGGTGTACCTTCGCGCACTTCGGGAGCGGGAATGTTGTCGATGATGGCATCAAGCAACGGGGTAATGTCCTTCGTCCGCTCTTTCCACACATGCGACATCCAGCCCTGTTTGGCACTTCCGTATATCGTTACGAAATCCAACTGATCCTCCGTCGCATTCAACGTAAACATCAGATCGAATACCTGCTCGTAGACCTCATCGGGACGGCAGTTCGGTTTATCGACCTTGTTGATCACCACGAGCGGTTTTTTCCCGAGAGCCAAGGCCTTCTGCAGAACGAATCGCGTCTGAGGCATCGTTCCCTCGAAGGCATCCACGAGCAACAGCACACCGTCGGCCATATTCAACACCCGTTCCACCTCGCCTCCGAAGTCGGAGTGACCCGGAGTGTCGATGATATTGATCTTGTATCCCTTGTAATTGACCGATACATTTTTTGAAAGGATGGTGATCCCTCGTTCCCGTTCGATGTCGTTGTTGTCGAGGATCAGCTCACCCGCTTTTTCGTTATCTCTGAAAAGATGACCTTGGAGAATCATTTTATCGACCAGTGTGGTTTTTCCGTGATCCACGTGGGCGATAATCGCAATATTGCGTAATCTTTGCATAGAATGATTTTTTATTGCCACAAAGGTACGAAATAAAATCTATCTTTGTACGAATGAAACAGACGCGATTACCATGCAGGTGCATGGAGAAGCGATATTTTTTGTCAGATGAAACAGGAAATCGAAGTTAAACGTCGTGAAAACTCGCCGTCACGGATCGTGGTGGGTGACGTGATCCACTCCTTGGACAACTACCTGCCTGAGGGGAAACAGGTTATCGTCGTTACGGATTCGAACGTACACCGCCGCTACAAAGAGATCATCAACCGTTATGACTACTGTCTGATCGGTCTGGGCGAGACGATCAAGACACTCCAAACCGTAGAAAAGTTGTACGGAGAGCTGTTGGCAAGGAACGCCGACAGAACGACATTCATTTTGGGTATCGGCGGAGGGATCGTCACCGATGTCACGGGCTACGTCGCCTCCACCTATATGCGCGGATTGCGCTTCGGCTTCGTCGCAACCACACTGCTGGCACAGGTCGATGCCAGTGTAGGCGGCAAGAACGGGGTGAATTTCGAAGGATACAAGAATATGGTAGGAACCTTCAATCAGCCCGATTTCGTGTTGTGCGACCTCTCGATGCTCCGTACGCTTCCCGACCGGGAGTTCCGTGCCGGAATGGCCGAGATCATCAAAGCCGGACTGATCGCCGACCGGGAACTTTTCGAATTGTTCGAAAACCACCCGTTCGAGATGTTCCGTAACGATCCGCAGCTACTGACCGAAGCGATTACACGGGCCATTCGGGTAAAAGCCGACATCGTGGCGCGCGATGAACGTGAAAGTGGCGAACGCCGGAAACTCAATCTGGGTCATACATTCGCCCACGCCATCGAGAAGTGCGGCAACCAGAAATTTCTACACGGAGAGGCCGTAGCCATCGGAACCGCGATGATCGCACGCCTTTCGGCACATTTGGGCAAAATTTCCGAACAGGATGCGGAACGGGTACGTCAGGTCCTCGAGCGCATGGGACTTCCCATCCGCTCCGAGATCGACTACAAGCACCTGCTAAAGGCCCTGAAACACGATAAAAAGAAGCAGTCCGACTCGGTCAACTTCGTACTGATGGAGGGAATCGGCTCCTGTTCGATCCGTCGTTTCTCGTTCGGAGAGATCGACTCGCTGCCGAATCTGTCCCTTTAGAGCAAAATCCTCAAAACAAACAGAGAGGGTCGGATGTTTTCCGACCCTCTCTTGTATTTATACATATACCGATTCGGGTTCGCGCTTCTTCACGTCCTTCCGAAACGATCGATTCGATTAAACGCAACCCTGCGCCAACATGGCATTGGCCACCTTCATGAATCCTGCGATATTCGCACCCTTCACATAGTTTACATATCCGTCGGGCTCGGTTCCGTATTTAACACATGCCGTATGGATATCCTTCATGATCGAATGCAATTTTTGGTCAACCTCTTCGGGAGTCCACATCAAACGGATCGAGTTCTGAGTCATCTCAAGGCCCGAAGTGGCTACACCACCTGCATTCGAAGCCTTACCCGGAGAGTAGAGCAGTTTATGTTTCTGGAAGATTGCGATTGCTTCAGGAGTAGAAGGCATGTTCGCACCCTCGGCAACACAGATACAACCGTTGTTGACCAAAGCCTGAGCCTGCTCGCCGTTCAACTCGTTCTGAGTAGCGCAAGGCAGAGCGATATCGCACTTCACGCCCCAAGGACGTTCGCCCGGATAGTAGGTTGCTTCCGGATACTTCTCTGCATACTCTTTGATACGGCCACGGAATACGTTTTTCAACTCCATCACGTAAGCGAGTTTGTCGGCATCGATTCCGGTCGGATCGTAGATATATCCCGACGAATCGGAGAGCGTAACGACCTTGGCACCCAGTTGAGTAGCCTTTTCGCAAGCATACTGAGCCACATTTCCCGATCCGGAGATCGTCACGGTTTTGCCTTGGAAGCTATCACCGCGCGTAGCGAGCATCTCCTGCGCAAAATAGCAGGTGCCGTAACCGGTAGCTTCCGGACGCAGCGGGCTACCACCCCATCCGAGACCCTTTCCGGTCAATGTTCCGGTGAACTCGTTACGCAGACGTTTGTACTGTCCGAACATGAAGCCGATTTCACGGCCACCCACTCCGATATCACCGGCAGGAACGTCGGTATTTTCGCCGATATGACGTTGCAGTTCGGTCATGAACGATTGACAGAATCTCATGACTTCGTTATCGGATTTACCTTTGGGGTTGAAATCAGAACCACCTTTACCGCCACCCATCGGGAGTGTGGTCAAGCTGTTCTTGAAAGTCTGTTCGAAGGCGAGGAACTTCAGGATGCTGAGGTTCACCGAAGAGTGAAAACGGATACCGCCTTTGTAGGGACCGATTGCACTGTTCATCTCGACACGATAACCTTTGTTGATTTCGATTTCGCCCTTGTCGTTGAGCCAAGGTACGCGGAACATGATCACGCGTTCGGGTTCAGCGATACGTTCCAGAATCTTCATCTTCTGGAGTACGGGATTCTCCAAAATGTAGGGGGCCAAAGACTCTACGACCTCCTGTACGGCTTGGTGAAACTCTTTTTCACCGGGATTTTTGGCGATCAGATTCGCCATAAAATCATCTACGTACTTTTGAACGTGTTTTTCCATAGATTTTAATGAGTATGATAAAATTTATGAGAACTTTTTCGAGGCGTAAAAATAGTGAATAAAATCCGAACTGACAATACCAAGCGTTCGACCAGACAGCGAGTTGCCTCTCGACAATTTAGGCCTCGAAGCCGAACAGATTATCAAATGAACCTCATTCGTTGAAATCAATTTCAAATAATAAGCCGGATTCAAAAATCGGAATGAAATTTTAACCTGCACACCCCTGAAAAGAGAATAATTTTTTTTTGAATACAGCTCAAATTCGGAATCCGTTCTTTTAGGATTTGCCGTTTTCCCGCAAGAACCGCTGACGAATAATCTCTGCCACCAGAACTCCCTTCTGCTTGCTTTCGAGCCAAGAGAGGATATCCAGATAGTAGAACGTACGCTGCTCATAGGGGTGGTGTTCATAGGGCTTCAGCCGCTGATACAACTTGTACAACTCCTCTTTGAGCGAAGTGGCATAGATCGAATTGAGGCGTTTCAAAAAGGCGATCAGCTCTTTCTGCACCTCGTGCATATCGTTCATTTTCACCAGAAACATGCAGACCGAACGCACCTGATAATCCAGATTGTAATCGATTCCCGCTTCATAGGAAGCGATCAGGTTCAAGATTCGGGCAAAACATTGCAGATCCCGATGAATCCGTGCATCCCGCGTACTGATGATCTTTCCCAAATAATTCATGCATTTGCGATAGTCCCCGTTCCCGAAATAGAGACAGGCTATCTTATAATAAAAGACCATCCGGTGATGGATGTTCAGTTGTGTCGAATAGCTGCGAATATAGGCTTCGACCTCGGGAATGATCTGAATGCCCTCGGCAAAGGTTCCTTCCCAGAAGTGCCGATTGATCTTGTTGATGTAATATACCTGCAGGAAAAACATCCGGGCCGTTTCGTTGATACTGCCGATCGCATCGGCCTCGCTTTCGAACTGAGAGAAGCGCTGCATAAACCGACGATAGCTGCGCAAGAGGTACAAACCCTCCAGGAGGCGGGAGTATCCGCGCAAATAGGAGTCGTACATCAGGGTTTTCATGTGGGGAGCTCCATCGAAGAGCTGCAACCATCGGCACACGTTTCGGTAGCAGGCCAACATATCATGCCGGATATAGTTGTACCAAGCCTGCGCCTCACAAAAGTAGATGTGCTCCAGAAACGAGAATTGGACGTTGTTGTACTTCGCCAGAACGGTTCCGAAAGCCTGCTCAATCAGATCCAGGTCCCGCTGCGTCCGGGCATATCCCAGCTGCAAATAGAGCGCATACAGCTGTGAACAGGCATTCGACAGCTCGTTGATGTTGGCTATCTTGGCACTCAATTCAGCGACCTGACGGCTGGCCGTACTACTCTTCACAATCAAACCATGTGTGACATCCTGTGTGTTGAGCATCCGTTGGAACTCGATGATCTCGATCGCCGTCGTGAGCTGCTCGTAAAACAGCGCCTGCTCCTTGGCCTTTTCCAGAATTTTGGCCGTCTGTCGGAATAGCCCTTTGTTGTAGAGAATCCGAGCGAAATCGATCTGCTCGCGCAGCTGCATCGGCACCGTTCGCTGTACGTCGAGCAGGCGGATACTTACCAGAATCTGCTTGTACAGATGGGCCTTCATATTGGGCAGCTGCTCCTTCTTGATCGGACACCGCTGCAGGATTTTGGTCTCGTCGTACTCTTCCAGCGTATCCATACAATCGAACAGAGAGACAAACTTGGCCTCCTGATTTCCAGACAAACGGGTAGCATAGAGCTTGAAGTTCCGCTTCTCGGCCTTGCTCATGCTCTGGATCAGATCAAATACCGCCTCCTGTTTTCCGCTTACCGTACTCATGTTTTCCTCTGCCTTGCCAAGCAAAATTATTAAAAAATGGGAATAAACGGAAATTAATGGTTATCTTTGTGAAATAATATAATTTGGTCTTTCACTATGTCTACTCCATCATCGCGTTATGCAGGACGTGGCGTATCCTCGACAAAAGAGGATGTCCACGCCGCGATCAAAAATATCGACAAGGGGCTGTACCCCAAAGCTTTCTGTAAGATCATTCCAGACTATCTGTCGGGCTCAGAAGATGCGTGTCTGATCATGCACGCCGACGGAGCCGGCACCAAATCATCGCTTGCCTATGCCTATTGGCGCGAAACGGGCGACATGTCGGTGTGGAAAGGAATCGCACAGGACGCCATCGTGATGAATACGGACGATCTGCTGTGTGTCGGTGCGACGGACAACATCCTGCTCTCCTCGACCATCGGCCGGAACAAACAGCTGATCCCGGGAGAGGTAATCGCCGCGATCATCAACGGCACCGAGGAGTTTCTGCAACAGATGCGTGACCTCGGAATCGGGATCTATTCGACCGGAGGAGAGACGGCCGATGTGGGCGATCTGGTCCGCACGATCATCGTAGACAGTACGGTTACGGCACGGATGCAGCGTAAGGAGGTGATCGACAATGCCCACATCCACAGCGGATGTTTGATCGTCGGCCTCAGCTCATCAGGTCAAGCCACCTACGAAACCGAATACAACGGAGGCACGGGCAGTAACGGACTGACCTCTGCGCGCCATGACGTATTCGGAAAGGTTGTCGGCGAAAAATACCCCGAAACCTACGACCCAGCCGTACCGGACGACTTGGTCTACACCGGGAAATTCCGTCTGACGGACACCGTAGCGGGATGTCCGTTGACCGTCGGGAAGTTGGTTCTTTCTCCTACACGGACTTATGCGCCGGTAATCAAGGCGATGTTGCAAGAGCACCGGGGAGACATCTGCGGCATGATTCACTGCAGCGGAGGAGCCCAGACCAAGATTCTGCACTTTATCGATCGGCTTCATGTCGTAAAGGATCACTTGTTCGACACGCCGTTGTTGTTTCGTCTGATCCAGCGGGAATCACAGACCCCGTGGAAAGAGATGTTCAGTGTCTTCAATATGGGACACCGGATGGAACTTTATGTAGACAACGAATCGGTAGCCGACGACCTGATCCGGATCTCTCAAAGTTTTGGCATCGATGCCCAGATCGTGGGACATGTCGAGGCATCGGAACAGGCATCGGTAACCATTTTGCACGAAGGTCAGGAATACACCTATTTTAAATAGGAGAAAATCATTTCTTAACTCTCCAAGAGAGGGCGAGCAATGCTTCGTCCTCTTTTTATTTTCAAAATATTGGGATGCAGAGCGACAGGGGGGATAAAAAAGGCCGCAACAAGAGCGGCCAAGTTCTTGGGATGCGAGACTATATTTCAGAACAGCTGTTCCAGATCTTTCAAGGTATTAATTTTCTCGACTTGCTCGGGAAAAGGTACTCCGAGCTTTTCGTAATATTTGCGGTAACGGTTCTTTATAGATTGAATAATATTATCAGTTGTTTCTCCACCCCAATGTGTCGATTTAATTAACTCGGCCGACAAATTACAATTGAGAAATTCAATAGCTTTTTCTTTTTTGTTCTCCAAAAGTAATTGCCATATTGATTTCTCTAATTGGGAATACGTTTCATTAGGCCGTGCTCCAATCTTTTCTCTAATATCTCTAATATTATTTGTCATTCCCCACAATTTGAAGAACAGGATAATCTGGAGGATGCCGAAAATGATAACAACTACATAAATTAAGGTAAATTCAAATCCATTTATAGCTATTTTATTTTAAAGGCATGCACAACATCGCTTTGTACACACCCCATAAATATCGGAAATTTTTACCATAAAGAAACCCTCTTTTACATCTATATTAAAAATAGCTTCTATTTACCCATCACATCACAATAACACACCACACGTAGAGCGAATCTTCGTGCCTCCCCCAAAAACAAATCGCGCACCGCTCTCCCGAGTATGCGCGACCTGCTATAACTATGGATAGTATCGACAAAAAAATAAAGGGTCCTTTTGAGGATCCTTTATGCATTCAATCTGTAACATCCGTCCTTGCGAACGGAAATTTACTTACTCAGCAACAACGGTTGAGTCAGCTGCAGTAGAATCAGCGGCAGCAGCAGCGGCAGCGGCAGCAGCAGCAGCAGCAGCAGAATCAGCAGCAGCGGCAGCAGCGATAGAATCAGCTTTAGCTTTTTCAGCACCGGCATTTCCACAAGATGCGAACGATACACAAGCAGCAACAACTGCGAGCATCATTACAGATTTAGCAAAAGTCTTCATAATAATACGTATTAAAAAGTTGAATTTATTCGGGGGCAAAGATACAACTTCGTTCTACGAATTGTACCTTTTTTTTGCATTTTTTTTAAAAAAAATTTCATCTCCAACAGGAATACCTCACATTGCGTATTTCTTAACGCTCTATTTTCCCGTCTTTTCTGCCTCAATCTGTCCGTCATCCGGAAGTGGCTCCTGCGGTAACGAGCTCTTTTCCAGATCGTCCAACGTAATATCGGCACGAATAACCAACGCCCGGTCAAATTCACCCTTGATCTTTCCCCACAAGACAAGCGCCTCCTCGGAGGTCAGAAAATACCCTACCATCACCTTGAAATTCGGCAACTCATAAACCATACTCACAGGAACCGTAGGATAGAGCTCTTTGAAACGGGCCACTGTCGCCTCGGCTTCCGAACGGGCATTCTGGGTGTTTGCCGAAAAAATCAGAATCCGGTATCCCCTCATTTTCGAGCCGGACAACGACGCTCGCGCCGTCTGTACTGCCGTTGCTGCCTCTCCGTGTTCAGTAGCCACAACCGTACTGTGGTAGTTCGGATCCGGTGTCGCAAGCCGGGTCTTGAACTGGCTTAGGCTCTGTCCCGCAACACTTTCGATAAGCACAACCCCCAGAAAACATAATATCCACAACTTTTTCATAAGGCTATCCCTTTTAGCATATCTTCCGGATCGATTCCAAACTGACGCAGAAATCGTCCGGTATCCATATCTTCAATCTTATACTTCTTTTTTACAAGGCCCGCTTTTACAACTACCTCGCCCGAAACCGTCGTCCCGACTCCGCAATTGGAGAGCACCGACGCAATCGACGCTACTCCCAAAAATCCTCCTTCGATGCGAATCTTGACCGGAATCCGTACCGTACCGTCGAAACGTTTGGGCAACTTGACCTTTTCATCGACTTCAGCCTGAGCCAACCGTACTCCGTCGCGATTCAACGTCAACTCGGCCTTCACGACCGTAAGATTGGTTCCAGAAGCATTCGAGGCCCGGACGAACAGATCGACTGCCGACTGATTTACCCCCACCGATACGACTTCGACCGATTCGATCCCATCGTATGAGAGGTCGCTCATGCGCACGCAGGAAGCGAACAGAAACACCGACAACAGCAGCCATCCATATTTTTTCATACTTTTCGATATATTACAGGGTTAAATGAAATCGACCTTTATCTCTCAGCTGTCTCAACTAAAGGTTTTTCGGCCCAATAGATCTGAGCGATTCCTCCGGAAAGGTTTCGGAATCCGCCATTTCGGAAACCACCCGCATGCAACAGCTTCACAAACCGCTCTCCATACGGAAACTCCCGGACCGAATCGGGCAGATAGGTGTAGGCCGCTTTGTCCTTCGAGATCCATCCACCGATACGAGGCAGAACTTGTCTGAAATAAAAATTGTAACAAGCGCCAAACCATCCCTTCTGCGGCATGCCGAACTCCAGTACGAAAAGATGTCCTCCGGGTTTCAAGGCGCGGAACAAACCGGCAATTCCAGCAGGAATGTTCTCGAAATTCCTCACACCGAACGCAACCGTCGCCACATCGAACCGCTCCGTCCCGTACGCTGCACTCTCCGCATCGCCACTGACAAAATCAATCCGATCGGACAGCCCTTTTTTTTGCGCCTTTTCTTTCCCGATCGACAGCATTCCCTCCGACAGGTCGACTCCTGTTACGTGTGCCTGCGGAATACGTCGTGCCAACTGGATGGCCAGATCTCCGGTTCCTGTGGCCATATCGAGGATCTCGGTCGGATGCAACCGCACAACCCGATCCACCGTTCGGCGACGCCATCCCCGATCGATTCCGAACGAGAGCATGCGGTTCAACAAATCGTAGTGATCTGCAATACCATCGAACATGGTCTGCACCTGCCTCTTTTTCGTCTCCGCACTCTGATAGGGTTTTGTCATATCCGCCTGATTATTCGAACCGAATCGTTTTCTCCGGCAAAATTAATGAAATTATCATCGTAGGCAAGGCCATCAAAGCAACGATCACCAAGAAGGTAGCACCGTCGAGCAACAACAGCCAACGCCAATCCATACTGATCGGAACGGTCGTCAAGAAGTAGCCCTCTTCATTCAGGGTCACCCATCCGGTGTAGTGCTGCAGCAAACACAACCCTATCCCGACAATATTTCCCCACAGGAGCCCTTTCAGCACGACGAACGACGAACGGATGACAAACATTTTTTGCAGTGCCCGATTGTCCATACCCAAGGTCTTGAGGATTCCGATCATCGAGGTCCTCTCGAGCAGGATGATCAGCAGAGCCGCCACCATATTGAACAGCGCAACCAGCAACATGATGGTTATGATCACCCCGACGTTGACGTTGTGGGCATTCAGCCAGTCGAAGATCATCGGAAACCGTTCCCGGAGGTTGACCACCCGGACCGGACTCTGATCCTCTGCCGGCACATTATCCATGATCACCTGATAGACCGAGTCGGTAAACTGATCCAGCTTGCTGAAATCCGACACGGTCACCTCGTAGCCGGTAATTTGTGTCGAGTCCCAGCCGTTGAGCCGTTGAACGTTCCTCAGATCGGTCAGAGCGACCGTCTGATCCAACTCACCGAAATGCGTATCGTAGATCCCCGAGACACGGAACCGGTCACGCGGACGAGACTCCTGAATAAACAGCATCTCCAACGGATCGCCCACCGAAACCTCCAACAGATCGGCCAACGAACGGGAGATCAGAATATCCTTGTTCCGCTCGCCCCGGACGTCCGGAACCGATCCCTCAACCAGATTCTTTTGGAAAAAGGACCAGTCGTAGGTGCTGTCCACCCCCTTGAGCATAATTCCCTGCAACGCCCGCTCGCCCCGGGGAATCCCGATCTTCTGTGCATACGGAACGACCCGTACACATCCGGGGATCCGGCGCAGCTGCGACAAAAAGGGTAAATTCCGATCAATGGGTATCGTCTCGTTCGACGTATAGGCATTGAGATGTACGATCTGGATATGGGCATCGAATCCGGTCAGTTTTGCGGTAATCTCCTTTCTGAACCCCAGAATCACCGCCAACGAAACGATCATCACTGCCACACTGATCGTCACGCTCAACGTTGCGATACGGATCATCACGTTCTTGCGCGCTCCCTTCGAATAGGAGGCAATCCGCCGGGCCAAAAAATATTCCAGATCCAATTTACCCATCGATCGTTAAAAAGTGTTAATCTGCACAAAGTAACGTAAAATTTCATATTTTTGCGAAAAATGGGGCAGAAAGAATCCGAAATTTTCCGTATGCTACGGAGCCGAAACGTTTCCGAAAGTTCGGAGTGAGGATGACTTCCGCCGACAAAAGAACCTCGTTATGAAAAAAACGGCACTAATCACCGGAGCATCGTCCGGCATCGGAGCAGCCACTGCAAGGGCTCTGGCCGAACTGGGTTACAATTTGGTCATCACCGGACGCCGCACGAACCGACTCAAAAGTCTGAACGACGAATTAGAAGAGAAATACCATGTAAAGGTTCACGTTCTGGGCTTCGACATACAGGACCGATTCCAGACCCAAAGTGCACTCGACGGACTACCCGAAACCTTCCGCCGCATCGATCTTCTTATCAACAACGCCGGTCTGGCCGCTGGGCTCGAACACATCGACGAGGGGGACTGGCGCGATTGGGAAGCGATGATCGATACCAACATCAAAGGTCTGCTCTGCATTACCCGAATCGTGTCGCAATGGATGATCGAACAACACATCAAGGGCCACATCATCAACATGGGCTCCATCGCCGGCACACAGACCTACGAAAACGGAGCGGTCTACTGTGCCACGAAACATGCGGTTCATGCCCTCTCGGAAGGGATGCGCATGGACCTGTTGAGACACGAGATCAAGGTGACCGAAATCCGTCCGGGTATGGTCGAAACCGAATTCTCGATCGTTCGTTTTCACGGTGACAAGGAGCGCGCCGACAAAGTGTACGAAGGCATCAAGCCCCTCACGGGCGAAGATATTGCACGGATTATCGCATGGATCGTCTCGCTTCCGGAGCACGTAAACATCAATGACATCGAAGTCATGCCCGCACGTCAGGCCAACGCTTTCCTCACCTATCGGGGATAGTCCGATGCCAAGCATCTACACATTATATAATAAAGCCAACAAAACAACCGTTTATTGACAAAACAATAGAGAGAAAAAATTATGGTAGGACCCATCAATGCACAATGGATACTGGTCATCGTGATCGGTATCATCGGACTGATCGTACAGATGAAACTCCAGTCGGTTTTCAAGAAATACTCCCGCGTCATGTTTCCCGGAGGCCTCACGGGAAAAGAGGTCGCAGAGAAGATGTTGCGGGACAACGGAATCTATGACGTCAAAGTCACCTCAACCCCCGGCCACCTGACCGATCACTACAATCCGGCTACAAAAACCGTCAACCTGAGTGAATCGGTCTACGACAGCAACAGCGTCGCCGCAGCAGCTGTCGCCGCCCACGAATGCGGACACGCCGTACAACATGCCCGGGACTATGCCCCGCTGAAAATGCGTTCGGCTTTAGTACCCATCGTGAGTGTCGCTTCGCAATGGTCGCTGTGGGTCGTTCTGGCAGGCATTCTGCTGCTTCACTCTTTCCCGGCTCTGTTCTGGATCGGGATTGCAATGATCGCCGCCTCCGCCCTTTTCAGCATCATTACCCTACCGGTCGAATACAACGCCTCGGCCCGGGCCATGAATTGGCTGACCGGAGCACGGATCCTTCAGGGCGAACAGGTTGCTCAGGCAAGAGAAGCTCTCTCTTGGGCAGCACGGACCTATTTGGTTGCCGCCCTTTCGGCTATCGCAACTTTGATCTACTATCTCGGTTTCGCCCGCAGAGAGTAATAGCATTCCTCCGAGCAAGACAACAATAAATAATAAAAAGGGAGTCGTTCAAGAGCGACTCCCTTTTTATTATTTATTGTTTTTCCTCTTTTTTCTTACCGACCGATTTCATCCTATCTCCTTGAGGACGAATGAATCCATTACTGGTAATCAACAAGGCGGCAAGTCCCAACAACAAAGCGGAGGGTGAGATCACCCTCCGCTTCTCTACGAATGTTGACTTAACTACTTTAGATCATTCATTACAATTTCGGACCGTAAGCAACCAAGGCCTTGCCGGCTTCGTTTCCAGTGAACTTCTCGAAGTTCTTGATGAAACGATTGGCCAGATCTTTCGCTTTCTCATCCCACTGAGCAGCATCGGCATAGGTATCGCGCGGATCGAGGATCTTCGGATCTACACCGGGCAGAGCGGTAGGTACTACGAAATCGAAATACGGAATCGTCTTGGTCGGAGCGCTATCGATCGAATCGTTGAGAATTGCATCGATAATTCCTCTCGTATCTTTGATCGAGATACGTTTGCCCGTACCGTTCCATCCCGTGTTGACCAGATAGGCTTTAGCACCCGAAGCCTGCATCTTCTTGACGAGCTCTTCGCCGTATTTGGTCGGATGCAACGACAGGAAGGCTGCACCGAAACATGCCGAGAAGGTCGGAGTCGGTTCGGTGATACCGCGTTCGGTACCGGCCAGTTTTGCGGTAAATCCCGACAGGAAGTAATATTTGGTCTGCTCAGGCGAGAGGATCGAAACCGGAGGCAGAACACCGAAGGCATCGGCTGACAAGAAGATTACTTTCTTAGCTGCAGGAGCTTTCGAAACCGGCTTAACGATATTTTTGATGTGGTAGATCGGGTAAGATACACGCGTATTCTCCGTTACAGACTTGTCGGCAAAGTCTACCGAACCGTCGGCATGTACCGTAACGTTCTCGAGCAGAGCATCACGTTTGATCGCATTCCAGATATCGGGTTCGCTGTCCTTGTCCAGATTGATCACTTTTGCGTAGCAACCGCCTTCGAAGTTGAACACTCCTTCATCGTCCCAACCGTGTTCGTCGTCACCGATCAACAGACGTTTCGGATCGGTCGACAAGGTGGTTTTTCCGGTTCCGGAGAGACCGAAGAAGATCGCCGTATTCTTTCCTTCGAGATCGGCATTGGCCGAGCAGTGCATCGAAGCCATGCCTTTCAACGGCAGCAGATAGTTCATGTAAGAGAACATACCTTTCTTCATCTCACCACCATACCAAGTGTTGATAATTACCTGCATCTTTTCGGTGAGGTTGAATACTACGGCCGTTTCCGAGTTCAGACCCAGCTCTTTGTAGTTCTCAACTTTGGCTTTCGAAGCGTTCAGCACCACGAAATCAGGTTCGCCATAAGCGGCCAACTCCTCTTCAGTAGGACGGATGAACATGTTCTTCACGAAGTGAGCCTGCCATGCAACCTCCATGATGAAACGGATCTTCAACCGGCTGTTTTCGTTGGCTCCGCAGAAGGTATCGACAACGAAAAGACGTTTGTTCGAGAGCTCTTCGGTAGCGATCTTTTTCAGCACCTTCCAGCTTTCGGGGCTGAGCGGTTTGTTGTCGTTTTTGTACTGATCCGAAGTCCACCAGATGGTATTTTCGGTTACAGCGTCCTTAACGAAAAATTTATCTTTAGGAGAACGGCCGGTGTAGACACCCGTCATCACGTTCACAGCACCCATATTGGTAACCTGTCCCTTCTCGAAGCCTTGCAAACCGGGTTTCGTCTCTTCTTCGAAAAGTTGTTCGTAAGAAGGATTGTGTACGATTTCGGTCACGCCCGAAATGCCGTACTTGCTTAAATCAATCTTTGACATACCTTTACTATATTTAGTTAATACTACTTTTCACACGTTTGTGAAAAAATTTACTTTCTCTTTTCCCCTCAATTTCGAGCGACAAAGATACGAATTATTTATATTGTTAACCAAATAACAGTGTTAAAATATTAAAAAAAATTAGAATTCCGCCGCCGCAACGAGTACACCTGATTACGGATGCTCCGGCTCGATATGATTTTGCTGCCGTTCAGCTATTTTTCGTCTACTGAAAATCCTCTCAATCAGCAGGGTCAGGGGAACGCCGAGCAATGCGCCGAGCGAATTGGCAGCGAAATCGGTCCAATCGGCACTCCGTGCAAAGAATTCGCCCTGCACCAGCTCAATGAACCCGGAAAATACGATACACGGAACCGCCACCCATATCCGATTCTGTCGGGAGGGACGCAACCATAAGGTCAGCCACACCACCTGACCCAAATAGAATCCGAAATGGATCAACTTATCGTAATACGGGATCCGGGTCAACCACCCCATCGGAGGCAGATCGTTGCTCGGAGCGAGAGATCCATACAGAATTCCTGCCGTCCACACGAAAAAAAGGACCATGGCGATCACTGTGCGTCTCTCTTTTTTCATAATTTTGTTGCAATTATACAGATAGAGTCTTCGTTCGGCCTGCGCTGCAAAGCTACAAATAATCGCGACACAACCAAACGGTCTCTAAAGATTCCGATCTACACCCGTATGGCTGGCATTTATATCCATATACCCTTTTGCAAAAGCAAGTGTTACTACTGCGATTTTTACTCCTGCACATTGCTTGCCAAAAAACAGGAGCTTCTGACCGCCGTTGGAGACGAACTCGACTGCCGGGCCGACTTTCTGCAAGGGGAAACGATCGAAACGATCTACATCGGAGGAGGTACACCGTCGCTATGCACGCCGACTGAAATAGGAACTCTGTTGGAAAAAATTTGCCGACGTTACCCCTGCGTCTCCCTAAAAGAGATCACGGTCGAGGCCAATCCAGACGATCTTACCTTCGACTACCTGCGGGATCTCCGCGCCACAGGAGTCAACCGACTGAGTATCGGTGTACAATCCTTTATCGACCGCTATCTGCGCTGGATGCATCGCAGACACGACGCCCCGTCAGCCATCCGGGCCATCGACAACGCCCACACCGCCGGCTTCGACAACCTGACGATCGATCTGATCTACGGCATTCCACAAATGAGTCTTGATGAATGGGCCTACAACCTGCGACAGGCATTCGAACTCGACATCACCCACTTGTCTGCCTACCATCTTACATTGGAAGAGGGCACAGTTTTCGGGCGCTGGCTCCGCTCCGGGAAGCTGCACGAAATCGACTCCGAATCGAGCCGTTCCGCATACCTGCTGCTGCACGACATGGCTACCGAGGCCGGATTCGAACACTACGAAATCTCCAACTTCGCCCGGCCGGGATTCCGTGCCCGCCACAACAGCAGCTACTGGGACGGCACCCACTACCTCGGAGTCGGTCCATCGGCCCACTCCTACGACGGAATACAACGGACCTGGAACAGAGCCGATCTTCGCCAATATCTGCTTCTCGAACCGCACAACCGACACTTTGACTCGGAAACACTCTCCGACCGCGACCTGTACAACGAATTCATAATGATCTCCCTGCGCCGCATCGAAGGAGTAGATGCCGAAATACTGGAGCACCGTTTCGGGGCACGAAAATTGCACTATTTCACCCAACGCGCCCAAAAATTCATCGACGAAGGCTTGCTGATGCGTCAACAAAACATGTTTTATATTCCTGCTATTCACTACCTGATCTCAGACTCCATAATCTCCGATTTGTTCGATGTCATATAGAATTAAGGTCTAACCGACGGAGAAAAACCGTATATTTGCATCGAGCTACAAATACGAAATACAACAGACACTTAAAGACCGATAGAATATGTCAAAAAACGAAGAACTAAAAATGGTTCCGGACTATTTGTTCGAAGTCAGCTGGGAGGTGTGCAACAAGGTCGGCGGCATCCACACGGTGATTGCGACCAAAGTGCTGACACTGTCCCGTGAGCTGGGCGATCGGTACATTCTGATCGGCCCCGATGTTCATCGAGAAGACGTAAATCTCGAATTCGAGGAGGATCCCGAACTTCTGAAAGATTGGAAACAATCGCTCTTGGCCAACGACAACATCCGTGTGAAGATCGGACGCTGGAAGGTTAAGGGCAATCCCATAACGGTACTGGTCGATTTCAGCCAGTTCATCTCCAGCAAAGACGACATTCTGAAATATCTGTGGGAAAGCTACCGCGTCGACTCGATCAGCGGGCAGTGGGACTACATCGAACCCGTACTCTTCGGAACCGCTGCAGGAAAGGTAATCGAAAGCTACGTCAACTATTTCTGCTCGGCGGCCAACCGGATCGTAGCACATTTCCACGAATGGATGACGGCAAGCGGCGGCTTGTATCTGCTCAACCACTCTCCGTATGTTGCGACGGTCTTCACGACCCATGCAACGGTTATGGGTCGCTGCATCGCCGGTAACGGGTTGCCGCTCTACAGCGACATGACCCGTCTGAATGCCGACGATCAGGCCCGCCGGTTCAATGTCGTGGCCAAACATTCGTTGGAAAAGATCGCAGCCGGCAACATGGACTGCTTTGCAACGGTCAGCAACCTCACGGCACGTGAATGTCGCTACCTGCTCGGCAAGGAGGTCGACATCGTCACGCCGAACGGATTCGAAGACGACTTCGTCTGGGAACAACCCGAATTTGATCAAAAACGAGCCGAGGCCCGTCAGATGATGATCAAGGTGGCCGAAGCCTGTTTAGGCATTCATTACGATACCGAACCCATGATCGTCGGGACGAGCGGCCGATACGAGTTCAAGAACAAGGGACTGGATATCTTCATCGACTCGTTGCTGGCTCTGTCACAATCGTCCGACATCAAACGGCCCGTATTGGCCTATCTGACCGTACCCGCCGGCAACAAGGGTCCGAGAAAAGATCTTCAGGCTCACTTGGCCGATCCCAACAATCCGATCGACCCGAACGTACTGCGCAATACGACCCATTACCTCGAAAATCCGGACTGGGACCCGATCATCAACCGCATCAAGAATACGCGATTGGTCGATCCATCGTCACCGGTACAGGTCATTTTCGTTCCCTCGTACCTCAACCAAACCGACGGAATATTCAACAAGAGCTACTATGAACTGCTGTGTGGTGTGGACGTTACGGTATTCCCCTCGTATTATGAACCTTGGGGCTACACACCGCTGGAAAGCATCGCCTTCTCCGTACCGACGATCACCACAACGCTGACCGGATTCGGGCTGTGGGTCGACAGCAAGCTCAAGAAACATGAAGGCGTAGCGGTGATCTCCCGTAACGACACGAACGACGCTGAGGTCGTAGCCCACATCTCCGAGGTCCTGCAAAAGTACCTGACCATGCCCGCCGAGGAGTATGCGAACTACCGCTCTTCGGCCCACGACATCTCGAAGATCGCTCTTTGGGAGAATCTGATCGAATACTACTACGAGGCCTACCGGAAGGCCCACGATCGGGCAATCAGCCGAAACAACCGGGCCGCCTACGAAGGAGCCCACAACGAGACCACCAGCTTCGTCAAGCCACAGCCGACCAACTCGCCGTCGTGGACACGGATTATGGTCAAACGTCAGCTTCCCGAACAGCTTCATCCGCTCGAAGAGCTCTCGAAGAACCTGTGGTGGTGCTGGACGCTGGAGGCCTACGAGCTGTTTGAGTACATCGATCGCGAACTTTGGGTCAAATGCGAAAAGAATCCGATCGATTTTCTCGACAGATTGACCCACTCGCGGATCCTCGCACTGGAGAAAGACGAACTCTTCTTGGGAAAACTGGATGCGGTCTATACGCGGTTCAAGAACTACATGAAGGAGAAAAAGCATGCTTCGGGACCCAGTATCGCCTACTTCAGCATGGAGTACGGCCTGCACAGTTCGCTGAAGATCTACTCGGGAGGATTGGGCATTCTGGCCGGCGACTACCTGAAAGAGGCCAGCGACAAAAACGTTCCGATGGTTGCCGTGGGTCTGCTCTACCGCTATGGCTACTTCACCCAAAAGCTGTCGAATTCGGGAGCGCAGGAAGCCAGCTACGAGGCACAAAACTTCTCGAAACTGCCTATCTCTCCAGTACTTGATGATAACGGAAACTGGATGGACATTCAGGTCGCCCTGCCGGGACGTATCGTTACGGCCCGCATCTGGCGGTGCGATGTCGGACGAACCGAACTCTACCTGCTGGATACGGATCACGAACTGAATCAGGACGAAGACCGTTCAATCACCTACCACCTCTACGGAGGCGACTGGGAGAACCGACTGAAACAGGAGATGCTGTTAGGTATCGGCGGTATCCGTGCTCTGAAAGCGCTGAACATCAGACAGGATATCTACCACTGCAACGAGGGTCACGCCGCATTCATCGGCATCGAAAGAATCCGCAACCTGATCCACAACTACAAACTCTCCTTCGACGATGCCATCGAAGTGGTGCGCTCATCGTCGCTGTTCACGACACACACGCCCGTTCCTGCCGGACACGATGCCTTCCCGGAATCGATGATCCGTCAGTACATGTCCCACTATCCGGACCGTTTGGGCATCACGTGGGAGCAGTTCATCAGTCTGGGACGTGCATGTCCGGGCGATTCGAACGAAAAGTTCTCGATGAGTTTTCTGGCCTGCAACCTCTCTCAGGAGGTCAACGGCGTCAGCTGGTTGCACGGCGAGGTCAGCAAGGATATCTTCAAAAACATGTGGCCCGGTTACTTCAAAGACGAACTCCACATCGGCTATGTGACCAACGGAGTCCACTTCCCCACGTGGTGTGCAGCCAACCTGCGCCGACTCTATGCGAAATACTTCAGCGAAGGATTCACACAGAAAGAGTACGACATTGAGGCATGGCAAAAGGTTCGCCAGATCAGCAACCGCGAGTTGTGGGATGCACGTTTGGTGCTGAAAAACAAACTGATCAACCACATCAAGCAACGCGTGAGCGATCCGAAGCAGTTCCGGTTCGACTCTCCGCGCCAGATGATCCGCATCAAAGAGTCGCTGAATCCGGATGTACTGACGATCGGCTTCGCCCGCCGTTTCGCCACCTACAAACGGGCAAACCTGCTCTTTACGAATCTCGACCGACTGGATAAAATCGTCAACAATCCGCAATGTCCGGTACAGTTCATCTTCGCCGGAAAGGCTCACCCGAACGACAAACCGGGTCAGGATCTGATCAAACACGTCGTCGAAGTGGCCGCCATGCCGCAGTTCGTCGGCAAGATCATCTTCTTGCAGAACTACGATATGGAGCTCGCCCGACGCATGGTACAGGGCGTGGACGTATGGCTCAACACCCCGACCCGTCCGTTGGAGGCCTCGGGAACGAGTGGAGAGAAGGCAGTCATGAACGGTGTGATGCACTTCAGCGTACTGGACGGCTGGTGGGTCGAAGGTTACAAAGAGGGCGGCGGATGGATGCTGCCGATGGAGCGTACGTTCGAAGACCAGAATTTCCAGAACGAGATGGATGCCGAAATGATCTACAACACGATCGAGGAGCAGATCGTTCCGAAGTACTACAAACGGGACGAAGAGAACATCCCGAACGAATGGGTGGAATCGATCAAGACCTGCATCGCAGACATCGCCTCGCACTTCACGACCAACCGAATGCTGAACGATTATCAGGAACGGTTCTACACGAAACTGCATGAGCGGAACCTCAAGCTCAGAGCCGACGACTTCAAACTGACGCACGAGATTGTCGCATGGAAAAGACGGGTCAGCGAGCATTGGGACAAGGTACATGTAGTCAACGTCAAGCAGGCCGATACCGGAAAGGGTTCCATACTGATGGGACACAGCTACAACGTTGAGGTCACTGTCGATATTGACGGATTGTCTCCGGAGGATATCGGCGTCGAAATGATTCTCTCCGATCAGATCACCGAAGGCAATGTACACGTAATTGCCAAGGTCGAGCTGAAGTACATACGCAAAGAGAACTCCATCGCCTATTTTTCAGGGAAGACCACACCGGAAGCGACCGGTTCGTTCGATATGGCGATCCGGGTATTCCCGAAAAACTCGAACCTGCCGCACCGTATGGATTTTGCCTTGGTCAAATGGGCATAATCGGTTAGGTCGATCGTTCGAATAACCCCTTTACGAAGGACGCTTCTCCACACAAAAGAGGCGTCCTTTTGCTATAAAAAACACCCGCCACGAACGGGACAAAAATTAACGTTTTTTTATTTTGAAATGATATAATTTTTCGATAGATTTACACGTACGATTAGAAAATCTCTTCAAGTATGGCTGTTTTACATTTTGACAAAAACGAATTAGGTAATCTGGAGTATTCACTTCAACGTGAAATGCTCAGTACCAACCGTGCAGGCGGCTATATGAGCACCACGATCGTGTGCTGCAATACGCGGAAATACCACGGTCTGATGGTGTGCCCCAAAAACGAAGACGACGAAAACAACTACGTGCTGCTCTCATCGGTCGACGAAACCATTGTCCAACACGAACAGTCCTTCAATCTGGCAATCCACCGTTTTCCCGGCGTATACGAACCTCGCGGACATAAATACATTACGGACTTTACCTACACCCCCTGCCCGGCCATCACCTATCGGGTCGGAGGCGTCATCCTGAAAAAAGAGCTGCTCTGGATCCACTCCAGAACCCAGCTACTGATTCGATACACGCTACTAAATGCCCGTTCGCACACCCTTTTACGTCTGAGGCCATTCCTTGCCTTCCGTGACCGGCACGCCCTGAGCAAGGCCAACTTCTATGCCGACGGACACAGCTACCCGATTGCCAACGGAGTCAAGAACCGGCTCTACGAAGGATTCCCGTGGCTGCACCTCCAGACCAATGTGCCTTCGGAGTTCATTGCCGCCCCCGACTGGTACTACTCGTTCGAATACGCAGAGGAGATCGACCGGGGATATCCCGGCCACGAAGATCTCTTGACAACGGGCTACTTCGAGATGGAGATCAAAAAGGGACAAAGCATCATCTTCTCTGGATCGACCGAAGAGATCGATCCGAAAGAGCTGGATCAGGTATTCGAAGAGGAGCTGGCACGCCGGTCGAAAAAGATCGACTTTCTCTCCTGCCTCCGCCACTCGGCACGGCAATTCATCGTTCGACACGGCGACAAAACCGAAGTCGTAGCGGGTTATCCGTGGTTCGGTCGGTGGGGACGCGATACCTTCATTGCGCTGCCGGGCATCACCATAACGCAAGGAGACAAGGAGTCGTGCCGCGATGTGCTCGATACAATGGTTCGCGAGATGAAAGACGGTATGTTTCCCAACATGGGCAACGCCTACAACTCGGTAGATGCCCCGCTGTGGTTCTTCTGGACCCTGCAAAACTTCGAAAAGGCCGCAGGCGGAGCGAAAAAGATATGGCACATGTATGGGAATGCGATGAAAGATATTCTGAACTCCTACATGAAAGGCGGCGACTATGTACAGGTTAAGGAGAACGGTCTGGTTTGGGCCGCACACCCGAATTACGCCATGACGTGGATGGATGCCGTTGTCGACGGCCATCCGGTAACTGGGCGTGAAGGCTATCAGGTCGAGATCAATGCTCTGTGGTATAATGCCGTGTGCTACACGATCGAGTTGGCCCGGAAAAACAGAGAGAAAGATTTCGTGGAAAAATGGAAGTCGTTCCCCGAACGAATCAAAGAGTCGTTCCTACGCCTGTTCTGGTACGAGAAAGAGGAGTTCCTCGCCGACTATGTCAACGACGGAGGACAAAATACGGATATCCGACCCAATCAGATCATCGCTTGTGCCATGCCCTACGGCATGCTCAGCGACATACAGAAACAGAAGGTGATCGATAAGGTCCGCCGCCATCTGCTGACCCCGCACGGGCTGCGAACACTCTCTCCGCGTAATCCGATGTACCACGGTCACTACACCGGAGACCAACCCTCCCGCGACCGGGCCTATCACCAAGGAACTGCATGGCCGTGGCTACTGGAACACTACGTCAAGGCCAATTTCGACCTCTACGGCAAGGATTTTATCAACGAAGCCACCGAGATCCTGCAAAACTTCGAAGAAGACATCAGCGTAAGCGGAATCGCGTCGATCAACGAAATTTATGACGGAGATCCTCCTCACAATCCTCGTGGTGCGATCTCACAGGCATGGAGTGTCGGAGCAATTTTGCGTATCGATCAGATGATCAAAGCGTACTCCAAATCGAAATAGATATTTATTGTATAACATATAAAAAACACGAAGGCACATGAAGGTATTGATGTTCGGATGGGAATTTCCCCCCCACATTGCAGGAGGTCTCGGCACGGCATGTTACGGACTGACACGCGGACTCGCCAAACAGGGTACGGAGGTCATTTTCGTCGTACCGAAAGCCTATGGTGATGAAGATAAACGTTTCGTGCACGTTGTCAATGCGAGCGACATCGAAATTCCGGCAGGGGAAGTCATCGATGCCGAGATGCGGGACAAGTTGACCTTTATCCATATAGACTCCAATCTGATCCCGTACGTATCCCCCGAGGAGTTCGACGAACAGGCACAGGAGATTCACTCGCAAGAGACCCGATACACGGTACGCGACGCATGGAAGGAGCGTTATGCCTTTTCCGGAAAGTACGGACCGAACCTGATGGAGGAGGTCGCTCGTTTTGCCATGGTTGCAGGACAGATTGCCCGCAATATGGCGGGGCAGTTCGATGTCATCCACGCACACGACTGGCTGACCTACTACGCAGGCATAGCGGCCAAACGAATCTCCGGGAAACCATTAGTGGTACACATGCACGCGACTGAATTCGACCGAAGCGGCGAACACATCAATCAGGAGGTCTACAACATCGAACGGGCCGGTATGGAGGCCGCAGACCGCGTGATCGCCGTGAGCAACCTGACACGGAACATCGTCATCGAGAAATACGGAATTCCCGCCGAGAAGGTCGTAACGGTCCACAACGCCGTACGTTTCGAGACGAAGGAGACCGATGAAGCCGAACGTGGCGTCTCCGACAAGATCGTCACCTTTCTGGGCCGGATCACCTATCAGAAAGGGCCCGACTACTTTGTCGAGGCAGCAGCCAAGGTGCTTAAACGGATGAACAACGTTCGGTTCGTAATGGCCGGAAGCGGCGACATGCTGAAACACATCGTCCGCCGTGTAGCCAAACTGGGGATTGCCGACCGGTTCCACTTTACCGGATTCCTGAAGGGAGATGAGGTTCAGAAGATGTTCGGGATGAGCGATGTATATGTCATGCCATCCGTATCGGAGCCCTTTGGTATCTCTCCGCTCGAAGCCATGAAATCGAACGTACCCGTGATCATCTCCAAACAGTCCGGAGTGGCCGAGGTCTTGGATTACGCGCTGAAGGTGGATTATTGGGATGTAGACGCGCTGGCCGATGCCATATACGGATTACTGCAATATCCCTCACTGGCTGCCATGTCGGCTGCTCGGGGAAAGAACGAAGTGGTCAACCTGAAATGGAGCGATGCTGCAAGAAAGGTTATCGAGGTATATCGCTCCGTCGCAGGAGACAAATAGACCGGGATCGCATCGAACACATGCTCAGAGAGGAGTATTTAGGTAGTTGAATTATCAAAAAAAGATCGATATGAAAACGATATGCATCTATTTTCAGGTACATCAACCGCTACGATTGAAAAAGTACCGGTTCTTCAATATGGGGAAGGATCATGCCTATCTTGACGACTACACCAACCGCATGATCACCCAAAAGGTCGCAAGGAACTGCTATCTGCCGATGAACGGTTTGCTGCTGGATCTGATCCGGAAGTTCGGGAAAAAGTTCAAAGTGGCTTTTTCCATATCGGGAATTGCCATCGAGCAGTTCAGGATGTACGCCCCCGAAGTTCTCGACAGCTTCCAACAGCTGGCGCGGACGGGAAGTGTCGAATTCCTCGCCGAAACCTATTCACACTCATTGGCCTCACTGATCGACCAGAACGAATTCATCGCACAGGTTAAGCAACACTGCAAAGTGATCGAATCGGAGTTCGGTGTGAAACCCAAGGCTTTCCGCAATACGGAGTTGATCTATTCGGATGAAATCGGACAGACCGTCGCCTCGATGGGCTTCCGCACGATGCTGACCGAAGGGGCAAAACACATTCTGGGATGGAAGAGCCCCAATTACCTATATGCCAATGCACTCAACCAAAAGTTGCACCTGCTGCTGCGGAATTTCAAACTGAGTGACGACATCGCTTTCCGTTTTTCGGATCGCAGCTGGAACGAATGGCCGCTAACTGCTGACAAATATGTAAGTTGGCTCAGCAATCCCGACGTTCCGGGAGAGATGATCAATCTTTTCATGGATTACGAGACCTTCGGCGAGCACCAGAAAGCCGAGAGCGGCATCTTCGATTTCATGCGGTATTTTCCGCAAAAGGCATTGGAGGCCGGGCTGCTCTTCGCCACACCGAGCGAGGTTTCAAAGAAATTTCAGCCCGTGGGCGTTCTCTACTCCCCCTACCCGATTTCGTGGGCCGACGAGGAGCGGGATATCACCGCATGGTTGGGCAACGATCTCCAAAACGAGGCCTTCTCCAAACTGTATGCCTTGAAGGATAAGATTCATGCCATCAACCATCCGGACTACTACCACGTATGGGACTTTATGCAAGAGTCCGACCATTTCTACTATATGGCCACCAAATGGTTCTCCGACGGCGACGTCCACAGCTACTTCAATCCGTACGACTCGCCCTACGAGGCATTTATCAATTACATGAACGTACTGAGCGATTTTGAAATCGAAGTGGGGAAAAAGTACGACGAGATCTCCAAAGAGAAAAAAACGAAATCGGCTGTACGCTCAAAAGTTGCCGTACATCAGTAAACAAAAAGAAAAAGAGAGAGAGAAAAGAGAAGTAAATCAAAGAATAATTTTACTTTTGTAGTCCGAAACGGGCGACAGCCATGGCGCGCCGTTTATGAAGAAGTGAGTATAGGATGATGAAAAAGATGAGAAAATACGGTTGGATCACACTGTTCGTTTTTCTGGTCGTTTCCTGCGGGAAGGACCAAAAGGCCAAAATTCAAGGAACATTCTCCGGAGTCTCGAAAGACACGGTAGTTTTGGAGATGATCTCCGCCCGCGAACGAATCGTCGTCGACACCACCGTAACCGACCAGAAAGGCGCTTACAGGTTCAAGGTAACGTTACCCGAAAAGAATCCGATGTTCTTCAATCTGATTTGCGACGGTAGCACGATACCGCTCATCGTGGCTCCCGGAGAGACCGTTACGGTCAATTCGATATGCGATCTGGGACGGAACTACACGATCGAAGGCTCCGAAAACTCCCGCCTGCTGCGCGAATTCAACACGTTCTACAACCAAAGCGTTTCGACCCTTGATTCCCTTTCTCAGCTCTTCACGAGCATTCCTTCGGACAAGCAACACGAAACCGACAAAAAGGAGGTTCTCGATCAATATCTGAAAGAGTACTACCGGATCAAACGGGATCATATCAAATTCATACTTGCCAATGCCACCTCGATGGCCTCGATCTACGCACTTTACCAGCGGCTTCCAAACGACACGTGGCTGTATGACGAAAAGAGTGACCTGATCTATTATCAGACTGTTGCAGACTCACTCTCGCGTCACTATCCGAATGCTTCACGAGTCATAGCGCTCCAAAATGAGATCGCCCAACGCAAAAAAACGATCGATCTGCTGCAACAAATATCTACATTGGAAACGAACGACAGCCTCTCGTTTCCCGAGATCAAACTTCAGGATGCATTAGGCAAAGACCAAAGTCTCTCCTCGTACAAAGGGCGACCCATTTTGTTGGATTTCTGGAGCCTTCAGGACACACACAGCAGCGTAAACAACGCCGAGATGAAAGAGCTCTACAAGAGCTATGCGGATAAGGGCTTAATCATTTTCCAAGTCTCCTTGGGTGACGAAAAGGCCGATTGGATCGCTACGGTTCGCGGACAGAAGCTGCCGTGGGTCTGCGTCTATGATCCGAAAGGAGCCACGGGCTTGGCTGCCATGAGCTACAACATCCAATCCGTTCCGGCCAACGTATTGATCAACAGCGAGGGGAAGATCGTCGGACGAAACATTTTCGGCGAAGAGTTGAAAAACAAGATTGCCGAACTGATCCGATAATCTGATGTACTACTTTGCCTCAGACATCCATTTGGGGTTGGCCGTCGGGCAAACCGCCGCGTACCGAGAGCGACTCTTTATCCAATGGTTGGACGAAGTCTCGGTCGATGCGGAAGCGATATTTCTTGTCGGCGACATCTTCGATTTCTGGTATGAATACAAGCGCGTCGTTCCCAAAGGTTTCACCCGTCTTCTGGGCAAACTTTCGGAACTTACGGATCGGGGAGTCGCCATCCATTTTTTTCCGGGAAATCACGACTTGTGGGCTTACGATTACTTGCAAAGCGAGTGCGGACTGATCCTGCATCCGGTCGATTACGAAATCATCGAACTGGCCGGACACCACGTATTCATCGGACATGGAGATGCGCTTGGGAAACGGAACCTATCAGGACGTCTCCTGTGCCGTATCTTCAGGAGTCGACCCCTGCGGTGGGCCTTTTCGAACTTCATCCACCCCAATGCAGCCATGCGCTTCGGACAGTGGTGGAGCGGCTCAAACAGACGGGCAAAACCAATCAAGCATACGTTCCGCGGTTATGAGGAACCGATTGTCCGTTTCGCCGCCGATTTTGCAAAGCTCCATCCAGAGATCGATCTGTTTGTCTGCGGACATATCCACTGCAACGAAGTTTTCCCCCTGACCGAAAAGTGTACGATCGCTTTTCTCGGAGAGTGGATCGACCAACCGACCTACGGGAAGCTGGATGACAAGGGGTTTTCGTTGGAAACCTATCGAACCAAAATATAGAAACACAGAGTACCATGCAACAATATCTCGATCTGCTACGACACATAAAGAACAACGGAACCATCAAAAGCGACCGGACCGGGACCGGAACGATCAGTACGTTCGGGTACCAGATGCGGTTCGACCTGTCACAAGGTTTTCCGCTGTTGACCACAAAAAAACTGCATCTGCGCTCGATCATATACGAACTGCTGTGGTTCCTGCGCGGCGATACGAACATTCGTTATCTACATGAACACAACGTCACGATTTGGGACGAATGGGCAGATCAAAACGGAGACTTGGGACACATATATGGTTACCAGTGGCGCAGCTGGCCGACCCCAGACGGTAAACACATCGACCAGATTACGCAGGTTATCGATCAGATCCGGAAAAATCCCGATTCGAGACGGCTGATCGTCAGTGCATGGAACGTGGCCGAGATCGATACGATGGCTCTCCCTCCGTGTCACACGCTTTTCCAATTCTACGTTGCCGACAACAAGCTCTCGTGTCAGCTCTACCAACGCAGTGCCGACGTATTTTTAGGAGTTCCGTTCAACATCGCCTCCTATGCCCTGCTGACCCAGATGGTTGCTCAAGTCACCGGATTAGAGGTAGGAACGTTCGTGCACACGTTGGGCGATGCACATATCTACCTCAACCACACCGAACAGGTCGATCTGCAACTTTCACGTACACCAAGGGCACTGCCAGTCATGAAGATAAATCCCGACGTACGGTCGATCTTCGATTTCCAGTATGAAGACTTCTCGTTGGAAAACTACGATCCCTATCCGTCGATCAAAGCACCTATTGCCGTATGATTTCTTTGATCGTTGCCGTAGCCCGGAATCGAGTGATTGGAGAAGACAATCGCATGATTTGGCACATATCGGAAGACCTGAAGCACTTCAAAGCAATTACATCCGGTCATCCGGTCATCATGGGGCGAAAAACTTTCGAGTCGCTCGGCCGCCCGCTGCCCCATCGAACCAATGTCGTCATCTCGCGACAAACGGACTACCGAGCCGAAGGGTGCACCGTCGTCCACTCACTGATCGCCGCACTGCTCCTGTTCCCCGCAACGGAAGAGGTATTCATCATTGGCGGAGCACAAATCTATGCTCAAGCACTGCCGTTGGCCGATCGATTTTATCTCACTGAGGTCGATGCCGACTACTCGGGAGACACCTATTTCCCCGAATGGGACCGGTCGGAATGGAGGTTAACGGAGCACAAATCATTCCCTCGTGGCGAAAAATTCCCGCATCCTTTTGCTTTTCTCCGCTACGACCGCATCCGCCGATAGACATCGATTCATCCTGACACAGTCCGTCTCCAGTGCAACTGCAATATCATGCTTGCTCGCCAGTAGGAGTAGGATCTAACCGAAGTAGAGCAACATGACGCCGCACAACACGACGGCCAAAATGGCAGCTTTTTTCTTGATCTGTCGTTCATGGAAGAGCAGTGCCCCAACAACAAACGTCACGACAACACCCGACCGACGAATTGTCGACACAACCGATAACAGAGCATCGGGATCGCTCAGCGCATAGAAATAGAGAAAATCGGCAACCGTCAACAAAAATGCCGTCAGGAAAATAGAGGGCTTCCACCGGAAAGGTGTTGACCGTTTTCGCGTCGGATACCACATCAGACCAACCACCACAATCATCATCACCGACTGATAGTAGTTCGTATAGGCTTGTACGGCCATACGGTCGAAATGAGCAATCAGGTATTTGTCCCACAAAGCACTTGCAGCCCCAAATAGTGTAGATGCGATCAAAAAATAGATCCACAACATTTTCCGTCGTGGCGACTCCCGATCGTCAGCCCCATCTTTCTTATCCATGTTGGACAGGACAACCAATGCCGTCAGAACCGTCAAGACTCCGATCCACTGAATCAGATCGAGACGTTCGCCGAAGATCAAGATAGCCCCCAACACGACAAAAACAGGACGCGTCGCCTTGACCGAAGCCGAAATAGTCAACGGGAGGTGCTTGGTCGCAAAAAAGCCGAAGATCCATGACCCGAGTACAATAACGGCCTTTAACAGGATACCCCAGTGCGCCTGTGCCGAGACGGGAGGGATGTAAAACATGGTGTCGCGCAGAGTATCCGGAGCGAAAAGGCTCAAAAACTGGAACGGGAGAAAGAGGATCGCACTGATCAAGATACTACAACCCAGGACCGGCAATACTGCATTATCTTTCAGTGCACTTTTTTTAGTCACTTCATTCAACCCGAGAAAAATAGCCGAGAAAAGAGCCAGAGTCAACCACATAATCAATAGAACTTTTTCGGGGCAAACTTACAACATTTTTCAGAATTATCGGGTAAATTTCCCTGCTGTCGGGAAACAAGATCTCCATATTTTTCGAAAAACGAGTTTTGGCTATTTTTTCTAACTTTGTATTAGACAAATAAAAATCAATACCTATGAAAAAACTTATCGTACTTTCGGCTTTTGTTCTCCTGATCTGGAGCGCATGTACCCAGACGCCCCAACAAAAGGGTCCCGTCGCCCTGCCTACCGCAGCATTCGACACGGTCCTCAACGGCGACTCCGTAACACTCTACACCCTGACCAACGACAGCGGCATGATGGTGCAGCTGACCAACTACGGTGCCCGCATCGTAGCCCTGTGGGTACCCGATGCTGCGGGAGAGTTCAAGGATGTCGTTTTGGGCTACGAATCGATCGCGGAATACCTCTCGTCGACCGACCATTTCTGCGGGCCGATCGTCGGACGCTACGGAAACCGCATCAATAAAGGAACCTTCACATTGGACGACAAAACATACCACCTGACCATCAACGACGGAGAGAACCACCTGCACGGAGGCGTCCACGGTTTCTGGGACAAGGTGTGGAAAGCGCATCCCGTGAACAACAGTACCGTAGCCATGAGCTACATGTCGGCTGCCGGAGAGGAGGGGTATCCGGGAAATCTGGCGATTACGGTAACCTACACCCTGACACAAGATAATGCTTTAAAAATCGAATATCAGGCGACGACCGACAGCGCCACAATCCTCAATCCGACCAGCCACAGCTACTTCAATCTGCACGGAACGACAGCAGGAAGTACGAATACCCATCTGTTGACCCTCAACGCCGACCGGTTTACTCCGACCGATGCGGGACTGATCCCGACGGGAGAGTTAGACTCGGTGGCCGGCACACCGATGGACTTTAGGCAACCCACGCTTATCGGTGAACGCATCGATGCCGATTTCGAACCGATGAAGCTGGCCAAAGGATATGACCACAACTGGGTACTGAACAAAGCGGGGAAGGAGCTCTCTTTTGCTGCCGAAGTGTATGAGCCCTCGACAGGAATCGTCATGCGGATCGAGACGGACCAACCGGCCATACAGTTTTACAGCGGGAATTTCATGGACGGCAGTCAGATCGGGAAACGGGGTGAACCGCACAACTACCGGACAGGTATCGCCCTCGAGACCCAAAACTATCCCGATGCACCGAATCACGAAAACTTCCCTTCAGCCGTCTTGCGTCCCGGAGAGACCTACACACAAACCTGCATCTATGCTTTCAGCGTCCGCAAATAACACGCGGCCGGGAGACAAAGCGAGGGAAAACCATGTTCCGGATCTGTGCAAAACTACTTCTGAACAGCAAGCTTTTTATTAATTAAAAGGAAGCACAATCCCCGGTACTGATTTTTTCCGTTTTTGTCCGCCACTCACATTAAATCAAAAGCCAAGGCCTTTACAAAGGCCTTGGCTTTTTGCTTGTTTCAGCTACTAATTTCGATTCAATCGACGCTACACGACACCATACATTGTAACAAATCGCTTCACCGAGTATGAGTGTTTAAACAGTCACCCTCACACTTGTCAGATCTCTATTGTAATCCATCCTGAGAAAGTTGCGTACTGATCGGTCGAGGATTGTCCGATGCAGGAAACTCCATCTGGAAAAGCTCTTTTCCCATCGGCTGGATCTCGCTCCCGTCCAATTTGCTCGGATCGTACCCCGTCTCACATTCGAACGGCATGACATAGGCCAAGACCGACCATCCCCAGAAACGTTTCAGACCAAGCCCCTCGCCACTCTCTCCGTTATAGAACTCCCGGGTCACCTCGTTGCACTTGTAGACCAAATCCAGCGTCTTTTGAGCTAATTCCCGAGCCTCATCCATGTATCCGTAGTCGATCAGCCCGTGCATGATCATATAGTTGGTCGGAATCCACGTCGTACCCCGCCAGTTGCATCCCCAGTCACGAATGTCCCCCTGCACATAATCGGGCTCCGTCTGCGCATAACAAGCGACCGGATATTTCGTCCAAAACTCTTCGGGATTGGTCAAATGCTCTTTCACCAACCGTTCTGCCCTACGCGGAGGCACGATACCGGCCCATAAAGGTATAAATCCCGCAACAGATTTCACTTTGACCAATTCTCCGGTATGTTCGTCCCGATCGTAGTAGAATCCATCCTCCTCATCCCAAAAAATCGTATTGATCTTGTCGGCCAACAGCGTCGCACGCAAACGGAATTTTTTGGCATCCTTCGTTTTTCCCAGTTGAATGGCGATCTGCTCCATCGCCCGAAGTTCCCGATAGATGTAACAGGCCAGATCTACTCCCTCGAACCGGAATTCATCTAACCGTCCGGCCCGACTGATCTGATTATCCATACCGCTATGATCCGAACTGTTCCATACCGGCAAGCCGTTCCGGTCGAAATCGCAGTACCGCATCCAATAGTCGATACTCAAGATCAGCTGCTCGTAATAGGAGATCGACTTGAATGCTGGACCGATCTGGACTCGACCCCGATCTCCACGCTCTTCGAGCCATGTGTAATCACCCGTTTGCCGCGAACCCAGTTCGGCAATCTGCGCCAAGAAGGGCTTAAAATGCTGCCGTTCCCGTTTGTCGATCAGCGTCCGCGAGATGAAACCATTCACACACTGCTGATTCAGGAAACTCTTCAGATTCGTAAAACAGTAATCCGCAATGCCGAAATAACTCATGTAGAGGTTTTCGAAATAGAGATCCCAGTCGTACATCTCATGATAGGCATATCCGGTCATCAGTTTTCGATTATCCGGCTCATAGAGGACGACTCCTCGCGTGGCAATATCGTGGTTCACCTCATCGATTCGTTTCAGGAACGCCTCCTTATCCCCGATATCATATTGCCGTATGACCTGATGCAACAACTTATCCTTCGACTGAGCCCGCACACCCGAGCCCAAGATACAACAACCGGCAAGTAAAAAACAGAAAAATTTCATCGTTAGATAGATTTAAGGTTAGTTCGTTTGTTAGCACACAGACAACACACCCCCACGGATCCGCGGGAATATGCTGCTTCATAACAAATATAGCTTTTTCTTTTCCGATTCGGGAATCGATCCGATACGAATGCAGTCCGAATACCCTAAGTCCCCGCATAAATCACCCTTACCGGCCCTTTCTTGCGCACGAAAAACTCCGCCCGGACCGATTCTGACCGATCCGACGCTCCACTTATGGTATAGTTTGTGAGAAAGCATATCGAGGAGTCGATACGTTATCTCTCCCCTCTGTCAGTCGCACCCTTCTCCGCACAATATGTGGTCTATTTGGGCGCCTTCTTGTAGAGATAAAGTGCAATAAAGGCGTAGAGGATGTTCGGGATCCACACCGATATTTCGGGGGGCAGCAATCCCCCTTTGGCAAACTCCTCACCGAATTTGCTGAACAGAATAAACGAAAAGGCCAACACGATTCCGACACCAATGTGCAGTCCGGTTCCTCCCCTCACCTTGCGGGAAGAGAGCGAGACACCGATCACCGTCAGAATAAAGGTCGAAATCGGATAAGCGAACCGGTTATACTTTTCAACCTCAAAGCGGACGATCATATCCGATCCTTTGGCTTTTTGCTGATCGATAAAGCGATTCAGACTTACGATATCCATCGTTTTGACCAACTCCTCGACACGCCCCAACTCATTGTCCCTTAGATTAATCAACGTATCAAGCGATCGTTCCCCATTAAAGATTTCTTTACCGTCTTTAAATTCCCGGTAAAGACATTTCGGAGCACTCCACCGCCCCGTTTCGGGGTCAAACTTGACGTTAGCCGCCTCAAGTGCCGAAACCACCGTTCCATTCTCATAGGTCTCCAACGCAAAGAAGGATGCTGCATGGTCCTGCTCCGTATACCCCCGGATGTAGGCAAACGTACCGGGTTCTATCTGACGATAGATGTGGGTGTCGTATTGTGCGCCCTTGACGTTCTTGATGTAGTTCATCTCGAATTTCAGGCGGTTTCCGTTTGCAATCGGGATAATCACCAGATTGAGCATCAGGCTGAGCAGCGTAATGACACTCGCACTCACAAAATAGGGCCACATGAGCCTGCGGAAACTGACACCAGCCGAGAGCATGGCAATGATCTCCGTGTTGTAGGCCATTTTCGAGGTGAAGAATATGACCGCGATAAAGGTAAAAAGCCCGCTGAACTGATTGACAAAGAATGGAATGAAATTCAGATAATACTGAAAGATAATCTTCGAAAGCGGTGCCTTCAGCTCGATGAAATCATCCATCTTTTCGGCCGCATCGAAAATCACCACCACAATAATGATCAATACGATAGCAAAAAGATAGGTCCCTAAAAATTTACGGATGATGTATCGATCCAATATTTTGATTCCGGGAAACTTCATCTTCACTGTTCGATTAACGCCCAAAGGGGCAGCACAAAGCAATCAAAATTAATAATTTTATGCGGATCCTGCCACATTTCCGGGAAAATTACAACCTTCTGGAGAGTTTTTCTACCATGACCGGTTTCCATTCACAAAAGGTTCCGTCGAGAATTCTCTTGCGGGCCTCACCCACCAACCACAAATAGAAGGCAAGGTTGTGCATGCTGGCTATTTGTGCCGCCAACATCTCTCCAGCAATGGTCAAATGACGCAGATAGGCCTTCGTATAAACCCGATCGACAAAACAGAGACCGGCCGGATCAATCGGTGAGAAGTCGTCGATCCACTTCCGGTTGCGGATATTGATCACCCCTTCGCTGGTAAACAACATACCGTTGCGTCCGTTTCGCGTCGGCATCACGCAATCAAACATATCGACCCCACGCTCGATCGCCTCCAAAAGATTAATCGGCGTCCCGACTCCCATCAGATACCGGGGTCGGTCCTCGGGCAGAATCGAATTGACCAGTTCGATCATCTCGTACATCACCGGAGCGGGTTCCCCCACTGCCAATCCACCGATGGCATACCCATCGGCATCGAACTGTTGCACGAATTCGGCCGAACGTGTCCTCAAATCGGGGTAGGTACACCCCTGTACGATCGGGAACAGCGACTGCCGATGTCCGTAGAGCGGCCGAGTCTTTGCGTACTGATCGAAACAGCGCTCGAGCCAACGGCAGGTCAGATTCAACGACCGGGCCGCATAGTCGTACTCCGAATCTCCCGGCGGACACTCATCGAAAGCCATCATGATGTCAGCCCCGATGCTGCGTTGGATGTCGATCACGTTTTCGGGCGTAAACAGATGTTTCGAACCGTCGATGTGGGAACTGAACCGACACCCCTCCTCGGTAAGTTTCCGGCATGCCGCCAACGAAAAAACCTGAAATCCTCCGCTGTCGGTCAGGATCGGACGGTCCCAACTGCAAAAGCGATGCAAACCTCCGGCCCGTTCCAAAATCTCGACTCCGGGACGCAAATAGAGATGATAGGTATTCCCCAAGATAATCTGTGCACCGACCTCCTGCACCAAATCACGATGAAACACGCCCTTCACGCTTCCCACCGTACCCACGGGCATAAAAATCGGGGTTTCGATCGTTCCGTGGTCAGTCGTAATGCGACCGGCACGTGCCGCACTCCGAGAATCGGTATGTAACAATTCGAATTCCATGATCGGCAAAGGTAAATAATTTTCCGTTCATCGGGAAACGTTTGGGGATTCTCTCAAAATCGCGTAATTTTGTAGATCACACGTGGCCCTTTTCGGGCCGAACGAATCCTTCCCGCTCCGAATCTTTCGGCATAAGGAACGTATACCAAACAGAGATTATCGTGGAATATCTGAATTTGCTGTACAACGACCTGAAAGAGTTAGGGATAGCCCACCCCTATCTGGCATTGGGACTCAACACGATCCTGATCGCCCTCTTTTTTATCCAACTCTATTACTATCTCTCCGTTTACGGCTCGTTACCCCATTTCCGCAACAACCGCGGCATCCGGAAAGATGTTCCGACCCCTCCGATCTCGGTCATTATCGTGATTCGTGAAAACTCCTACTATTTCATCGAGGAGACGCTTCCCTTGTTGTTGCAACAACAGTACGACGCCTTCGAGATCGTTCTTGTCGATTGCAGTTTCGACGAGGAGATCGCCGAGATTCTGGCTGAGAAAAAGGCCCAATACCCCGATCAGCTACATGTCACCCGATTCAAGCAACAACTCCCGCACGAACCCAGCATCAAACTGGCACTAACGGTAGGTATCAAGGCCGCCCGTTACGAACACCTGCTCTTCACAACCCCCGATTGCGTGCCCGCTTCCGACAGATGGATAGCCCTGATGGCAAAGGGATTCATCAGCGGCGACATTGTCATCGGCTATTGCGGAATCGAACAGAAAAAGGGCCTTTCCAACCGTTGGATTCGTTGCAGCCGTTTTATCTCGTCGGTCCGCTACCTCTCTTCTGCCGTACGGGGATACACCTATCGAGGAACCCTCTATAACATCGGATACACCAAATCACTCTACTTCGGCAACAAGGGTTTCACTCATCTGAACATGAACCTCGGGGTAGACGATCTGTTCATTCAAAAGGTCGCCCATTCCGACAATGTCAGCGTAATCATGAACCCCAACGCTTCTGTCCGACAATTTCAATACGGTGGAATCGGATGGTGGTACGCCCTTTGCAAATATCTCGGGTACGCTTACCGCTACTATCCGGGAAAGGCCAAACGGGCACTCTGCTCCGAATTGGTCTTTCGCTTTCTCTTTTTCGGATCGGTCGTGGGAGCGATTATCGTACTACCGCTCATCTGGAAGGCCATTCCGTTGTTCTTTCTGCTTCTGCGCCTGCTGTTCGTTGAGCTAACCCTCCGTAAAGTGGGGAAAAGACTCGGTGAACATAAATTTTTGGGTACCTATATTCTTTTCGATCTCTGGGCCCCAATCGGAGGTTTAGTCGTCGAAATCAACCGTATGTTCGGTCGCAACAAGGCAATATGGCATTAGAAGACTACATCATAGCTTCCGATCAACAGCTGATCGAGCGGGTTCTGGGCGGGGATGCATCGGCATTCGAACATCTCTTCAATCGGTATCGGGACTCGATTCTCCAGTTGTACCTTCAGAAAACCGGCGGAAATATCGATGATTCGAACGACCTGCTGCAGGAGACTTTTGTCAAAATATATCTGAATCTTCAACGCTACTCCGACCAATACACCTTCGGACAATGGATCTATACCATCGCGCGCAATACGTTTATTGATTACGTACGCCGCAAACGGGACGACACCGTATCTATCGACAGCCTTCGCGAAGCAAGCGGTATTTCGACATGGAACGAGCCCAATCCGGAGGAGCGTATGATTACGCACCAAAATCGAGCTCGGATCGAGGCTTTTCTCGACCGTATGTCACCTCGTTACAAAGAGCTTATTGAACTGCGTTTTTTCAAGGAGTACTCCTACGAAGAGATTGCCTCTCACCTCAATTTGCCCATGGGCACGGTCAAGACTCAGATTCACAGGGCCCGGGAACAGTTGTGCCGATTTATATTGAAAGACGGGGAATAGCAGAACCTCCTACACACATCCCGCCGTTGGGAGCATTTTTCGACAGCCCAAATCTCATCCTCAATCCTTCGTCCCTTCTCAACCCATCTCGCTTTTATTCTATACGGATTTCTGAGAGCTGCAATAACTATTCACTTCTGAAAATCGAAAACCTAATGTCGGTTTTCTTCTCTCTCCCGACACTCCCCCTTCACACCATTTCCGTCCCCTGTTCCAATAAAAAAAGCTTCTGTCTGAACCAGACAAAAGCTTCATCTCCAGTACTGTATAAGGGAATCGAACCCTTATTTGTAGACTGAGAATCTACCGTCCTAACCGTTAGACGAATACAGCATCACAGCGCAAAGATAGATAAAAAAAATTGACCTGCAAATTTTTTCGCAAAAGGTTCCGTTAAAAAAAAATTCGGACCGGAGAGATGCGCCTCTCTCCAGTCCGAAAAAATTATCAATTTTGAACTCTATCGCTTACCAATTGATCTTAGCCCAGCGCGTATTCCATACGCCCCAAGTTCCTATACCATACGCATAAGCGATATATTGTTGCTGACCGGAACGGATGTGCCCCTGACGGTCTCCACTCCATCCGCAGTTGTGACACCCGGGCATAATATTATCCCGAATCTCGGCAATTTTCTCGAACTTCAATCCATCGTCTGACTGCCACAACATGATGTATCCGTTAGCCGTCATCCGCGATGCCGTATTGATGGCTTGGAATTTTCCGATATCCTCACGATACTTCACGTCGGAATGATCGGCACCATCGACACCACTTTTATCAATTGCCGTCCCGTGATGAACCAAATTTCCGGGCCAGTTCGGATCATTCGTACTTGCCGTAGCCACACGTGTGGTTACCGAACCATCACACCAAGAATAGTAGAAATAAATCGTATCATCCAACACGACAATCGAAGGTTCACCCGCACCGAACTGCGTAGGTGTTCCATCGAATACAACGACCGGTTCGGGATCTCCGCCCCATCCGTTGCCGTTCCATTTCTCCCACGGGCCGTCCGGATTTTGTCCACGCGCCACATACGCATAGTTCTCGGTCATTCCGGGGTTCTCGGTCGAAGTATAACCTATGTAATAGTACCCATTCCAATAGGCCACACCGGGATCACACACCGAGAAATGATCCGAAGAGAATTCCGTAGGCTTAAGCGTCATCACCTCTTCCGACCACGTACGTCCACCATCGGTCGAACGTTGATAGGAGGCTTGATCCCAGAACGTTTCGCCCGTAGTTTTTTCTTCCGTCCATCGAGCTCGCCAGTTCCCACTGACCGGAGCGCCGTCCCGATAACTGGTAACTCCACTTACCTCACCATCGACCAACCATACACCGGATTGTTCGGTCTTTCCATCCGAGAGAACCCATAGATAGGTACCCGCTGGAAATTTGTCGTCATTGCTCAGAATCAGATTTTGACCATCTGCATAATCATCGAAACGTGCTGAGGCAATAGGCTCCTGAGCAACTACCTCTCTATATGTATCGCCGTTCCACTCATACAGACTAAACGTCAATCCACAGGGATTTCCATTCCAGTTCGGACTGGTAACCGAAACGCCCCAGAAAGGAATATCTGCCGTAAATTTTTGAGCGACTGTTTTATCGCCGTAGATTCCTTCCGCCGTTGAAGTACCAGTCGTATTAGACAACTCATGGTTCTTGCCGTATGCAGCACCGGGAGCGGCAAACCACGCATCGATCGACCCATCGTCGTTGATGATTATCGAAGGACCATAGCGGTAAGCTCCACCGGAATAGATATCCCAGCCACTATTCTCCAAAGTAAATACACACACTGAATTTTGCGAAACTTTCACCTCGTCACTCAGATAATTGCCCTGAATCTGTGTTTTACTTCTGGCCGTAATGGTTGCCTCACGCACGTCATTTTCTCCATTTGCCAACACTTCAAAATAGAGCGAATCTTCGACTAAAGCCTTTGATGCTTCAACAGGAATGATCCAAGATTGGGCACTTTCGGGCGTAATCTCAATATCATATTCGACCGTACTTTGCAGCGACAACCCTATGATCTCACCTTTCGATGCAGGTTTGATCGCTTTGGGTGTAAAAGACAGTACATCTTCAGCCGTCCATACAACGTCTATCGCCTCCGACACGGATGAATGCTCATTAGCCGCAACGATGGTAATCACAGCCGAAAGATGATCATATGGAGAGGCACCCTCTGCTGTTGTAATGGTAATTCTATTAGACCCCTCAGCTCCCTGCATTGCAGAAAGGACACACCAAGAAGAGGTTTCACCATCAGCATCTTTAACCGTAGCTGTCCACGGTACATTTGTAGTAAACGTCAAAGAACCGACCCCGTTTATCGGCAAGGTAACCTGAGAAGACCCGGTAATTTCAATCTTGGGTACAATAGGTTCCGCCTTCTCTTCGGTTTTATCACACGCACACAGACCGACAAACAATAAAAATAGAAACAATACTTTTTTCATTCTCTTTTCCTTTAGTTAAAGAGGGGGAGAAATCGTAATCTCCCCCCCTCCTATACGAAATATTTGAACACTTTAGTGTACTATTCCATTACTTTAAGATACATACCCTTACTTTGCGAATAGGTAACCAGTTGATTGTCACCTTTCACCGCACCATCTGCACTTACGACATAACGAGGTCTTGCAGCATTGGGATACATATACTGAATTTCGCATTTAGGTTCGCTTGCAGAGAACGAGACACCATCACTTGCAGAGATCGAATACATTTCATTATTTTGAATGTATGTGATCACCACTTCATCTCGATCAGCATGATATTTAGCATCGATAGAGAGTGCCGAACCCAAAGTCTCGTCAAATGTATAACATTTCACTGCCTTAAACATGTCTGAAGGCCACAAATCATTTGCTGCATCAGCAGTTTGCGTCATCAAATCATATCCTTGCAAATAATATACACGCATGGTACCTTTATGTTCAACCAATGAAACGGCAGCTGTATTTTTCCAAACAGTTGTACTACCCCATTGCTTCCATGCCTCATCGGTACCATTCCACATTTTATAGGGTCCGTAAGGATTCTCACTACGTGCAAGACAGATATTTTGATCCCCAGCCTTATCAAAGGTTGCGTAATAATATTTGCTTCCTTTAGTAACTACCAAATCTGCAGGAGAATAATTTGATACCCAATCATCATTCAACGTAAAGATTGTTTTTTGATCACTCCATGTTTTACCGCCATCTTTAGAGGTCTTATAAGCAGCTCCCGAAATACCGCCACGGCTCGATCCTATGTAAGAGAATTGCCATTTTGCCACATCGGTTGTTTTTCCTCCGCTTTTATAATTATCATAACCGGTTACACCACCACCGGGAACCAAATATACTCCTGTACTCGGTTCAGTTGCAGACAATTCTACCAAATAATCACCAGCAGCGAATTTAGAAGATCCAATCAAATTTATTGGAGCAGCATTGTCACTATATTCCACATCATTTTCATAGACGGCACCTCCTGCAACAGTTGTACTATAATCGGTATCCCACATATAAAGTTTAACCGTCAATTCATGAGGCTTACTATCGCTCCATGTACAACCGGCTCCACCGGCATTATCAGCGACCAACTTAAGATTTGACCAAGCAGTTGTCATTACCATACGTTGAGCAATAGAACCGGTAGACAAATCATAAGGAGAATGGGTTCCTTGTTGAGCAAAAGTCAATATATCTCCATTCTGACTTCCTGAAGTATACAGATAAAATGCATCCAGATTTCCAGCAGCATCCATTACAACTGAAGGAGCGGTACAACCGCTATTAGTACCTTCGATAATATAATAACCGACATCTTCGCCACCCGCTTGAATGATTTCTACCAATCGGGACAGTTCTGCAGGATTACCCTCCTCATCAAGTTCCGTAATGGTAACGAAACCGGAACGAGATACCAGCATAGGCGTCGGTTCAACTTTTATAAACACGGAATAGTTTTCCAGTGATGATGCCTTATCGGACACTTCCGAGAGCCAAGAGGCATACAAAGAATCGATTGAAACGGCGTAGTTACGATTAGTTGCGAATTTGATCTCTACCAAACCGCCTTCTGCACCTATATTATAAACAGTCGAGTCAAACATTTGTACGGGCAATGTGGTTTGACTTACCGTCAACACTTTCGTTTCTGATCCGGAAGCGATTGTTATGGTAGCAACACGATCGTCGTAACCACTATTTTCGTTCAACTCGAGCGTTAAATAATGATGTCCTGCTTTACCGCTTTGAGGAGAGATAGACAACCATTCATCTGCTTCTGCCGTAGGTATAGCATAATCAATTACAGCTGTCCAATCCGTTGCAGTCGAGAAGCCTATAACTTTTATACCTCCTTCCTTGGGAGCGTCATACTCAGACAAGGGAACTTTGAAAGTCAACACTTCAGTCTCTTCCTCATCTTTACATGCTCCGAAAACACTTACAAGGGCAAGGCAGAGCATAGCATAGAAAAATTTCTTCATAATATTTACTGTTTTTTAGATTCAATATTGTTACGAGAGAAGAGAGCTCCCTGCGACAAACACAGGGTTCTCTCTCTTTGTATTTTACTGAGCAAAAGTGTAAGGACTCATATAAGTTTGCCACTTGCTCGAAGACTCCCCATACTGATAAGAGATGAAATGAGCTCCCGCAGCTGTAACATGGCTCTCTTCGTTAGTAACGAAACGAGGATATCTTGCACGCACACGGGTATTGTTATATACCGTTCCCACATGCGTCCAACCTGTAATACCGTCCGTAGATTGCCAAACTGCAAAATAGCTGTTCACATTATTATTATTCACGCTATGAATACCGATAAAGCTATTTGTTTCTTCAGAATATACGACAGAAGCACCATCCATGGCCGTAGTCGCGAAGACGCTACGATCCATCACCATTCCCTTATCCGACATATTTGCAGGCCAATTTTCATCGGTTGCATCTGCAGTATAAAGATAGGTATCTAACTGACTTTCCGTCAATGCATATGTATAATAGAGGTAAATCGTTCCGTCTTTAACGACCAAGCTGGGTTCTCCTGCTCCAAAATAGATATTTTCTTCTGACAACTGCAAATCTACGACAGCTACAGGTTCGCCTCCCCAACCGGAGCCATTCCATTTCTCCCAATTTGCAGCATCGATTGTCGCGGCACGTGCAATGAAAACACAATTATCATAATTCTCTTCATACGTCGTAGAGCCTTGATATGCCATATAGTAATAATTTCCGGCTTTCACTACTGATGCACATTTTGCGTAGTGAGCATCAGCTCCGTCCGAAGTAGGAGCGACTGCTGGATCATCCGGTTGCTCAGACCATTCGGTTCTGATATCAGTCGAAGCAGCAGTAAAATACTTAATCTGACCCGAGAAGCCATACTCCATCGGAGAATGGAACTGAACACGAGTTGCAGGAACCCATGATTGCTGACTTCCATTTTTATAAAAAGACAAACTCTCCGGATATGAAGCAGCAGACCAGAATCCAAAATTATTCTGTACTCGCGTCATATGAAGCATATAAGTCCCTGCAGGAAATTTAGCATTACCAGTAGAACCTCCATACCCACTGTTATCCACACTAAGTTCCAGCCATGAGTTATCCTTGTAAGGTACAAAATCCACTGTTCCTAATGCCGAAGTCGCAAGAGTTGCATCTATACTTCCTTGCCATTCATAAAGGACAAAATGAGCTCCAGCATTATCAGCACTCCATCCCGGGCATTTGCATCCTATCGAATAAAATGCTTCTTCAGCAGAATACACCAACGCCCCATTATCTCCTTCAACACCAAATTGCTTTGCATCTCCTTGCCCTGTTGTAATTTCAGTAGCTGCAGGTAAGGAACTGGGATCAGATCCTCCCGGAGTTGTAAACCATGCCGACATGGTTCCGTCAGCATTAGCGAACAATGCTCCTGCGTAACGGAAATTTCCGCCTTCAGGAGAGTAAATATACGTTCCACCTGCTTCGATTACAGGAACTCCCGCTGCTATCACTTCGTCAGGGCGTGCATACTTATCCGAGATAGGCTCCGGCCCCGGCAAACCTGCACAGCTACTCAATACCAGCAGCAGCAGCACCGCAAACGACTGTGTAAAGTAAGTAAACTTTCTCATAATTAAAACTGATTAATGAACATTTAAATTTAGTAATTTTTAGTATTTGTTTTCGTTATCGGTAGACAAAATTTTTCGTTATCCAACGTACCGGATCTGCTCGAAACGATCGAAGCATCTCTTCCGCTGTCGGATTTCCATAAATATTTTCTGCATATCCCTTCTGTTGGTTCAACATATCTATTTGCATAATGCGCTCGAATCTACTGATCAAATCCTGTGGAATCGGATTTCCAGCCTCTACATGCTTACGCATGAGATAGGTTAAATTCGCTTCCCGGCAATAGCACCGAATGGCCGTCACCATCTGTTCCAATATCGCCAACTGGTCCTTATTGTCGTTCAAATACGACACATAGGGCTCATCACTGACCTGTCCCAGCGCATTTTTATAGTGTTTGATCGCCTGCAACAATTTTTCTGAACTGGTCGCACAACGTAGCTCTATATCCTCGAAAAACCACGGATCGAGCCTTTCGCTCTCCGTCGTCATAAACAGGCTACGCCGGGTCGATTTCCAACTCGGCGACGGAGCAACCGCTCCTTCGATGTGCGCGACATCCCATTTATGGAACACCTCTATACCCGACAAGTTTATGGGTAGGCTTCTGAAACGCCACGTTGCATCCCACGGGAACACCGACAACCCAATAGCACTGGCTTCCCATGCAGCAAGAATCTCTTCTGAAGCAGCACCGTAGGGTTCAGCCAACTGCAACAGGATCTCTTCAGTCGAAGCGTCGAGGTTATGCAATTTCGCAGCAGCCATCGACAAATTCGGGTCATAACGATCGGGCACCATGCCAAAATACTCTTTCACTCCCGCAATATTGGGCACACCACCCACGGCATCTATCTCTTCAGCGACCAGACGCGGGGCAGCAATCCGAGTCAACGGAGCCACCTCTTCATTAGCACTCGCCATAAAAATTTCGCCCACCACCGGAATCTTCCGTTCGGAACACAGACGAACCGTATTTTTAAACCATACATCCACTGGCCGACTCAATTGTACCTCTGCAACATTGGAGTGTAGGAAGAGTCCAAAGTTCTCCGTCGGCAACGACGGAATCATGGCATAGATCTGCCCAGCCGAGATCTCCCAAGGCTCCCACCACACCATACCATCGGGGCTTACCTCTGACCAAGTGTCCGTCAGAACCTTCAGGAAAGGAGGGATACGTTCGGCCAGCGGAATATCCCGATCACTTGGGCCGTTTCCGAATTCATTACCCACCCATGCATCTTGGTCAAAAGTATATATCTCAATATCATCCAGTTCGGGAACCTCTTGTTTGAGGCGCTTCAACAGCTCCACATACTTATCGACGATCTCCTTTTTCTGGATGCTGTTCTTTTCCGTAGCGACATCGATCAATTCAGGCGTCAATATCTTATAAAGAGAGTCTACTCGGGGTGCGCCGAAATGGAATATAGTTCTAAAGCCCCATTGTTTGGCTATCCGGGCCCGTTCCTTGATATTATTCAGACGTTCTGCGACCTTATTCGGATCTCCTATACCTTCGACATAGAGAATATCCTCCAAGTTGAGCGGTTCATCTGCGGGTCGTGCACCCCAAGCGATATTCAACTGGAGGGTATTGAAGCCCATATTTTTGAGGGCCGACATTTGGGCGCTGTCGTAACGCATATCGGGATCAGATGGGTTACCGACAATAGCAATTTTGTACTTGAAAGGATCCACTTGCCGTTCGCTGCAAGCTCCCATCAAGAACAACAAAGCCAACAAAGCCGCCCACTCTAATCGAAGTAAAGCTTTACTCATATACACGTTTCAACAGTTCATTTTCTCCTAATAAAAACCCACGCAACTCACTGTTTAACAAAGCAAAAGATATAGTTCCCCTTTCTTTCACATTTGACAAAACTGCGCTTTGTCGATTATTTTTATCATTCAAAATACACCTCTATATATATGTACGCATCCCAAAAATATGTATAGACGCGTAACAAAGATAATAATTCGACTATAAATAAAAAATTTTTTCTCGATTTATTTTGCATTTTCAACCATAATTTTTTCAGAAAAATACTACTCTGTTTCCGGAAAAGAGTCGATTCTTTTTACAAGATCGCGACAAAAAAACGACCTCGAATATCAAAAAAGAGTACATTAATCTTACATCTCCTTTATATTTTTGTAAAAATAAAACACAATCGGTCATGAAAAGCTTCAAATCGGCACTTTTGGGAATCATGGTAGCGTCGACGGTTTACGCACAAAGTCCCGATGATTTCAAAAATCCGCTGCAAAAGTTCCGTCCGGAACCGCTGTGGTTCTGGAACAATACGGCAATTACCCGCGAAGGTATCGACCAACAAATGGCCGGATTTCGCGATCAGTGCGGATACGGAGGGTTCGCCATTCTTCCCTTCGGAGCTAATTTAACTCCGAAATATCTTACTGATGAATATTTCGACCTGTATAAATATACGGCACAACGTGCGGCAGAGATGGGACTGACGCTTTCGCTCTATGACGAGTATGGATTCCCGACCGGAAGCGGAGGCGCGATCAATGCCGACGGCATTCCCCGTTTCTTCAACCGTTTTCCGAGTCTGACCATGAAACGCTTGGACAAAATTGAAGCCGAAGCCAATGGAGGAGAGACATTTATCACTCCATTGGACAAGACAGGGGTTCTTATGGCCGTCGTGGCGATGAATACGGAGACCAAAGAGCGAATCGACCTGAGCGACCGCATTACGGAGGAAACGATCGTATGGAAAGTGCCGGAAGGTCGATGGAAGATCATGCAATTCGTCTGCGTCAAAGACGACGACCCGAACATGGACTACCTGAGCAAAGAGGCCGCCAAGGCGTATGTATCGATGACACACGACGCCTATTATGAACGGATGCCGGAGCTCTTCGGGACGACAATCACCTCGACGTTTTTCGATGAACCGACCCTGTATCGGGCACAGGCCAGATGCTGGACCCCGACATTCAACGAAGAGTTCCAGAAACAGTTCGGATTCAGTCCGACCCTCTACTATCCGGCACTCTGGTACGATATCGGTGCCGAGACCCAAGCCGCCCGTAACGCCCTCTTCGGTTTCAGAGCCGAGCTGTATGCATCGGCCTATCCGAAAGTTGTCAGCGAATGGGGAGCTGAACACGGAATCTACGCTACCGGACATCAGGACAACGAGGAGATCGAGAATCCGGTAGGAACCTCGGCCGATCTGATGAAGTGCTTCAAATACCAAACGGCACCGGGCATCGACAAGATCGGAGGTCCCAGACCGGCCGAAAAATTTTACAAGATCGTCAGTTCGGCGGCATACAACTGGGATCACTCATTGGTCATGTCCGAAACCTATGGGGCCATGGGCGACATCCCATGGGATACCCTATATAATATAGCCATGGACCAGTACACCAAGGGGATCAACGTATTGATTCCACACGCCGTATGGTACAACGATGCAGATGTTACCTTCAAACCCGAACTGTCACACCGCAATGCTCTGTACAAAGGCAAGCTACACGAATTCAATACATTTCTGGCCCGACTGAACACTCTACTGCGCAACGAAGACCGCTTCGTCACCGACATCGCCATGCTCTACCCGATCGAGACCATGCAGGGAGAACACTACTTTGACGGACCGCTGGATCCGTATCAGGGAGGGGTTAAAGTCCCGAATATGGACTACATCCAGATCGGCGAACGGCTGACCAACCTGCTGGGTCGCGATTTCATGTTCCTGCATCCGGAGGTATTCGAGACGGCATGCCGGATCGACAAAGAGGGTATTTATTTAGAGAACGACCTACAATACAATACGTTCCATACGCTGATCATTCCTTCCGTAAAAACGGTCAGCGTGAATGAATTAACGAAGATCGTCGAATTCTACGAGTTCGGTGGCCGTGTCATCTTTACCACACAACTCCCCGCCAAATCGACAGAACCGGGCCAAGACGGACAAATCGCCGACTTAATGAACAGACTGTTTCCGAAGGGGACCTCACGGGATACCTACATGGTTCAAACGGCAAGCAACGGAGGTCAAGTATGGTTCCTGCCCGATCCCTCGAAGGAGATGCTGCAGAAGGCGCTGACCGAAAAGGCGACAAAGGCCTACGACATAGAGTTTCCAGAGGGGACCGCTCCCTTGCGTTACATCCACAAGGAGCATGACGGTCGCGACCTGTTCTATCTGGCCAATTTAAATGGGAAACCCTTTGAATCGACCGTCGTCATACGGGGCAAGAAAGAGTTTTCACTATGGGATCCGCATAACGGAGAGGTACTTCCTATCGAAACAAAATATACCCGAAAAGGGAGAGAGCGAGTTACACTCATTGATCTAACGCTTGCTCCTTCACAATCCGTATTTTTAATTGAAGCTCGTTAACCGATTTCCCCAACCAACTAACCCAACGGATTTTTTCGGGTAAGAAGAGGTCGTGCAAAAAGAGATGCACGACCTCTTTTTGTATCCGCCAAACGGATTTTTAAGGCTGAACCCCCGACGAGAGTACAGGAGAAACTGAGAGTAACGCGTATGAAGCGTAGATTGAATCGTGTTCGTGAAAAAGAGACTCGAACATGTTCGAGTGTTCACGCAGAAGAGAGTCGAGCTTGCATCACGCCCCTCCATTCCCCCGTTTCTCCCTCTTCCTCGCATTTTCACAGATCTTGCCTACCTCCCCTTCCTCTTTTCTTTTCCTCCTTCCCCCTCTTCACGTACAAGGACATAAAAAGAGCGCCTAACTCTACGTCAAGCGCTCTTCGGATCTCCCTTTGTTGACCCACCTGGACTCGAACCAAGAAAGGCAGAACCAGAATCTGCAGTGTTACCATTACACCATGGGTCAATTCCTTTGTACACCGCAAAGGTAATCAAAATATTTTTTTCGACGAAGGTTTTACGACGAAATTTTTCAAATAAAAAGGTTCGAAGTAGGCAGTATCCTCGAATTTTCCACTTCTATAAGCCTCAAATGCGGGTTTGACCAATCCTCGGGCCGATGGAACGACCTCGACAAAATGCACATTTGGCTCTTTGAACAACTCGCGACACTTCCCGGATCCGTTTCCAAACACCAACAAACCCTCCGGTGCCGTACGCTCCTCCCGGAAACTCTCCTCGGTCAACACATGCGCCATCACTTCAGTCAACGGATGCACCTGCGCATCGAACAACTGACAGTATACCTCCATGCGTCGGGCATCGATCATCGGGAGTAACCGCATACCCTCAATCTCGTCGATCCCGAGGATTCCCGCCTCGAAATCCTCCAAGGCCACCCGACACAACGCCTCCAGACTATTGACCGCAATCAACGGAATCGAGGCTCCATAACAGAGACCCTTAGCGAGCGAAACGGCAATGCGCAACCCCGTATATGACCCCGGGCCCTTACCCACAGCCACCGCATCGAGATCCTTTGCGTCCAAATCATACTCCTTCAAAATTTCGGAAACATAGACTGCGAGATTCCGGGCATGCTGCTTCTCTTCCATACTTTCACGTAGCGAGAGCAACGTACCGTTTTTGGCCAAAGCCACCGATCCGACATCCGTCCCTGCCTCGATACACAAGATCAACGCCATAACATAAATCTATTTTATCCGCAAAATAAACGATTTTTACTCAATTTGAAACCCGACTCACCCAGAAATAACATCTACACCTCTTCCTTCGATGCTTTTTCTCGCTCTAAGAGCGCATGCTCGCGGAAACTGAAACACTCCTGTTCGGCAATAATGACGTGGTCGACCAACAGGATATCAAACAATGCAGCGGCATCCGCAATTTTTCGGGTCAACTCCAGATCTCCACGGCTGGGTTGAGCACTCCCCGAGGGATGATTGTGTACCAGAATCATCCCGCGCGCCAAATTCACGATCGCCCGTTTCATCACCAATCGTACGTCCACCACCGTCTCAGCCACACCTCCCTGACTGATCCGTACACGATCGACCACCCGATTCGCCGTATTCAGATAGATCACCCAGAACTCCTCATGGGGAAGATGTACCAACAGCGGGCGAAACATCGTAATGACATCCTGATCGGTTCGGATGATCTCCTGTTTGTCAGCTCTTTCGGACTGTTCCCGATGTCCGAGCTCCAACGCAGCCGCGACGAGAGCCGCCCGTCGGATTCCCAGATTCTCCTTCACCCGCAGCTCCGGAACCGTACACTTCGCCATCGACGACAGACTCCCTCCGAATCCGGCCAGCAACCGTTCCGCAAGGTCCAACGCTGCCATACTCCCTTCGCCTTTTTGGAACAAGATGCTCAACAATTCGGCTGAAGAGAGCGCTGCAACGCCCTTTTCGATCAGTTTCTCACGAACTTCTCTATCTATATCCGTACGATCCGACATATGCCTTTGCTTGTCCTTACTCCGATATATTCCACGAGCACATTCACCCTCAGTTATCTTTTATACAGACTGCTCACCAGTCTCTTCCGGGACACAGAAAATCTGAAATACCCCATGCGCCGCCGCCTGTTCCGACTCCTTCTTGCTTCCTCCTTCACCCCTGCCGGCCGGCTGACCATCCACATAAATCGTCGTCTCAAATTGTGGCAAATTCGACGTGTACGCCGCCCCGGGCTTCGTCTCGAAATGAACCTGACGTTTGCTCTTCTGCCCCCACTCAATCAACCGGCTTTTGAAGTCGTTTTCCTGCTCGGCCATATCTTCCCACGCGACATATTTTCGCAACAGACCATTGATAAACAGCCGATTGGCGAAATTGTAGCCCTTATCCAGATAGATCGCACCGAAAAGAGCCTCCAAAGCATCCCCGTAGATGTGTTTCTGCAATACGGGAATATTTCCCTGCGCGATAATGTGACGATCCAATCCGATCTCGATGGCCAACCGATTCAACGACGACCGGCTGACAATGCGGGAACGCAACTGCGACAATACACCCTCCTTCTCTTCGGGATACTCAATAAACAGAAAGTCCGAAACGATCGTTTCAATAACTGCATCCCCCAGAAATTCAAGCCTTTCGTTATTAATTGGGGTCCCGTCTTCCAAAAACAAGGAAGCTGACCTGTGAATCAAGGCCAGCTTATAAAGTTCTATATTATTCGGAACAATTCCGAAAATAGTTTTCAAGATTTTATAATACGCCCTATCCTTACCGTATCTCGATTTAAAGAGAGCGTATATGGAACGGAACACGACTAAATCTTCTTAAACACTACTGAAGAGTTGTGTCCGCCAAACCCGAACGTATTGCTCAGTACACACTTCACATCGCGTTTCTGAGCCACATTCGCCGTGAGATTCAACTTCGGATCGATCTTCGGATCGAGATTTTCGAGATTGATGGTCGGAGGAATAATTCCCTTGTTCAGAGCCATCACGCAGGCAAGTGCCTCGATTGCTCCGGCAGCACCAAGCAGGTGTCCGGTCATCGACTTGGTCGAACTGATGTTCACCTTGTAGAGATGATCCCCGAACGTAGCGACCAGACCTTTCAATTCGGCAATATCACCCACCGGGGTCGACGTACCGTGTGTATTGATATAGTCGATATCCTCGACCTTCAATCCGGCATCTTCGATGGCGTCGAGCATTGCCTTTTTGGCACCGATTCCTTCGGGATGAGGAGCGGTAAGATGGTAAGCATCAGCACTCATTCCGCCGCCTGCGACCTCTGCATAGATCTTTGCGCCACGGGCCACGGCGTGCTCATACTCCTCGAAAAGCAACGCACCTGCACCTTCTCCGATTACAAAACCGTCGCGGTCTGCATCGAAAGGACGCGAAGCCTTCTGCGGGTCATCGTTCCGGGTCGAGAGAGCCTGCATCGAGTTGAAACCACCCACTCCGGGAGGGTTTACGGCGGCTTCCGAACCGCCCGTAAGAATCATGTCCGCCTTACCCCAACGGATATAATTCATGGCATCGATCATCGCATGATTGGACGATGCACAAGCCGACACGGTGCAATAGTTAGGACCTCTGAAGCCATACTTCATCGAGATGTGTCCTGCAGCCAAGTCGGCGATCATTTTCGGGATGAAGAAAGGGCTGTATCGGGGGATAAAGTTTCCCTCGACGTAGCCCTTTACCTCAAGGTAGAATGTTTCCAGACCACCTATACCTGATCCCCAGATTACCCCGGTACGTTCGGCATCGACTTTTTCGAGATCGAGGCCAGAATCTTTCACGGCCTGTTCGGCAGCGATCAATGCGTATTGGGAGAAGAGGTCATACTTTCTCAGCTCTTTACGATCGAAGTAATCTGTCGGATTGTAACCTTTCAGCTCACAGGCGAATTTTGTCTTGAAGTTCGAAGCGTCGAAATGGGTGATAGGACCTGCTCCGCTCACACCTTTTTCAAGATTTGTGAAGTATTCCTCTATACTGTTACCCAAGGGATTGATCGTTCCGATCCCTGTTATTACAACTCTTCTCTGTTTCATAAAATCATGGAAATTTGATCGACAAATGCCTGTTTGAAAGCTTTTTCAGTTAATTAGTTCTTTTTCGAAGAAATGTAGTTGATTGCGTCGCCGACAGTCGTAATCTTTTCGGCGTCTTCATCCGGAATAGAGATCTCGAACTCTTTTTCGAATTCCATGATCAACTCTACCGTATCCAAAGAGTCTGCACCCAGATCATTGGTGAAACTTGCGGCAGGAACCACTTCAGCTGCATCAACGCCGAGTTTGTCGACGATGATATCCACTACTTTTGATGAAATGTCTGACATAATCTAAATTAGTTTAAGTTTAACATTGAGTTTCTTCTACAAAATAACTTCCGTTTCAAAGCCAAATTTTTGCAAAAGTAACACTTTTTCGATTATTTTTGACCATTCATTTCTTTTTTTTATATTTTTAGCTGTTTTTTTACAACATACCCATTGCAAATGAAGAAGATAGCCATATTTGCCTCGGGTTCGGGATCGAACGCCGAGAACATTGCGACCTACTTTGCCTCGAAAGAGTCGGCACGAGTAACCCTGATTCTGACTAACCGGGCCGATGCTCCCGTACTGCAACGTGCCTCCCGGCTGGGAATCGAGTCGGTCGTTTTCGACCGCGACACTTTTTATAACAGCGACAAGATCATCGAACTGCTCGCCGCTCACGGAATCGACTACATCGTTCTTGCGGGTTTCTTGTGGTTGGTTCCCGACAACCTGTTAAAAGCCTATCCCGACCGGATTGTCAACATCCACCCTTCGCTACTCCCGAAACACGGAGGCAAGGGGATGTACGGAGACCGCGTACACCGTGCCGTCATCGAATCCGGAGACAAAGAGTCGGGCATTACGATCCATCGGGTTAACGAGCTCTACGACAGCGGATCCATTCTGGCCCAATATCGGGTGCCCGTAACGCCGGACGACACGCCCGAATCGGTCGCTGCCAAAGTTCACGCTCTCGAGTACAGGTACTTCCCGATAGAGATCGAGAAGGAGATCGAGAAGCTTTCATAAAAGCTCACCCTCAGAAAAAATAGTGACCTGCAATGACGACTCGGGAGATCGGACAAAAGGGTGAAGACGCCGCCGCTCGCTATCTGATCGAAAACGGCTTCGAGATCCTGCATCGGAACTGGCGCAGCGGCCGATATGAGTTGGATATCACGGCCCGTCGCGACGGAATCCTGCATGTGGTCGAGGTGAAATGCCGCAAGGCAGGCGGTCTGACCCACCCCGAAGAGGCCATGACACGGACGAAGTTCAACCGATTGCTGCATGCGGCACGCCACTACGTTGCCCTCTACGGCCTTGATGTCGACACCCAATTCGATCTGATTGCCGTCGATTACACACCTGACGGAGCCTATGAGCTGCGATATATCCCCGAAGTGATGCAAACGAGGTGGTAAATCCTTTGAAAAACGAATAAAAAAACGTATCTTCACCTCATCAAACAGGTTTCACTAACCATCTAAAAAGCGCGCAACTATGTATAAGATATTAAAGGAGTGTCCTCTGTTCCGAGGATTGACCGAAAAACAGATCGAAGAGATTATCGACAAACGTGGCGACTTCACCGTTACCGAATATCCGGACAAAGCGGTCATCGCACGCAAAGAGAGCGCTTACTCGGGCCTCATGATTATTCTCAAGGGGCAGGTGCACGGCGAGATCGTATACCGCAACAAACCGGTTATCATTGATCCGATCGAGGCACCACAACTGATTGCACCCGCTTTTCTGTTCGGGGGCTACAACAAACTGCCCATAGACGTTATCGCCGACGGCGAGGTGACCATCCTCACCCTGCACCGAGGCTACCTGTTCGAACTGATGCAGAACAACGTGCTGATCCTATCCAACTTCATCGACATCATCTCGGACCGGGCCAATGTATGGTCGAAAAAGATCTACTACTTTTCGTTCCATTCGCTCAAGGAGAAGGTGGCCAATTATCTGCTCGAATCGACTACCGACGAACACAACACCCTTACGGTAACGGATCTTCGCGAGGTGGCCGCCTATTTTGACGTGACCCGCAGCGCATTAGTAACCGTACTGTCGGAGATGGAGAAGAAACATCTGATCAAACACGATGAATCGACCATCACCCTCCTAAACCGGAAGGGTCTTCAGGACATACTTAAATAGATTTCATGAAGCTACTATACAACTGCGGCGTCCGGCTGATGGACGCCGGTATTCGATGTGCGGCTCCATTCAACTCCAAAGCCCGACTCTGGAAAGACGGTCGTCGCAGACTTTTCGATAAATTGAAAGCACTCGGTTCACATCGGGTAGCATGGTTTCATGCAGCCTCTCTCGGCGAATTCGAACAGGGGCGCCCCGTGATCGAGGCTTTTCGCAAAGCACGACCCGAGTATAAGATTCTGGTCACGTTCTTCTCTCCATCGGGATACGAAATCCGGAAAAACTACTCCGGAGCCGACTGCATCTGCTATCTGCCGACAGACACGCCGAAGAATGTGCGCCGCTTCATGCAGATAGTACACCCGGAAATCGCCGTATTCATCAAATACGAATTCTGGTACAACTACCTGACGGCCATGCAAAAAGCCGGTACAAGGCTCTACTTGATTTCAGCGATTTTCCGCAAGGAGCAAATATTCTTTAAGCCCTACGGAGGACTATTCCGCCGGGCATTGGAGGCCTTCACCCACCTATTTGTACAAGATGAGAACTCAAAACAACTCTTGCATGAGATCGGAATCGATGCCGTCAGCATCGCAGGAGACACACGGTTCGACCGCGTATTTACCATCGCATCGAATGCGAAGAACCTGCCGGAAATCGAACGTTTTGCACAGAATATGCCTGTATTTATCGCAGGCAGTACATGGCCCCCGGACGAAGAGCTGCTGTTGACGTTAATCGAGCGCTACCCGAGCGTCAAATTCATCATCGCGCCACACGAGATACACGCTTCCCGCATCGAAAAGTTACGGACAGCGATCCACCGCCCCTCGTTGCGCTACACAGAGCTAACTCCGGAAAGCGATTTGGCCCATGCCGAAGTGCTTTTTATCGACACGATCGGCCTGCTCTCGTCGGTATACCGCTACGGGACTTGGGGCTACATCGGCGGGGGATTCGGTGCAGGCATCCATAACACCCTCGAAGCTGCCACATTTGGCCTGCCATTAGCCTTCGGGCCCCGCTATGAGGCCTTCAAAGAGGCCAAAGAGCTCATAGCTGCCGGTGGAGCCAAAAGCATCTCAACGGCAGACGAATTGATCCAATGGTTCGATCCGTTGTTTCAGAGCCCCGAAGCGACGCAGCGAACCGGTGATATTTGCAGGCAGTATGTTATAAAACATAAGGGTGCGACGCTACAGATTATCGATGAAATTTGCAGATAAAAAATTCTTGCATTATATTTGTCCCGCTCAAGAAGATGAGCGATAGTGTTTGACCCATGGTGTAATGGCAACACTGCAGATTTTGGTTCTGTCATTTCAGGTTCGAGTCCTGATGGGTCAACAAAAAAGGAGGTACATGTACCTCCTTTTTTTGTTTGATCTCGATTATGGGCTGGGCGTCCTTTCCGCTTTAAGCCTATTCTGCAAGAAGTATGTTTTCTGCAAAGCCGCTGATCATCTCGATCCGTTCAACAGGAATAGCACGGCTGCATACGGGAAATTTAGTCCCTTCCCTCTCTTTTGTACTTTACTCCTCATTCCCGCCCAACCATCTCATTCAGCTCTATTTCTTAGAACAACGCTTCTGAGTATGCACTTCATATAATATCTCCGAATCTCAAACGACTTGCTCCTTCACACTGGGTTCACGCAGTACACATAAAATAAAAGAGGGAAACCCCTCAATGGAGTTTCCCTCTTTTTTTATTGTTCTCTTCGCAACAATCTTACAAAGCGAGGAATTCAGTCGTTCCGAAGAGTTTCGAGAACTCGATATCTTTAACGGCCTGATCTTTCTTAGCAGGATCTTTAGCGATTGCGCTCTTCAAGTTAGAGATTGCAGAAGAGGTGTTACCTTCACGCATTGCGATAACTGCTTTCAGATAGTCTGCATCAGCTGAATTTTCGTTAGCCAACAGCGATTTAGCTTTCGAAAGGTTACCGTTCATTACTTCAGCAACAGCCAAGTTGTAACCGCTCAGCGATTTGGTAGCCTCCGAGTAGTTACCTTCTGCGAGGTTAACCAAGCCCATGTTTGCTTTTGCATCCGGAGTATTCAGAGCAGAGAAATATTTCTGAGCTGCAGCAGCGTCACCTTCCATCAGGGCGATAACACCCAAGTTGTTGGTGATGGCAGCGTCCTTGCTCATACCGGCAGCTTTTTCGATCTGAGCTTTAGCCTGAGCCACTTTACCTTGTTTGGCAAGAACTACACCGGCGTTGTTGTAACCGCGAACGCTGTTGTATTTGCTTGCAGCAGCTTCGTATGCTTTCAACTGAGCATCGAGATCATCGGTAAGCGTAGCAGCATAAAGCATCTCCTCTTCGCTCAGCACGTCGATGTTGTTGGCAGCAGCCTCTTGAATTTCGGCATCGGTACGGCCTTCGATATCAACGTCAGCAACCAGTTTGGTACGACGCAATTGAGGCAGGATCTCTTCAGCCAATACTTCGAATACGCTGGTCATGTTCTTGATCTCCTGATCGCGTTGAACAGGATTATCAGTCATAGCCAAAACCTGAAGAATCAGATCTTTGTCTTTGATATCCGAAGCGGCAACCAATTCTTTGAAGCCTTCCCAGTCCTCACCGTAAGCTGCGATGTCGTATTTAGCGTCAACGCCTTCCAGAGCTTTGCTGATAGCTTCCTGACCGCTTTCACTACGAGCTTTCGAAAGTTCGTCGTTGAATTTCACCGGACCATCAGGAGAAGCATAACCTTTAGCGTATACGCTACCGAGAGTTGCGCGATCTTTGTTAGAATACTCTTTAACGAAATCTTCGAACATCTTCACCTGTTCTTTGGTCAACTCGCCCTTACGTACGTTCGAACGGTTGATCAGATACATGATGTCGGCGCTCTGAGAGATCGTGGTCACTCTCTTGAAGTTGTCGGGCATGATCGACAGATAAGCCGTATTGTTGGCCAGAGCCTGTACGGTGCTTACACCCTCAGCAACCGGAATAGCTGCGAAATCGCTGTACTCTTTGCATTTTTTGCCTTTGGTACATTTTGCCTCGATACGCAGTTCGAGAGTAGAAAGTTTTGCACGTTCGTCATAGGGGAACGATACGGATTGAGTGTAAGAGCTACCGGTTTTGTAAGGAATAACCGTATAGTTGTCTTTCACTTTTTCGCCCTGCAGGTATTTGGGAGTGCCGACGATTTCGCCACCTTCGAATACCAATACCGGGGTTACCTTCAATGTGGCTTTCTTGTTGAAGTATTTAGCCGGGAAGGTCACCGTAACATCAGTAACGACGTTACTTCCTTTCAAGGTCAACACTGCAGGCGTTGCAGAGATGCTCACCTGATCGACCTTTTTCAGCATCTTTTTGTAGCAGTTACAGCCAGCCAGCAGAACCACCATTGATGCAAGCATCAAACCTTTTACTAACTTTCTCATAATCAGTGATTTAATTGATTAATTACTATTTTGTTATGTTAATCGTTTAATTCTCAACCCAATACTTGTATCCGCAAAAATAAGAATATATTTTAAATTCTGTTCAAAAAAACAGCTTTTCTCCTCTTTTTTTCATGCAGAATACTGATTTTCATGCCCGACTACTTTTTTTTGCCCAGCAAGACCTTCCGGGAGAGTTTGAGCTTTCCGTTTTTCGGATCCAGACCGATCAACTTGACCTCGATCTCGTCACCCTCTTTCAAGCCGGTCTCTTCCATGTTCTCGAACCGTCTGTTATCGATCTCCGAGATATGGAGCAGACCGTCTTTGCCGGGAAGAATTTCGACGAAGGCGCCGAACGATACGATCGACTTGATCTTACCTTTATAGATCTCTCCGACTTCGGGAATGGCTACAATTCCTTTGATGCGAGCCAATGCGGCATCAAGAGCCTCCTTGTTTTCTCCGAAGATATCAACATACCCTTTCTCGTCCTTCTCTGTAATGGTAATCGTCGTTCCGGTAGTTTTTTGTATCTCCTGGATCACTTTACCGCCCGGGCCGATTACAGCTCCGATAAACTCTTGCGGAATGGTAATCTGCTCCAGACGAGGAACATGCGGTTTCAATTCGGGTCTCGGCTCCGGAATTGTCTCAAGAATCTTGCCCAAGATGTAAAGACGTCCCTGTTTAGCCTGCTCGAGAGCTTTGGCAAGTACCTCATAGGACAAGCCGTCGACCTTGATATCCATCTGCGTTGCCGTGATACCGTCTTTGGTTCCGGTCACTTTGAAATCCATATCGCCGAGATGGTCCTCATCGCCCAAAATATCGGAAAGAATAGCATACTTCCCGGTAGCCGTATCCGTAATCAGACCCATAGCAATACCGGAAACCGGTTTTTTGATTTTCACTCCGGCATCCATGAGGGCCAGTGTTCCGGCACATACGGTGGCCATCGAAGAAGAACCGTTCGATTCGAGAATATCCGAAACCACGCGAACCGCATAAGGATTCTCCTCACCTACGGGCACAACCGGCTTTAGGGCACGCCATGCCAAATTTCCATGACCGATCTCACGGCGAGACAAACCACGTGCGGGACGGGCCTCTCCCGTAGAGAACGGTGGAAAGTTGTAATGCAGAACGAACTGCTCGGTGCCTTGAATCAATACGTCGTCGATCTGTTTCTCGTCCAACTTCGTACCGAGCGTTACCGTTGTCAGCGACTGGGTTTCACCCCGGGTAAAGATTGCCGAACCGTGTGCTGCGGGCAGATAATCTACCTCGCACCAGATCGGACGGATCTCGGTCGTTTTACGGCCATCGAGTCGAATACCCTCATCGAGAATCATGTTGCGCATCGCCTTTTTCAACACGTCGTCATGGAAATAACGTTTGATCAACGGAGCTTTTTCGACCAGCTCCTCCTCGCTGAAACGAGCTTCGAATTCAGCTTCGAGGGCATCAAACTTATCGGTACGTTCGTGTTTCGAGGTCATCGATTTTGCAATCTCGTAGGCCTTGTCGTACGTCGCTTCAATCACCTGACGACGCAACTCCTCGTCATTTTTCTCGTGGCAGTAGGTACGTTTCACATCCTTACCCAACTCCTTGGAGAGTTCGATCTGTGCGGCGCAATGTTTTTTGATCTCTTCGTGGGCGAACTTGATGGCATCGAGCATAACTGCCTCCGAAACCTCTTTCATTTCGCCTTCGACCATCAGAATGTTGTCGATCGTTGCTCCGACCATGATGTCGAGGTCCGCATTTGCATTTTGCGAGAAGGTCGGATTGATGACGAACTCGCCGTTGATCCGCGACACGCGCACCTCCGAAATCGGGCCTCCGAAAGGAATATCCGATACTGCCAGTGCGGCAGAGGCAGCAAGACCGGCCAATGCATCAGGCATGATGTCCTTATCGGCAGAGATCAGCGTCACCGTAACGAATACTTCGGCATGGAAATCCGACGGAAACAACGGGCGCAACGCTCTATCGATCAATCGGGAAACAAGAATTTCGTAATCCGACGGGCGCGCTTCGCGCTTAAGGAATCCACCGGGAAAACGGCCGCAAGCCGCATATTTTTCTTTGTATTCGACCGACAGCGGCATGAAGTCGCAATCGTCCTTTGCCTCTTTGGCCGCCGTAACCGTGGCCAACAGCATCGTATTACCTTGTTTTACCACGACCGAACCGTCGGCCTGTTTGGCTAATTTTCCTGTTTCGATGATGATTTCGCGACCTCCGCTCAATGGAATCATCTTTTGTGTTGCATTGTACATCTCTATATTTTTTATCCTCCTAAAGTTTCGTAATTCATTCAATCTCTACGGGTCTGCATCCTTATCTCTGAAAAAGAGAAGAAAGCTGCCCTTGAAAGAAGGGCAGCTGTCCCCATAAGGATCATCCGAAAAATTATTTCCGGAGTTCCAAAGCCTTCACGATGGCTCTGTATCTTTCGATATCAACCTTTTTCAGATAGTCCAAGAGCTGACGGCGTTTTCCGACCAAACGCAACAACGCACGTTGCGTGCCGAAATCTTTTTTGTTTGCCTTCAGATGCTCCGTGAGGTGGCTGATACGGTAAGAAAACAGAGCTACCTGACTCTCGGGAGAGCCGGTATCGGTATTAGACTTTCCGTAAGTTGCAAAAAGCTCCTGCTTTTTGTCTGCATTCAAATAACCCATTGTTTTGAGATTAAAATTTTCTACTATTGCCTTGGTTACTCACTTACCTCAAAGATGAGTCTTCGCAAAGCGACTGCAAATTTAACGTTTTTTTACGAAGCAACCAATTAATAATCAAATTAACTCAATTTTTTTACGATTACCCGTTTTTTCCACGCCGCGTCGCTGTTTTTCCGACCGTTTTATGCCCGACCGTTGACGGGTTTGCAATAGATCTGGCCATACTCCAACCGGGTAATGACGACTTGGGCTCCCCGATCGACGAAAGCACCATCTTCGGCAACGGCATCGTAGTAGGCACCGTCGACCTGAATTTTTCCCGACGGGCGTAAAACGGTTGTCGCTATGCCCCTGCGTCCGATCAACCGCTCTTCCGGGAACCGATGTCCGACACATCCCTCCTGTGGTGTCAAATCGGTCGTCAACACGATTCGGTTGCGCAAAACGGAATTTCCCGACAAAAAACGTTTTCCCAACCACAGACTGGCCACGAAGGCAACCGTCATGCCGACAACCACAACCAAGAAGGGCTGCAACACCCGTCCCGCAGACATTTCGCCCGTAACCACATGACGGAACACCTCCCGATCGAGCGCAGCAAAGGTCAAACCAACAACAACGGAAACAATTCCCAGAACGCCGGCAACTCCGAATCCGGGCAGCACAAAGATCTCTACCCCGATCAACAGTACGCCAATGACAAACAGAATCAGCTCCCAATTCTGTACCATCCCTTCGAGATACAACGGCGAGAAATAGAGCACTGCCCCCAACACCGCCACGACCAACGGGAAGCCGATTCCGGGCGATTGCAACTCAAAATAGATTCCGCCGACGATCAGCATAACGAAGAGCCCCTGTGCAAACGGATTCATCAGCCACCCCAGAATCCGGTCAAGCAGGGTTGGCTCGTAACGAATCTGCTCATAATCATCAACGCCTGCTGAAGACAAAACCTCCTCGACGGAAGAGGCTTTCCCCTCGGCAAAATGTTTTCCGATCGCTTCATCCGCCGTCAGTGTCAACACCTTTAATGTCGTACTGTCACCCGACGTGACACCTACCATCGCTTCGGCAATCTGCGGATCGCGATGCCAGCGCCAAACGGTATCCGCACCCTCGATCCGGTCGATTACTTTTCCGTGTGCTTCAGCCGTCGCTCTCATCGTCGCCCGCATAAAACTCTGATACTTGTCGGGCATCGGTTTCCCACGCTGATCGACAACCGAAGCAGCTCCTATATTTCCCCCGGGACGCATGTAGATACTATCCGCAGCCAACGCAATCAGCGCCCCCGCCGATGCAGCCTGATTGTCGATAAACACCCACACCGGAACCGCCGCATTCAGCAACATCGTGCGGATCGAATCGGCGGCATTGACCATTCCCCCATAGGTATTCATCTGGATTACGATCAGATCGGCTCCGTTTTCGGCTGCTTCTGCGAGACATTTTGCGGTAAGCCTCTCGGTCGACGGCATAATCTCCTCCCGAATCGGGAACGTATATACTTTCCTGTGCGAGTTCGAATCGGCTCCATACAGCCGACCGACACCCACAATCCACAACAACAAGATACACCACCCTATCGATCGTTCCATCACCCTACTCTTTTTTCTCTAAACCGAGGAGCCTCTCGCATCTTCTGTGTCTACAATAATTTTTTCCACTTGAAAAACAGATAGGTAAGTATCGACACCAGCACCATCAGCCCCAATGCATACGGATAGCCGAACTCCCAATGCAACTCATGAATGCCGTCGAAGTTCATTCCATAGATACTGGCGATCATCGTGGGCGGCATGAAAAACAGCGCTGCAACGGTGAAGATTTTCGTCACGTTACTCTGCTCGATGTTGATCAGACCGAGTGCGGTATCCTGCATGTAGTCGAGCCGTTCGGAGCTGAAATCGGCGTGGTTGATCAGCGAATTGACGTCCTTGATCATCAATTGCAATTTGGGATAGATATCGTTCGGGAAGCGTTCACTACGCAGAATCCCCGAAAGAATCCGCTGCCGGTCGAAAATATTCTCCCGAATCAACATGGTATTCTCCTGCATGTGGCTGATTTGCTTCAGCGTCTCCTTATCGATATGCTCGCTGTTGTTCATAGTCTTGCTCAGCGCCGCAATGTTCTTGGCAAGCACCTCCACAAGGTCGGCATCGAAATCGATCCGCACCTCTAATATCGAAATCAACAGGTGATACCCTGTCGAATAGGCCTTGTAGTTCATCTGCAACTTTTTGGCACTCTCAGTAAAGGTCCGGAACTCACTGTTGCGCACCGAAACAAGAATCCCCTCGGCAATAATGAATGAGACCGGTTCGATTGTAAAGGCTTCAGGATTGGGTATAAAGAAGTTTGAGTTACAAATAATAGCATTCTCCGTTTCAGAGTATTTCGAAGAACTTTCAATCTCTTCGACCTGCTGACGAGTTTGCAGATTGATCTCCATGAAATTCTCGACGGCCTTCTGCTCCTTGATGGTCGGAGAGAGCAGATCGATCCACAAAATATCGTCGTATCCGAGATCGTCGAACAGTTTGACGTCGGCGTTACGGACTATTTTATTGTACTGTTTCAGATAAATCGTGATCATCTCTTCTATGCTTTAGAGGGTAAATATTCGGGTTTGTTCCGTCTCCTCCGAGAGCGTCGCATCAGAGGAGTCTTCAGCCGGGTCCGATCGGGGGGTCAACCTTCATCTTCTCCGTCCAATAGAGTTTTAGAGCACGATGTTTCTCTTCATCAAAACGGTAATCGATATTTTTGGTCAAATAGTCGTATGCATACGGTTTGTCATCGTAGTGATAACAAGAGATCGCCTGCGAGATGTGCCCGACCCCATAGCGTAAGGCCGATGTAAGTTCTGCGACACGCTCTTCGGGCACACATTTGCGAGCTACCCATGCGGCAAATACGAAAGACAATCCCGTCATCTCGCGCCATTGATCAGCCAGATCATAGTAGTAACGGAAATTGTTTTCATGTGTAAACACCTTATCTCCGATCATCAGATAACCCGTTCGATCCTGCGGATCGTCCAACACCGAAAAATCCTCCATCGCTCTCCATTCCGGTGAGACATGCCACCAACGGGAGGACAAAATACGGACCAAACCGACCGAAGTCAGCGAATGGCTGTCGAGATAGATCGTATCGATCTGGGAGATCGGCGTATTGGAGGCCAGCACCACCGTACGGACCGAGTTGCTGGCACCGATACAATAAGGTGTAATAATCCGGATATCGGGAATAGTCGGAATGGCCGCCACCGGAATCAAGGCGATATCGGCCTCACCGTTCCGCAGCGAAGCGGCACAATTTCGGGGTGGCGACAAGATCAGATCGGCATGCAACGCTACGTCCGCATGCTCTATCCCATATATAAAAGGTATGGTATTGAGGTATGATACCGCAATAATTCGGCTCCGCATCATCATCCATACAGCATCAAAATTCGTTCGACAATCGCCGGTCACAAACGGTACCGACCCATTAAGCTGTTGGCAGAGTGCTTTTTCCCAATGAATAAAACCACTTTCCCGTGACGCGAAGGTAACGAAAATTCGGCAAACTGCAACCCCATCCCCGATTTATTTTCAACAGAGAGAAACCCTCCTCTGTTTTAATTCCGCTTTTTGCCCAGCCTACTCAAGGAGGATCTTTCCAAACCGAATGTCAATTATTTTCAATCAAGTGATACAAATGATACAAGATATGCAGGACGCCGCTTGTTCTATGCCACAAGATTCTTGCACGTCACGAATCCGTCAGTAGACCCCAAACACATGTATCTTTTCCGCAAGCACACACAAAAAACGAGGGACGGCCGTTTTTTCGGTCGTCCCTCTTCTATCGTTATGCTCTGACGCTGATTAGCAATCCAGTTTACCGGCAGATCCCAATACGTTGATGATCTTGTGTTCGTACAATTTCTTCATGTTGTCACGAGCCGGACCCAGATATTTACGCGGGTCGAATTCAGCCGGTTTTTCAGCAAATACCTTACGGATAGCAGCCGTCATTGCCAGACGGGAATCCGAGTCGATATTGATCTTGCAGACAGCCGATTTAGCCGCTTTACGCAACTGATCTTCGGGAATACCGATCGCTGCTTCCAATTTTCCGCCGTACTTGTTGATCGTATCCACCTCTTCCTGAGGAACCGACGACGATCCGTGCAATACGATGGGGAAGCCCGGCAGTTTTTTCATCACGGCATCCAATACGGAGAATTCCAATGGAGGAGGAACCAACCGTCCGGTAGCCGGGTCTACATGACACTGTTCGGGTTTGAACTTGTAAGCTCCGTGCGATGTTCCGATCGAGATAGCCAAAGAGTCGCAACCTGTACGCTTTGCAAAATCAACCACCTCTTCCGGATCCGTATAGGTATGGTGCTCTGCGCTGACTTCATCTTCGATGCCGGCCAATACACCCAGTTCGCCTTCTACGGTTACATCGTATTGATGAGCGTAATCTACGACCTTCTTGGTCAGAGCGACGTTCTCCTCATAGGGCAGGTGCGAACCGTCGATCATCACCGACGAGAAGCCCATGTCTACACAACTCTTGCACAGTTCGAACGAATCGCCGTGATCCAGATGCAATACGATCTGAGGATTCGGACAACCCAACTCCTTTGCATATTCTACGGCACCCTGAGCCATGTAACGCAGCAAGGTAGGATTTGCATAGTTACGTGCTCCCTTGGATACCTGAAGGATTACCGGAGACTTGGTTTCAACCGCTGCTGCGATGATCGCCTGCAGCTGTTCCATGTTATTGAAGTTGAATGCCGGGATGGCATAACCTCCTTTGATAGCCTTTTTGAACATCTCTCTGGTGTTGACAAGGCCCAGATCTTTGTAATTAACCATGACTTGATCTATGTTAATGTTAATAAATTCAATGTCACAAATTTAATGATTTTCCGGAGTTTTCCTCCGAAATTTCATAAAAATTTTTAAGATTTTCCTTCTCCGCTTCGGTCGTCCCCACTGAGGTAAACCTCGGGGACCGGCCCGATAAACGGACGCTTTCCGACATACGTCGCACTACAATCTCTTGCGCAAGGCGTCTCCCTGATCCTCGTATCCGGGTTTGCCGAGCAATGCGAACATATTCTTTTTATAGGCCTCAACTCCGGGTTGGTCGAACGGATTGACTCCGAGCAGATATCCGCTGATGCCGCACGCCTTTTCAAAGAAGTAGAGCAATCCGCCCAAATAGTACTCCGTCAGTTCGGGAAGCTCGATCCGGATGTTGGGCACGCCACCGTCGACATGTGCCAACAACGTTCCCATCTCGGCCATCAGATTGACTTCGCTCACCCGTTTACCGGCCAGATAGTTCAATCCGTCGAGGTTGGCTGCATCGGAATCGATCTTCAATTCATGTTTCGGCTTGTTGATGCTGATTACAGTCTCCATCAGCGTTCTTTCGCCCTGTTGGATATATTGTCCCATCGAGTGCAGATCCGCCGTCAAGGTAACGCTGGCCGGGAAGATACCCTTACCCTCCTTGCCTTCGCTCTCGCCGTAGAGCTGTTTCCACCACTCGGCTACATACTGCAACTTCGGATCGTAGCTGGCCAATATCTCGGTTTTATACCCTTTCCGGTAGAGCGCATTCCGCGCAGCGGCATACAAGGCAGCCGGATTCTCCTCGAATGGCACGTCCGGAGCCGTAGCCCGAGCCATATCGCGTGCTCCACGTACCAGCTCTTCTACATTGACCCCTGCGGCAGAGAGCGGCAACAGTCCGACCGGAGTCAGTACCGAGTAACGACCGCCCACATTGTCCGGAATCACGAAAGTCACGTAGCCCTCCTGTTGAGCCAGAGTCCGCAACGCACCGCGTTTGGCGTCGGTCACCGCAACGATCCGACGTGCGGCTTCGGTCTTCCCGTAACGCTTCTCGATCTCCTCCTTGATGATCCGGAATGCCACGGCCGGTTCGGTCGTCGTTCCCGATTTCGAGATAACCACAGCACCCAATTTGTAGGGTTTTACGGCATCGAGCAGCTCATAGAGGTAATCTTCGCTGAGGTTCTGTCCAGCGAACAGCACCACCGGCGTGTCCTGTGTCTTGTGCAAGAAACGAAACGAGTCGCTCATGGCCTCCAGCACAGCCTTCGCACCCAGATACGATCCTCCGATTCCGATCACCACGATCACTTCGGACAACGAAGCCATGGAGCGGGCACATGCCTCGATAGCCGCCAACTGCTCCGGCGTAATTTCGTTCGGAAGGTTGACCCAACCCAAGAAATCGTTTCCCTTGCCGCTACCGTCATGCAGCATGCGGTTCGCCTTTTCGGCATCGTTTTTCAGAGCTTTGACCTCATCGAGCGATACTCCGCCCTGAATCTTGTCGATAGAAATTTTAATCATACTCATAATTCGTTGTTTTTATGATTTTTAATACTCTCTTTCTGTCATCATTGCACGTGTTTTCGATTATGAAGTTCCATGCTTTCCCCGTTTTTCGCTTTTCCTGACCCGACGCTTCTTCTTTTCATCAAAACAGCCGGTCGGTCAACGCCCGCATCGAAGCCGCAGGCGAGGCTCCTCGATAGAGCACTTCGTAAACCATTCCTGCAATCGGCATATCCACCCCTTTGCGCAGGTTAATCTTCATGATGCAATCGGCGGCATAATACCCTTCTGCCACCATACTCATCTCCATCTGAGCCGAATGCACCGAATAGCCCTTTCCGATCATCAATCCGAACCGTCGATTACGGCTGAACTGAGAGTAGGAGGTTACCAACAGATCGCCCAGATAGGCCGACGCGAACACATTTCGCTTCTCGGGATAGGTCTGTTCCATAAAACGCGCCATCTCCATCGCTCCGTTCGAGATCAACACCGCCAAAAAATTGTCGCCGTATCCCAATCCGATCGCCATACCCACAGCAATGGCATAGATGTTCTTGAGCACAGCGGCATATTCTATGCCGTAAATATCGGTCGAAGGAGTCACCCGAATATAATCGGTCCGAATCTTTCGTCCGAGCGCTTCGGAGTTTTCGGGAGTTTTGCAGACGGCGGTCAGATAGGAGAGACGCTCAAGAGCCACCTCTTCGGCGTGACACGGTCCGGAGACGATTCCGAGTTGATCGAACGGAAGCCCATAGGTCAGCTTCATGTACTCGGCCACGGTAACCAACTCCTCGGGAATGATCCCCTTGATGGCCGAGACGACGAATTTCGACTCGAGCGACACGGTCAGCGGAGCCAGCGTCGTCTTCAGATAGATCGACGGAGTCGCCAAAACGAGCAGATCGGAGTCCTCAACGATCCGGTTCAGATCGTCGGAGAGCCACAAACGCTCCGTATCGAAGTGCACATCGCGCAAGTATCGCGGATTGGTTTTGTATCGACGAATGTGCTCCAACACCTCGCCGTTGCGGATATACCATCCGACCCTTTGTTCGTTTTCGTGCAATATTTTGACCAACGCCGTTGCCCAACTACCGTACCCGATAACCGCACACCGTGCATGGGTCCCGATTTTATATCCCATACGCTCACCGCTTTCAAGTCCACAAATTTACAAATAATTTAAAATAACCGCCTCTTCCCCACGTTTTATTCACGGGTCGATGAAAAATCGCTTCGAAATATTCGATCGCAACGGCATATTTTTACGACTTGCCACAAGCATCATCTTTTTTTTTGTATCTTTGTGGTTCTAAAACATATTAAACAATACAAGACGGTGAAAAAGATAAAAAGCGCACTTATTTCAGTCTACTACAAAGACGGACTCGACCGCATCGCCAGAAAATTGGCTGAAGACGGAGTTACCATATATTCAACCGGAGGAACCCTCTCGTTTATCGAGAGTTTGGGGTTGAAGGCCACCTCGGTAGAGAGCCTGACGGGTTATCCGTCGATTCTCGGAGGACGTGTCAAGACCCTGCACCCCAAAGTGTTCGGCGGCATTCTGGCCCGTCGCGACAACCCGCAAGACCAAGAACAGTCCGCTCAATATGAGATTCCAGAAATCGACGCGGTGATCGTCGACCTCTATCCGTTCGAACAGACCGTCGCTTCGGGTGCCGAAGAGCAGGCCATCATCGAGAAGATCGACATCGGAGGAATCTCGCTGATTCGTGCCGCTGCCAAAAACTTTAAGGACGTCATCATCGTTCCCTCGGTCGACCAGTACGACGAGTTCTACGACATCATCGAAAAACAGCACTCCGCAACCACCATCGAACAACGCCGCCGGTTCGCAGCATACGCCTTCTCGGTCAGCTCTCATTACGACACGGCGATTTTCAACTACTTCAACCGGAAAGAGGGAATCGATGTGTTCAAGCTGAGCTTCAATAAGGGAACCGCCCTGCGTTACGGAGAGAACCCCCACCAATCGGCCGTTTTCTACGGAGACCTCGACCGGCTCTTCGAAAAATACCACGGCAAGGAGATCTCCTACAACAACATGCTCGACATCGATGCCGCAATCAACCTGATCGAAGAGTTCTCCGAACCGACGTTCGTCATCATGAAGCACAACAACGCTTGCGGAGTAGCAAGCCGTCCTACGGTTCTCGAAGCGTGGAAAGATGCACTGGCGGGCGATCCCGTATCGGCATTCGGCGGTGTACTGATCTGCAACCGCGAGATAGATGCCGCAGCCGCTGAAGAGATCAACAAGATCTTTTTCGAGGTGATACTGGCTCCCTCCTACACCCCCGAGGCCCTTCAGATTCTGGAATGCAAGAAAAACCGCATCATCCTGCGGCTTAAAGATACGACCCGCTGTCCGAAACAGTTCCGTTCGCTGCTGAACGGAGTGGCTGTACAGGACCGCGACCTGAAGGTAGGCGGCGTCGACGGCGAGTCCCACTATGCAACCCAAAAACAGGCTTCACCCGAACAGCTGAAAGACCTGATCTTCGCCAACAAGATTGTCAAACATTCGAAAAGCAACGCCATCGTATTGGCCAAAAACGGCATGCTGATTGCCAGCGGTATCGGCCAGACCTCGCGCGTCGACGCTTTGAAACAGGCGATCGCCAAGGCCAAGAGTTTCGGGTTCGACCTGCACGGCGCCGTAATGGCTTCGGACGCCTTCTTCCCGTTCGGCGACTGCGTGGAGATTGCCCACAAAGAGGGTATCGACGCCGTAATCCAACCGGGTGGATCGGTTCGTGACCATGAAAGTATCGACTACTGCAATGCGAACGGAATGGCCATGCTGTTTACCGGACTGCGCCATTTCAAACATTAGGCTCGATTTTCGAAAAATATTTTAACAAGACACAACGTTATGGGATTGTTCTCATTGACACAAGAGTTGGCCATCGATCTGGGGACCGCCAATACGATCATTATCAGCAACGGTAAGATCGTAGTGGACGAGCCTTCGATCGTTGCGCTCAACCAACATACCGGCAAAGTGGAGGCCATCGGTAAGAGAGCCCGCCAGATGCACGGTAAGACCCATCAGAATATCAAGACGATCCGTCCGCTCAAAGATGGTGTGATCGCCGACTTCAATGCTGCGGAGATCATGCTCCGGGGAATGATCAAAATGGTCAAAAGCAACAGCCGACTGTTCAGTCCCTCGCTGAAGATGGTGATCTGCATTCCGTCGGGTTCGACCAATGTGGAGATCCGTGCCGTCCGTGACTCGGCAGAACACGCCGGAGGTCGCGAGGTGTACATGATCTACGAGCCGATGGCCGCAGCCTTGGGGGCAGGTCTCGATGTGGAGGCGCCGGAAGGCAACATGGTGGTCGACATCGGAGGTGGAACAACCGAAATCGCCTGTATCTCATTAGGAGGTATTGTCTGCAGCGAAAGCATCAACGTAGCCGGAGACGTCTTTACGGAGGATATCCAGACCTACATCCGCCAACAGCACAACATGAGAATCGGAGAGCGTACGGCCGAAGACATCAAGATCGCCGTCGGTGCCGCGTTGTCCGAACTGGATGAGGAGCCGGAAGATTTCGAAGTAACCGGTCCGAATATTCTGACCTCGCTGCCTTCGGTTCTGAGCATCTCCTATAACGAGATGGCCTATGCTCTGGAAAAATCGTTGGTCAAGATCGATGCGGCCATCATGAAGGTACTGGAGATGGTTCCACCCGAACTGTATGCCGACATCGCCAGAAACGGTATCTATCTGGCCGGTGGCGGAGCCCTGCTCAAAGGTCTCGACCGCCGTCTCTCGGACAAGACCAACATTCCGTTCCATATCGCGGACGATCCGCTGCGGGCCGTCGCACGGGGAACCGGAATTGCGCTGAAAAACATCAACCGCTTCTCTTTCCTGATGCGATAATCGGGCAAGCAGCGGCACATGAAAATAGATTCGGAACAACACGATAAAAGGGAATGTTCAAATTCTTTCTGTTCATAAAGAAGATCCATTTCGTTTTGATCTTTATTGTTCTCGAAGGGTTCGCTTTGCACTACTACGCAAACAGTACGAGCTATACCAAAGCGAAATTGATTACCGCCTCGAACTATGTCGTAGGCGGTATTTATTCGCAGCTATCGGGACTGAACAGCTATTTTCATCTGAGGAAAGAGAACGTTTCGCTCACCGAAAAGATCGCCGAACTGGAGAACGAATTGGAACGGTACCGTCATCCGGTCTATACGGCAGATGTCGATTCAACCGCTCTGAGCACTATGTTTGCTGATACATCGGCCCAGCAGGAAAACCGGCCGCAGTATGCCTACTCTCAGGCTCGGGTCATCAACAACTCGATCATCCGACAGGAAAACTACATTACATTGGACAAGGGCGTCGATGCGGGACTGCAACCCGACATGGCCCTGATCTCCGACGGCGGCATTGCCGGATACGTGATCGGATGTTCGGAACACTTCTCGGTGTGCATGTCGATTCTGAACCGGGAATTCAAGACAAGTGGCAAGATCAAGGGAACCGACTATTTCGGTTCGGTCACGTGGGACGGAACCAGCTACGAATATCTTAAGCTGTCGGAGGTTGCGAAATACGCTACGCTGCAGAAGGGAGATACGATCGTAACGACGAGCCACTCATCGCGTTTCCCGCCTGACATCATGATCGGGACCGTCGAAAGCTTCGAGCTGAACAACGCGACTTACTACGACGTCCGGGTAAAAATCCACACCGATATGGCAGCTCTGAACAACGTACTTGTCGTGAAATATTTAGATGCAGAGGAGCGTGAAACACTCGAAAACAGCATGACCATCGATACCGAAGACAATTCATAACACGAGGGACTTGTGAGCATCCCGGTTTGCTGTCGAACGAAATACGGAGGGGGGGGGAAAAAAAAAGAGAACCAGAAGGACCGGAAACATAGAAACCGGTCGAGAGGGAAAAATTTATGTATAGGACTTTACAATATGCGATCTTATTTGTTGTCTTGGTTCTGCTGCAAGTCTTTTTGTTCAGCAGAATCGGGATCAGCATCTATGTCCACCCGTTAGTCTATATCGCCTTCATCCTCCTGCTCCCGATCGAAATCGCACCGCTGAGCGGTCTGCTGTTGGGACTGCTGATGGGGGTGACGATGGACCTCTTCATGGCTACGGCCGGAGTCAATACGATCGCAACACTCTTTGCCGCCTTTTGCCGCCCGACTCTGCTGCTGCTGACCCTCGGAAAAGACGAGGTAAAGGACGGTGGCGTTCCCAACGTCAATCGTTTGGGTCTGAAAAAATTCATCAAATATGCCTACACACTGATTCTGCTGCATGGAATCGTATTCTTCCTTTTCGAGGCCCTCTCGTTTCACTTGATCCTCTTTACCCTGTTGCGCATCGTGTTGAGTTCACTCGCAACCCTGCTGCTTGTCTACTTCTGTCAAAGACTCTTTTCGATTAACCGGCAAAGACAGTGACCCCCATGAACCGCTCCGCCCGTATCCGAACCCTGAAAGGCACTGTCTTACTTATTGCTGTGATTATCCTGCTGCGGTTGTTCTATATCCAAGTCCTCGACGATACCTACAAGACAAATGCAGCCAATAACGTACTGAGGTACATGGTCCAATACCCGCCGCGCGGAGAGGTCTATGACCGCAACGGCGAATTCCTCGTCCAAAGCAAGGAGGCCTACGACCTGATGGTCACCCCGCGGGAGGTCCACGATCTGGACACGCTGCTGATGAGCCGCATTCTGGAGATCCCCGTCGAACAACTCCGCGAAGAGCTCGCCAAGGCCCGTCGATATTCGCCTTACCGGGCCTCGGTCGTCGTCAAGCAACTTCCCAAAGAGACAAAACTGAAATTGGAAGAGCACTCCTTTCCCGGTTTTTACACCGTCTACCGTACGGTCCGCTCCTACCCGACCAAGATGGCCGGCAATCTGTTGGGTTACGTCGGTGAGGTCAACGAACGCATCATCGAACGCAATCCCTACTACCGCAGCGGAGACTACATCGGGATGAGCGGCATCGAACAGGCCTACGAGGAGGTCTTGCGAGGCGTGAAAGGGGTCAAAATCGAGATGGTCGACGTACACGGCGTTCCTCAGGGGTCCTATGCCAACGGGATCTACGATACGCTGGCCTCGCCCGGTGTAGCCATCACCTGTACGATCGACGCCCGCTTGCAGGCCTTGGCCGAAGAGCTGATGGAGGGAAAAGTGGGCAGTGTGGTAGCCATTGAGCCCGAGACCGGCGAAATTCTGGTCATGGCCAGCAGCCCGACCTACGACCCGGACGAACTGGTCGGACGCGAACGGGGCAACAACTACATGAAACTGCTGAACGATCCACGCAGACCGCTTTACAACCGGGCGGTGATGTCACCCTACCCGCCGGGCTCGACATTCAAGGTATTACAGGGATTGATCGGACTGCAAGAGGGGGTGCTTGTTCCCGAACAAACCTACCCGTGTCATGGCGGATACCCCTATGGACGGGGCATGAAATGCCACGCCCACAGCTCTCCCCGCGACCTGATGGGAGCCATCCAAACCTCATGTAACGCCTACTTCTGTTACGTTTTCCGGAATATCATCGAAAACAAGAAATACAAAAACATCGAAGAGGGATTCGACGTGTGGGCCGACTACGTCCGCAGTTTCGGATACGGCCGCAAGTTAGGTTCGGACTTCAACGGAGAGCTGAACGGGAATGTTCCCACATCGGCCTTTTACGACAAAGTCTACCGTGGGCGGTGGAACGGATTGACCGTTATCTCCCTCTCGATCGGACAAGGGGAGATGGGTTGCACCCCGTTGCAAATGGCCAACATGGTGGCCACCATCGCCAATCGCGGCTATTACCGGATTCCGCACGTCGTCAAGCGTATCCACGACCGCGACTCGATCGATCCCCGATTTTACGAGAAGCACTATACGAAGGTTGACCCCCGCCACTTCGAGCCCATAGTGGAAGGAATGTATATGGCTGTTAACGAGGGAGGGACAGGATATGTCGCCATGGTCCCCGGACTCGACATCTGCGGAAAGACAGGAACCGCGCAGAATCCTCACGGCAGAGACAACAGTACGTTTTTCTGTTTCGCGCCACGCAACAATCCGAAAATCGCCGTATCGGTCTACATCGAAAACGGAGGGTTTGGAGCGACAGTAGCTGCACCGATTGCAAGCCTGCTGACGGAGTACTACCTGACGGATACGATCAAGCGTCCCGATCTGGTCGAAAGAATAAAAACCATGCAAATCGCCTACCCATACTATGAAAAGCAACGAGGAAAATAGTTTGACCGTCGGCGGTTTGGATTGGATTACCATACTCGTCTACACGGTACTGGTCCTGATGGGGTGGGTCAACATCTACGCCGCCGTCTACGATGAGGCCCACTCGAGCATCTTCGACATCAGCCAACGCTACGGCATGCAGCTGATCTGGATCGGCGTATCGGCCTTCATCGCCATCTCCATCCTGCTGATCGACGACAAATACTACCATATTCTGGCCTATCCCCTATACTGGTTCTCCATACTGGTGTTGATCGGCGTACTGCTGTTCGGCAAGGAGGTCAACGGAGCTAAATCGTGGCTCTTCGGGATCCAGCCTTCGGAATTCGTGAAATTCACTACCGCACTGGCTTTAGCCCGCTACATGAGTTCCTACTCGTTCGATATCCGTAACCTGAAACATCTGCTGCACGTAGCAATTCTGCTCGGACTTCCCGTTCTGATTGTCATGCTGCAGAACGATACCGGATCAGCCTTGGTCTTCGGGTCGTTTCTCTTCATGCTCTATCGCGAAGGATTCAACGGCTGGGTCTACATCGCCCTGATCATGATCATCTCGCTCTTTATCTTTTCATTTCTGCTCGAGCCGACAGCCCTGCTGATCGTGCTGATCCTGGTTTGCGTCGTCGGAGAGGGGATGACCAACGGTAACTGGAGAAGCAAAGCGATCTATCTGGCCGGACTGGCATTGGGCTCGACACTGATCTATACCGTATGTCAGCTGTTGCTGTCGATCGACATCTCGTGGTACCTCTCCATTCTAATCGCCGCAACACTCTCGATCGGTGTCGTGATCCTCTATGCCTACCGCTACAAGATCAACAACATATTGACTTTCATCCTGCTCTTTTTCGGCTCACTCGGTTTTACCTACACGGTAGACTACGTCTTCAACAACGTGCTTCAAATTCACCAACAGAAGCGAATTCTCGATCTGCTCGGACTCGAATCGGATCTGAGCCATTGGGGATACAACGTCAACCAGTCGAAAATTGCCATCGGCTCGGGCGGTTTTTCCGGTAAGGGTTTTCTCGAGGGGACACAAACCAAGTTCAACTTCGTCCCCGAACAGAGTACCGACTTCATATTCTGCACGGTCGGCGAAGAGTGGGGATTTATCGGCAGTGCCATCGTAATCATTCTTTTTGTGATTCTGATTCTCCGTCTGATCCGTATGGGAGAACGTCAACAGGAGCCGTTTGGCCGTATCTACTGTTACTGCGTGGCTTCGGTGTTCCTGTTCCACATTACGATCAACATCGGCATGACGATTGGAATCATGCCGGTTATCGGCATCCCGCTCCCGTTCTTCAGCTACGGAGGATCGTCGCTCATCGCATTTACGATCCTGCTGTTTGTCGCCATTAAATTAGATGCCTCGAAACACAATGAACTACCTTTTGTAAACTAACAAAAAGCATAATATTATGTCGACTCCAATGAAAGGATTAACACAAAGCGAAGTGTTGCAAAGCCGTGAAAAACACGGCGACAACCTGTTAACCCCGCCCAAACGTAAATCGCCATGGCGGCTTTTTTTCGAAAAGTTCAAGGATCCCGTAATCCGGATCCTGCTGATTGCAGCTCTGTTGTCTCTCGGGATCGGATTTATCCACAATGAATTCGCCGAAACAATCGGAATCTTCTGTGCCATCTTTTTAGCAACGGGCATCGCTTTCTGGTTCGAATACGATGCGATGAAAAAATTCGATCTGCTCAACAGCACGAACGATGACACTCCGGTCAAGGTCATCCGCGACGGCGAGGTGTGCGAAATTCCGAAAAAGGAGGTCGTCGTAGGCGATATCGTCCTGCTCGAGAGCGGCGAGGAGGTTCCCGCCGACGGACGACTGCTCGAAGCCGTTTCGCTGAAGATCAACGAATCGACCCTGACGGGAGAGCTTCAGGTCGACAAGACCGTCGATCCGAACCACTTCGATCCCGAGGCAACCTATCCCTCGGATCACGTCATGCGCGGTACGACGGTAATGGAGGGACACGGAATCATGGAGGTTTTTGCCGTCGGCGATGCTACGGAATTCGGAAAGGTTGCCGAACAGGCGACGGTCGAAAGTGATGAGGATACCCCGCTCAACCTTCAGCTCAAACGACTCTCGAAGTGGATCGGACGCATCGGTATTTCATTGGCCATTCTGACCTTTGTCGCACTGATTGTCAAAGGAATCATTGTCGGCGATCTGCTTCAGGCGGATTGGACCGATGTCGCTGCCGAAGTACTGCAATACTTCATGGTAGCCGTAACGCTGATCGTCGTTGCCGTCCCCGAGGGGCTGCCGATGAGCGTTACGTTGTCTTTAGCCGTGAACATGCGTCGGATGCTGCGCACGAACAATCTGGTTCGCAAGATGCACGCCAGCGAAACGATGGGAGCCATCACGGTAATCTGCACCGATAAGACGGGAACCCTCACCCGCAACGAAATGCGTGTACACGACACCGTCTTTTATATTGACGACATGCAGACGATCGAGGAGGGCATCGCCGCCAACTCCACCGCTTTTCTGGACCGGAACGGCAAACCGATCGGCAATCCCACCGAAGGGGCGCTGCTGTTGTGGTTGAAGGAGAGAAACGTGGACTACACGATACTGCGCGAAAAAGCTGTTATCGTCGACCAGCTGACCTTCACGACCGAACGTAAATTCATGGCCACGCTGACGGATTCTGCCTCTGGAAAGAGAATTTTATACATCAAGGGAGCTCCCGAAATCGTATTGTCGCGCTGCCCGGGATTTGACAAAAAATCGGAAGTCGAAGAACGGCTGTTCGCGTTCCAGCATAAAGCGATGCGGACTTTGGGATTCGCCTATGCCGTGTGTGACGGAATAGAGACCTGCGACGAGGCTCTCGAGAAGTGTGAACTGCACTTCGTGGGCATCACGGCTATCTCCGATCCGGTTCGCGATGATGTTCCGCAAGCCGTTCAGGAGTGTCTGAGCGCTGGTATCGCCGTAAAGATCGTCACGGGCGATACTCCGGCTACCGCACAAGAGATCGGACGTCAGATCGGACTGTGGACCGAGCAGGATACCGATCGGAACCGCATTACCGGTGCGGAATTCGCAGCCATGAGCGACGAAGAGCTGCTCGATCGGGTACAGGAGATCAAGATTATGTCCCGGGCCCGTCCGCTCGACAAACAACGTCTGGTGCGCCTGCTCCAACAACGCGGCGAAGTGGTTGCCGTAACCGGAGACGGAACCAACGATGCCCCGGCGCTGAACTTCGCTCAGGTGGGACTGTCAATGGGAACCGGAACCTCCGTTGCCAAAGAGGCCAGCGACATCACGCTGCTCGACGACTCGTTCAGCAGCATCGCCACAGCAGTCATGTGGGGCCGTTCGCTCTATCGCAACATCCAACGATTCGTTCTGTTCCAGCTGACAATCAATTTCGTAGCGATCATCATCGTTCTGCTGGGCTCGATCTTCGGCAACGAACTTCCGCTTACGGTTACCCAGATGCTCTGGGTCAATCTGATTATGGATACCTTTGCGGCATTGGCGCTTGCTTCGCTGCCTCCAAGCCGTAGCGTCATGAAGGAACGTCCCCGCAAAAACAGCGACTTCATCATCTCTCGCCCCATGTTGCGGGCAATTATCGGTGTCGGATCGCTGTTTGTCATCACCCTGTTGGGTCTGCTGTTCTGGTATGGATCGGAGATCAGCCGCTACGATCTGTCGGTATTCTTCACCGTCTTCGTAATGCTCCAGTTCTGGAATATGTTTAACGCAAAAGGGTTCGGCACCTCCGTTCCGATCTGGAAAGCCACAAAAGGCTGTTCCGCATTTTTCGGAGTGCTTCTGCTAATTCTGGTAGGTCAGATTCTGATTGTCTCCTTCGGAGGAGAGGTATTCCGGACTACTCCCATCTCATGGCAAGATTGGCTGATCGTGATCGGCTCAACCTCGATCGTCATGTGGGTAGGAGAGATCTATCGGCTGCTGAAACGGAAATAGACGTTGAGAAATATTCGGTTTAGGAGCGTCAATCCTTTTTTAACCATCGGGCGAATAGTTGTCGGAACAACTGTTTGCCCGATTCTGTTCGAACCATCTTGTGATAATAGACATTCGCGTAATCGACCGGATAGTACCCTTCGAACAGATTGACAATCAGATCGGCTTCGTACAACACCTCGAAGCCCAGCGTCTCGGCCTTGACCGCATTGTGATGGGCCCCGACGACATCTACGATCCACTGTGCCTCCTGCGCATCGAGCCACGACGGATCGGAAGCAAACCACTCGGCCGCAATACACATTCCCTCTTGTTGCTGATGAGCGGGCTGGGAGTTGCCGTACTTCCACTTGGCACTCGGACAACCAATATCGTGCATAATTGCAGCGATCTCCAGCAGCCCTACTTTATGTTCATCATACCCCTCGCGCTGGGCGAGTAAACGGGTGTATTCGTGTACGCACAACGTGTGAGCGATTTGCGTAGGATCGCTCGCCGCATAGTAATCGATCATGCGCGACATGGCACGCTCGACCTGCTGCTCTGTCTGATTCCTGTTCATTTCCCTCCCGATTTTTCGAACCGAACTTCTCTCTTTTTTCGGTCGAACAAAATTACGAAAAAGCTTCAAGAATTGGATATCCATACGAAAAAATATAAATTTGCATGAAACTAATTACCTAACAATGAAAAGACATCCCGTTATCATACCTCTCGTGCGGTGGATTATCGCACTGACTTTTATCTTTTCGGGATTCATCAAAGCAGTCGACCCTTGGGGTACAGCCATCAAACTCGGCGAATATTTTTCCGCTTTCGGGATGACGTGGCTCTCGGGCACCCGCTATCTTATCGGCGTAGCGCTTCCGATGTTCGAATTGACCCTCGGACTATGCCTGCTGTTCCGGATTCGCGAGCGGGGCGCCGCACGTTGGGCGTTCATTCTGATGGGCTTCTTTACCCTGCTCTCTCTGGTTCTGGTCATCTGGAATCCGGTAGCCGACTGCGGATGTTTCGGCGATTTCGTCAAACTCTCCAACGGTCAGACCTTCGTCAAAAACATCATTCTGCTGACATTGGCCACCCTGCTGTGGCGATATACCCGCAAGGAATCACCCCGACAATACGATAAACACGCGGACGTCGAGGAGTGGAGCATGGTTCTGCTCTTCACGCTCTTTTCGGCCGGAATCGGATGTTACAGCCTGCGCCATCTGCCGGTTTTCGATTTTCTGCCCTATCACCGGGGAGTCAATATCTCTCGACAGATGCCCGGGGAGGCGAGTGAAACGATTACGACGCTGATATACAGGGACCGGACTACGGGCAAGGAGCATCAATTCGCCCTGACCGACACGACGTGGTACGATTCGCTGCGTTGGGAATATGTCGACACCCACGTTACGGAACGGAAACAGGCACAAGCTACAACGACGCTCGACTTTGCTCTATTCGATTCGACCGGAAACCGTACCGCCGAACTGCTTGCGGAAAGAGACCTCTTCATTATCACGTTGACCGATACGGAACAACCCCTCCCCGAAGCCTGTCGCAAACGTTTAGAAGAGGTGGCCAGCTATGCCGCACGGAACGAATACAAGATTGTATGCGCCACACCCTCAACGTTGCCCGCTGACGGTCGTATAGCTTTCGGAACTGCGCGGATTCCCGCCTACAACATCGACGGGACGACCCTCAAGACGCTGATTCGAGCCAAAAACGGGCTGGTTCTGCTGCATGAGGGAACATTGCTCGAAAAGTGGAACTGCCGGGATATTCCCGATTTCAAAGGGAAATACAGCACCCTCACTCCACTCGAAGCAGTCATCGAGCAAGACGACCGATGCCAAAAAAGTTGGGTGCTCGGTGTTCTGATTGCAGGTGTTCTTCTGGTCGGTGGCGGTTATTCGATCTTTCGCAGAAAAAGCCATCACAGATAGATACAGGAGATCAAACTAAGGATCAAACCAAAGAGACCGGCCTTTTTAGTGACCTATTCAGAAAGTCACCCATATTTTGCCATTACATATATTTCCGTACCCCTTTTACGCGATCCGTGCCGAATCAGCCCTCCTCTATCTCGCTCAATTCGAACCAACGGGTACTTTTCTGATCGATTAGTGTCAACAGCTCCCCGATTCGGGTCGAATGCGCCGTCAATGCCCCTACCGAAAGCGTACCGCTGCATAGCTCCTGCTCAAGTTGTGCTTTCTCTTGCTCCAGCGTCTCAATCTCCCGCTCGAGCGACTCCTTCTCACGGCGTTCGTTAAATGACAATTTGCGTTTCGTCGAATCGGATGGACGCCGCCGTTCCGACGCCGCCGTGGAAGACTCCTTACGCCCCGATTTGCCCTCATCCGAATGCTCCTGACCCTCCTTAAGCCGCTTCCACTCCAAATATTCGCTGTAATTTCCGGGAAAATCCTTTATGCGTCCTCCCCCCTCGAATACCAGCAAATGATCGGCTACCTTATCCATAAAGTAACGGTCGTGAGACACGACGATCAGGCATCCCCCATATCCCTGCAAATACTCCTCAAGTACCTGCAAGGTCATAATATCCAAATCATTCGTCGGCTCATCAAGAACCAGAAAATTCGGATTGCGCATCAACACCGTACACAGATAGAGCCGGCGACGCTCTCCTCCGCTCAATTTGGCAATATAGTTATGTTGTGTTTGAGGCGAAAACAGGAAATACTGCAAAAATTGTGAGGCACTCATCCGTCTTCCGTCGTTCAACTCCACCGACTCGGCCACAGCCGTCACGGCATCGATCACCTTTTCGTTCTCATCAAACGTTATTCCCGCCTGCGAATAGTATCCGAACTTCACCGTCTCTCCGATATCGATGGTTCCGGAGTCCGGAGCCAGTTCTCCAAGCAACATCCGGATGAAAGTGGACTTGCCAGTACCGTTATCGCCGATAATCCCCATCTTTTCGTAACGGGAAAACAGATAATTGAATCCATCGAGAATGACCTTGTCACCGAACCGTTTGGAGAGTCCTTTAACCTCGAATATTTTTTTACCGATGTAGGTCGCGCCGACATCCAACCGCAGATTCTCCTCCGAACGGCGCTTGCGCAGCCGCTCTTCGAGATCTTTGAACGACTCGATCCGCGAACGGGCTTTGGTTCCCCGGGCCTGAGGCTGGCGGCGGATCCACTCCAATTCCCGACGATAAAGATTCACATCCCGCTCTCGCCGGCTCTCCTCCGCCTCGAGACGTTGTCGGCGTTTTTCCAAATACAGCGAATAGTTGCCCTCGTAAAAATAGGTCCTTTTATCGTCGATCTCAACGATATTCGTACAGACCCGATCCAAAAAATACCGATCGTGCGTAACCATCAGCAGGCTGAACCTTCCTCGCGAAAGATACTCCTCTAACCATTCGATCATTTCGAGATCGAGGTGGTTGGTCGGTTCATCGAGAATCAGCAGATCGGGCTCGCAAATCAGCGCATTGGCCAAGGCAATTCGTTTGATCTGCCCCCCGGAGAGTTGATCGACCGATTGATCGAAATGGGTAATTTTCAGTTGAGTAAGAATCTGTTTGATCCGGGCTTCGTAATTCCAAGCATTTTGTGCATCCATTTCATCCGTTGCCCGGCGCAATGCCTCCTCCTCGCCCGACTCCACGGCCCGTTCATACTCCGCAATTGCCCGAAGAGCCGGCGTATCTCCACTCAGGCAGGCATTCAAAACCGTTCCTGAAGGGAACGTGGGATCCTGTTCCAGATAGGCCACCTTTAGATCCCGTCGAAACGTAATCCGTCCCGACTGATAATCCTCCCGTCCCGCAATGATATTGAGCAGCGTGGTCTTTCCACTTCCGTTTTTCGCAATCAGGCCGACTCGCTGCCCTTCTGCCACACCCAGCGAAAGATGATCGAACAACAACAAATCGCCAAACGACTTGACAAGATCCTCAACCTGCAGATAACTGACCATATCGATTCCTTTCACTTAAATTATCATATAAAAAATGACGGCCGACGGGTCTGAGAAGATACTCCTTCGTCCTCTTCTCTCCCTCTCGACCGCCTTATTCGGTTCCCCAATCCGCAGGGGCTACTGAGCAGCAGCCTCTTGCTGAGCCTGCTGGATCATCGTATCATTCGCCGTAATCAGAATCTCGACACGACGGTTCTGTGCCCGTCCCTCTTCGGTCGAGTTATCGGCAATCGGATCGTCGTAGGCCAATCCCCGGGTCGTCAGACGCGACGGATCGATCTTCTGTCCGATCAAATAGTTCGCCACAGCCTGAGCCCGCTCTTCGGAGAGCTCCTGATTGATCTTCCGGCTTCCGGTATTATCCGTATGGCCATATATAGCTACATTCGTCTCGGGCGATTGAGCCAGCGACTCTGCAAATTTTTTCAAAGAGGCACGCGAAGCACTGCTCAGTTCACTCTTTCCGGTTTCGAACAGAATCTTGTCGGTAAAGGTTACCTTGATCGCCTGATAGTTGTTCTCGTCGGTTACGGTCTCTACCTGAGCTCCCTCGATCTTCTCGAGTTCCTCTTTCTGTTTATCCATCCGCTTCCCGATCAGTGCACCCACACCGGCTCCGACACCGGCTCCGACCAACGTACCGATCACGGCTCCTTTGCCGCCTCCGGCCAATGCTCCGATTCCGGCTCCGGCTGCTGCACCGCTCGCTCCTCCGATCGTAGCACCTTTGCCGGTCTTACTCATATTCTGGAACGCTGCACAACCATTCAAAAGTACGGCTGCAGACAACAGCGTCACAACTGCCAAATTTATCTTTTTCATTAGGTATCTCCTCCCTTTATGATTTCTATATACCCACACAACACCTATCGGATCACCGTCTCTTCGCGATCGGGACCTACCGAGATGATCTTCACCGGAACTCCGGTCTGCTCTTCGATGAATTCGATATAATTCTTCAATTCGGTCGGGAAACGGTCATACTCCCGCACACCATTGATGTTGCAGTTCCAGCCTTCGAACTCTTTGTAAACCGGGACAACCTCTTCATTGACTTCATACGGGAATTCGGTGACTTCCTTATCTCCGATCTTGTAGGCCACTGCGACCTTCAGCTTTTCGAAATCGTTCAACACGTCGGATTTCATCATAATCAGTTCGGTCACACCGTTCATCATCACCGAGTAACGCAAAGCGACCATATCGAGCCAACCGCAACGCCGCGGACGTCCTGTCGTGGCTCCGAACTCCATTCCGATCTGACGCATTTTTTCGCCATCTTCGTCGAACAACTCCGTCGGGAAGGGTCCGCTACCCACACGCGTACAGTAAGCCTTAAAGATTCCATACACCCGGCCTACCCGCGAAGGAGCAACACCCAAACCGGTACAAACTCCTGCACAGAGCGTATTGGAAGAGGTGACGAACGGATAGGTTCCGAAATCGATATCGAGCAGGGAGCCTTGTGCCCCTTCGGCCAGAATCGCCTTATCCTCGTTCAGCAGTCGGTTGACTTCGTGTTCGCTTTCGATAAAGCGGAACCGCTTGAGATTTTCGATGCCGTCGAACCACTCCTTCTCGTAGTCGGTAATATCGAACTGGAAATCGTATTGACGCAGCAGTTGCAGGTGTTTTTCTTTCAGTCGGTCATACTGTTCGCGGAACGACGGAGAGAGAATATCGCCCACACGCAGACCGTTTCGTCCGGTTTTATCCATATAGGTAGGGCCTATTCCTTTGAGGGTCGAACCGATTTTGGTTTTTCCTTTAGCAGCCTCCGAAGCCGCATCGAGGATCCGGTGCGTCGGAAGGATCAGATGAGCCTTCTTGGCAATCCACAGCTTATCGACTACATTGACTCCATCGTCCTCCAGTTTGGAGATCTCATCGGAGAGGATCACCGGATCGATCACCACACCGTTACCGATGATATTGATCGAACCCGGGCGGAAGATTCCGGATGGAATCGTATGCAACACATATTTTTTACCTTCGAAATGCAGCGAGTGTCCGGCATTCGGTCCCCCTTGGAAACGGGCGATAACCTGATAATTCGGGGTCAGCACGTCAACGACCTTGCCTTTTCCCTCATCACCCCACTGCAAACCTAAAACGACGTCAATTTTTTTCATTTTGATCGGTTAAGTAATAAGTCCAACAACAGAAACGGTTTTCGTAACACGAAGAAAAACCGGCAATAACCGAACGCAATCGGGGAGCGATCGCAGTCACGATGCGCCCACTCCGGAAATACGCGAAATTGCTTTCAAAGGTAGCGAACTTTTTGTTAACATAAAAGCTCGCTTTCGATTTTTATTCGGATTCTCCACCGAAAACGAAAAAAACCGATGCCCCGAATCGCACAAAAAACGGAAATCATACGGCAAATCGGATTTTTTGCGTTATTTTAGCAGACTCAACAGAAACATCGGTGCAGATGCGGAAATTATTGCTGATTTTGTTCATAACGCTTATGGCGGGGCTGTGGTGGCGGCCCACCGACGCGCAACTCAACAAGGCGTACTTCTTCTACGTGGGCCGAAATTTTCTGATCGAGAACAAATATCAGGATGCCATCGAGGTGCTCAATATTCTGCTCCGTGCCGATTCTACCGCCTATGAGGCCTATTTTTTACGCGGTATAGCGAAATATAACCTCGACGACCTGCTCGGCGCCGAACAGGATTTCACACTAGCCATTCGTCAGAATCCGGTCTTTACGATCGCCCTCCAGTATCGAGCCATCACACGTTCGCGTTTAGGTAATTACGACGATGCCTTGCGGGATTTTCAACAGGCCATCGACCTGAGGCCCGACCTGCCCAGTGCCTATTACAGCCGAGGAGTCACCTACCTGCTGACCCAGCAATTCGAAAAGGCCATAGAAGACTTCTCGACATACATCCACTACGACAACAAAGTAGCCGATGCCTACTTGAATCGGGGGACCTGCTACCTCTACCTGAAAGACACGGTGCGCGCTCTTGCCGATTTCGACCGAGGTATCCGCACCAATTACTTCGACCCGAACGGATACAACCGTCGAGGCGCCCTCTATATGACCCAAAAAAAATACGATCTGGCTCTGTCGGATTTCAATCAGGCAATCCACTACGACACGACCTTTATCCCCGCCTATTTCAATCGGGCACTGGTCTATTACAGCCAGAAACAACCGGTCCAAGCCATCAAAGATTTTTCGCGGGTCATTGAGCTCGACTCGACCAGCGCCCAAACACTATTCAACCGGGCACTGCTCCGTACACAAATCGGGGACTACAACAAGGCATTGGAGGATTACAACAAAGTCGTCTTCTACTCGCCCGACAACGTGCTGGTCTACTACAATCGGGCCGGACTCTACACCCAACTGGGCGACTACGAGGCTGCAATTGCCGATTACACCCGGGCTATCGAGCTCTACCCCGATTTTGCCAACGCCTACCTCAACCGTTCGTCGCTTCGTTATATGCTACGCGACCGGGAAGGGTCGATGAGCGACCGGAAAATTGCCGAACAGAAGATCGCCGAATACCGGTCGAAACTGAACGACAGCTCGTTCTCAATCTATGCCGACACCAGCCGGCAATTCAACCAGCTGCTTTCGTTCGAGACCGAGTCGTCACAAGAGCGAACCCGGAGAATCACCTCTCGGGATGCCGACATTTCGTTACTCCCGCTGTTTAAATTCACCCTTATCGCCGCCAACGACACGCTTCCCAAGCAACCGCCGCATACACCGACCGGATATTTCCGCTACTATTCCGCTCAGGCGGACTCTTTCGAAAGTCGTGTGAACCTTCGCTACATGAAGTGGGCAAATACCCCCACCGATCTGCCACCCGACACCTTAACAGCTATCAATACGGCACTCTCCGACTCGCTCCGACAAGGGGATGAATCGTGGCAGATCTACTTCAAACGAGGTGTTGTGCTGTCGCTGATCAGACAATACACCAGTTCGATTGCCAGCTACACGACCGCTATCGATCACGACCCAACCAATCCGTTCCTCTACATCAACCGCAGTACGACCCAGAGCGAAATGATCGATTTCGTCTCCTCGTTGGACAACGGACAACAACGCATCACGATCGATAACGATCCGGTCAACCGACTGAAGAATCAGACCAACCGGGTCTACAACTACGACGATGCGATCGGCGACCTGAATCGGGCGATTGAGCTGCTGCCCGATTTTGCCTACGCCTACTACAATCGGGCCAACCTGTACTGCTTGTCGGGCATGCTTTCGGAGGCCTTGGAGGACTACACCCATGCCATCGAGCTGAACCCACTGTTCGGCGAAGCCTATTACAACCGGGGATTGATTCAGATCTACCTGAAAGATACTCATAAAGGGTGCCTCGACATGAGCAAGGCCGGTGAGCTGGGTATCAAAGAGGCTTATAAGGTCCTGAAAATATACGGCAAAACAGACTATTAACGCTACACCCCAGCCAACATGACACAGCAAGAGCCTCCGATTCGAAACGCCTACGCGACTTCATTTCGCCGATGGAGCGTATTGTGTTTGGTCTCTTTCACCATGCTGACCGGATACGTCATGATAGATGTAATGGCACCGCTCAAAACGCTGTTCGAGCAGCAGATGGGTTGGGACAGCGTCGATTACGGCATTTTTACGAGCGGATACGGATGGTTCAACATATTTCTGCTGATGCTCGTTTTCGGGGGGATCATCCTCGACAAACGCGGAATCCGTTTTACGGGCACTCTTGCAGCCGGACTGATGATCGCCGGAGCCCTGCTCAAGTATTGGGCCATCTCGACCGAGTGGAGCAATGCTACCACCTCCCTCACATTAGGAGGACACACCCTGTTTGCCCTAAAATCTCAGATTCTCTACGCCACCTTAGGATATGCCCTTTTCGGGGTCGGCTGCGAGATGTTCGGCATTGTAGCCAACAAAATCGTGATCAAATGGTTTCAGGGGAGATCCCTCGCCTTGGCTTTGGGCCTTAATCTTGCAGCCGGACGTATCGGAACGGCCATCGCCATGTTCGGTTCGCTGCCACTTGCCCGCATCATGGGAGATCCGACCGCTCCGATTGCCCTGTGTACGGCATTGCTATGCATCGGATTTCTCGCATACCTGATCTTCTGTGTCATGGATCGCCGATACGATCGTGCACAGAACACAAACACGCAACCAGACTCTTCTGAGACCATGGAGCCTCCCTTCAAGATCTCCGACATCGTTCGTATCGTGCGCATCCGCGCCTTCTGGTACATCACGATTCTGTGTCTGCTGTTCTATTCGGGCATTTTTCCCTTCCTGAAATTCGCCACGGAACTGATGATCCAAAAGTTCGCCATCTCTCCGGAATTCGCCGGAGCGGTTCCCGCCCTGCTCCCGTTCGGCAATATTCTGCTCACCCCGCTATTCGGATCGATATACGATCATAAGGGATACGGCATTACCCTGATGTGGATCGGCTCGGGAATCCTGACGATCGTTTACCTCATTTTCGCCATCCCGGTCCTGACAGCAAAATGGATCGCCGTTGTTCTGATCCTGCTGCTCGGTATCGCCTTTTCGATGGTTCCGGCAGCCATGTGGCCCTCCGTCTCGAAGATTATACCCTACCGAATGGTCGGCACCTCCTTCTCGCTGATCTTCTGGATCCAAAACTGGGGACTCTCTTTTGTCCCGCTGCTGATCGGGTTCGTCCTACAAAAATACTGCATCATCGGCACCACTGTCGTGGATGGTCTCGACGCCACACGATACGACTACACGCTGCCGATGCTGATTTTCGCCGTCTTCGGCCTCCTGTCGATCGGATTCGCCTTTCTTCTCAAGAAGGAAAACAAACGGAAACAGTATGGTCTGGAGTACGCCAATTTTACGGATCATCCTCATGTATAAACCTATAACCTATTCCACACACCATGAAACGAAGAGACTTTCTACGCATTAGCCTGCTCGGAGGTGCCGCAGCAACGATTCTGCCGATCGATCTGTCGGCCAAGGGTTCCGGGAAATCGGGATTCACCCTCTGGCAGATTCCCTCGCAGGTCGACACGATCGGTAATTCATACGTATTCCAAACGGACAAAGGCCGACTGGTTGTCATGGACGGGGGAATGAACGAAGAGGCTCCCTTCCTGAGAGGTTTTCTCTCGGCTCTGGGATGTGAGGTGGAGGCTTGGTTCATCTCCCACCCACACAACGACCACATGGGTGCCCTCACCGAAATCCTCAAAAAGCCGGGCGATCTGAAGATCAAAAAGATCTACCACTCCCGATTCTCCGAATCGCTGATCGACCGGGAAGAGCCCTATAATATCTATGCCCGTGAATTTTATGCCGAGCTCGACAAGCTCGACCCGACGGTTACCGAGGTGATCGACTTGAAGGAACCGGGACTGGAGCTGAAAATCGACGGCATGAACCTCAAGATTCTGGGAGTAACCAACGAAGAGCTGGCCTATACCAATCCCTACAACAACTCCAGCATGATCATTCGCGTCTGGGACAGGGCCAAATCGATCGTCTTTCTCGGCGACGCCGGAATCGAGTGCGGAGACAAAGTTTTAAACAGTGCTTACCGCAACGATCTGGACTGCGATTACCTACAAATGGCCCATCACGGACAACAGGGTTGTAGTGAAGATTTTTATAAAACGATTAAATTCCGGGCTTGTTTGTGGCCGACACCGACATGGGTATGGAACAACGACGCCGGAGGCGGCATCAACACAGCCCACCTCAAGACTTTCGACACCCGCCGTTGGATGGACGAAATAGGCATCACCGAACACCACGTCAGCTGCCTCGAAGGCCTTTATCGTCTCGACTAACCGATCTAATACAACAACATACACGACCATGAAAAGAAGAGATTTTTTACGTATCAGTCTGCTCGGAGGAGCTGCCGCAACGCTCCTGCCGGTCGACCTGTCGGCCAAAGGCTCCGGGAAATCGGGATTCACCCTTTGGCAAATTCCCTCGCAGATTAATACGATCGGAAACTCCTACGTCTTTCTGACCGACAAAGGACGTGTAGTCGTCATGGACGGAGGAGTGAAGGAGGAGGCTATGTTTCTGAAAGGATTCCTTGCCGCTCTGGGCAACGAGGTCGAAGCATGGTTCATCTCCCACCCCCACGACGATCACATGGGTGCACTGAATGCAATCCTCGAAAATCCGGGAGAGCTAAAGATCAAAAGAATCTACCACTCGCGCTTCTCCAATGCACTGAGCCGCAGCGAACAGGGTTCTCACCCCTCGACCGAGATTTTTTATGCTCAATTAGATGCTCTCGATCCGGCAGTTACCGAGGTAATTGACCTGCGGGAACCGGGACTGGAACTGAAAATCGACGGCATGAACCTCAAGATTCTGGGAGTAACCAACGAAGAGTTTGCCCATACGAATCCCTACAACAACTCCAGCATGATCATTCGTGTCTGGGACAAGGCCAAATCGATCGTCTTTCTCGGTGACGCCGGGATCGAATGCGGAGACAAAGTTTTAAACAGTGCTTACCGCAACGATCTGGATTGCGACTACCTGCAGGTGGCCCATCACGGACAGCAGGGTTGCAGCGAAGATTTCTATAAAACGATTAAATTCCGGGCCTGTCTGTGGCCGACACCGACATGGGTATGGAACAACGATCAAGGGCAAGGAACGAACACCGGTAACCTGAAGACATTCGACACCCGCCGCTGGATGGACGAAATCGGCATTACCGAGCACCACGTCAGCACCGTCGACGGTTTATTCCGTCTGGACTAAATCCGACTCCAGCAACCCGAGCTACAACATACAAATCGGGCGGAACAGAAATATGTTCCGCCCGATTTTGCTATTCAAACAATGCTATTTTCTTCAACAAATAGTTCCGAAGCTACTTACTGAGGTTAATGATCGATGCGACCATCGCCGCCAAAGAAGCTGTCGAAGACATGAAGCCCATGGTATTCACCAATCCATTTCCGGTTCTTTCCGGTTTCATCGGCACGACAATCTGACATCCGGCCTCTACTTTCGGATAGCGTTTAAAGAAGAGGGCACCTCGTGTTGCAGCCACCTTCCCGTTCATATAGACCACAAATGGTCTTCTCCGCGCCTCCTTTTTATAACCTCCGGCTTGTCTTATATACTCCTTGAATTTTTTCTGATCATAGACTACCGTATTTTGATAGAGAACCGCTCCGGAAATACTAACGGTACCGATATATTTCGGCACAAAGATTCTATCTCCCTCCCGCAGAATAATATCGTCTGCACACCCGGGATCCTGCACAGCTTTAGCCACATCTACTCCAACCGGATAATATTCGGGAATCACGACCGACTCTGTCGCGATCGAATCTTTTCCTTTATTAGAATTCGCAATATCCAAGACGGCCTGTACTCTTGCTTTCTGGTCCTCAGTCATACGTCTCTGGACACTTGCTCCCACGACGTACGCTTCGGGAGTAAAACCTCCTGCGCTGCGGATAACATCCGACAAACGGCTCCCCGCTGTCGCCAATACATATCCGCCTTCGAACAACACCTGACCCGTTACATAGACCTTCTGCTGCGCAGAATATCCGGGAGAACGTCTTACGATAATCTCATCGAACGGTTGAATAATAAACCGGGCATCCTCTGGAGCTATTTTTAAATCCTCAGTTATGTCGAAAGTATACACCTCTGCCGTCTTGGGGGTATAAGTCGTCGATTGAGGATCTTTTACCCGTCGGGCTATTTCGACTTTGGCCATGGATGCAGACTCTCGTAATCCACCACACAGCAAAATAACATCCTCGACCGTCATCCCTTTACGGTAGGCTATCGTATTTGGAGCATTCACCTCTCCGGATACTGTAACCGTATAATCTTCATGCAGATCATAAACATTGGGAATATACACCTCATCCAAATTACACAACGGAATATCTTGGCCATTCATGACTTCCCGTACATCAAACGGAATAACTGTATATATTCCCGTAGAATCAATCCTCGAAATCTGACCACGTGAAGCGAACTCCGTACCTTTCAAACCTTCTGCTTTAGCAATCAATTGAGATAAAGTAGAGACCTTATCAGAGAGTTCATACTGTCCGGGGCGCCAAACAGCTCCGGAAATCGCGACCAAATTCAAATATACCGGCAATACTTCTCCTACCCGGACCAAGTCTCCATCTTGCATTTCGAATTTGGCAAAGTCGGGCCGATCAATAGTAAGAATCTCCAAAGCCCGTCCCCCACTTTTCCGATACACGGTTACATTTTCACTATATGCATCACCCGTAAATCCACCACTATAATCGATTAAAGCGCTCAATGTTTCACCATCTTTCAAATCATAAGCCCTCTCTCGCTTCACTTTACCCTCGATCTGGACATGATTATCATAAGGAGGAACGATAATCATATCATTATCCTCCAAACGAATATTCGTTTCGTATTTTCCATTAATCAAATAATCATACACATCCAGATCCGCAACTTCTTTACTATCCCGATAGACCTTGACATGCCGTAAAGACCCGATGTTATTAACTCCACCAGCAGTATATAAGGCATTGAACAACGTGGCTAAAGCAGGCAACGTATAGGTTCCCGGGACGCGAACCTCTCCCGAAATGTTAACTTTTATGCTTCTGATTTGTCCAAGCGTCACACGTACTTGCCCGTTCATAATTTCACTTATCTGGTCGGCAATCCGTTGTTGTGCCTCCGCTACTGTCAACCCTGAGAGAAAAACAGGTCCAATTCCTTGTATAGTGATACTCCCTTCCGGCGAAATTTTCTCCTGAACCCGAAATTCCGATTCACCCCAAACTTCAATCACTACCTCATCACCAGGCCCCAATACATAATTAGGTGGAGTTGCAATGTTGTAACTCGGGGCAAATGTCAAATTCTCCGTAGAAAATATCTCCTGTCCAAATACCGATTTCGAAATAGTTGACGGAGTCCGCCGCTTATCAATTTTTTCTTCATCTTGCGTCTCTCCTTCATCTGTACTCGCATCTCTTTGTGACGACTCTTCTGTCGTATTAGATGATTGCACTGTTGACGTTGCAGAAGTAGATTGCGACGCCCCCCCCTCAGTGGCATTAAGCACCGCATTGATCTGTGCATCAGATGCCCCCATTGATTTTGCTTGTTGAACCATTCCGGGAGTAACCGTAATCTGTGCCGAAATCGACCCACAAAACCCCATTATCGACAACATCGATATGAAAACAAAATTTAACCTAAACGTCGAATTCATAAAAATTTCCTGTTTTGTTTACCTAAAAAATCAATCACCGAGATCATTAATAATCCGAGTATCAGATCTAAGAAAAATAATATATTGATATTTATATCTTTAAGCAGAACATTTAAAACGACAAAACAGGCCTGCAGAAAGATTATGGTCATCGAACTCTGAAAATGGTTCAATCCGAGCTGCAACATTTTATGATGAATATGCCGCTTGTCGGGATAGAATGGCGACAGTCCAGCTTTGATCCTTACGAAAAACACACGAATGGTATCGAACACCGGAATAAATACCATTCCCAACAGAACGGCAGGTGCAGCAGGAGTATGAAACATGGTTGTCTCGACATTCATGTTGTAGAATTTGAGGCCAAAAAAAGCGATCAAATAGCCCAATGTCAGAGAGCCGGTATCCCCCATAAAAATCTTCATCCGTTTGCTGGAGACATTATAAAAAAAGAACACGCCAACTACTCCGACAATACCGGCTACCATGATTCCATACACATAGAGGTTGTTCCACGTAAACCAGATACCTAATGCACCCAGCGTCAACAACGAAAGGCCGGAACACAAGCCGTCGATCCCGTCGATCAGGTTGTATGCATTCAACAGCAACACACAAACCAATACCGTCAGAATCGTCCCCACGAACGAAGGTACTGCATGAATCCCGAACAACCCTCCGAGATTGCCGATTCCGCAACCGCCATAGACCAGAAGCAAGGAGGCAAGAATCTGTACTACGAATTTACTTTTGTATGTTAACCCCGTAAGATCGTCCGCCAGCCCTGTAAAAAAGATCATCGTCAGACCGGCCAACAAGAACATACCCTCCCGAAAAACATCCGTTTCTAAAGACCATGCACTGATTTCCCATCCGCCAAAGTAGCGGACTCCCATAATCAGGGCGACGGAGAAGATGAATGCCGGCAGAAAAGCCACTCCTCCCAGTCGAGGTATATTCCCGTGATGCAGCTTCCGTTCGGAGATCTCATCAAACAATTTCTTCTTTTTAGAAATGATGATGATTCTGGGAATGACAATCACTCCGACCAAAGCCGAAACCAGCAGAGTTATTATAACGAACAGTGTCAACATCTCCTTGTCATTTTGATAATCCGCATAAATAAGCTTTGCAAAGGTACTAATTTATATTGGATATTGCGATCGTTTTACCGATAAAAACAAATTTTTTACAGGGGTCTCCAATGAACGTATCGAAATTAATTCTAATTTTGTCTGAAATCGCAGAGTCGATTTTCCAACACGCTTTAAATTTTTTACGTTTCAAGCACAAGAACCATGAGGATTGCAATAGTCGGTAGCGGGTACGTAGGATTGGTCTCGGGGGTCTGTTTTTCGGAGATGGGGGTCGAAGTTGTGTGCATCGACAACAACGTCGACAAGATCGAGAGCCTGCGCAACGGACAGGTACCCATTTACGAACCGGAACTCGATACGTTGATCCGCAAGAATCTGTCGGCCGGTCGATTAAGCTTCGAGACCGATCTTTCGGCGGTTATAGACACAACCGACATCGTATTCATTGCAGTGGGCACCCCCTCGGAGAGTGACGGAAGTGCCGATTCGAGCAGCGTTCTCGCCGTAGCCCGAACGTTCGGCGCATCGATTTCTCGCTACACCCTGTTGGTAACCAAGAGTACGGTTCCGGTCGGAACCTCGGTCCGGATCAAAACAGTCGTCAACGAAGAGTTGAAACGCCGCGGAGTAAATATTCCCTTCGACGTCGCATCGAACCCCGAATTTCTCAAGGAGGGGAATGCCATCAAAGATTTTATGAGTCCCGACCGTGTCGTGGTAGGTACCGAAAGCGAACGGGCCAAAGAGCTGATGAGCAAACTGTACAGACCGTTTCTGCTGAACAACTTTCGGGTCATCTTCATGGATATCGCTTCAGCCGAAATGACCAAATATGCCGCCAACTGCATGCTGGCTACACGCATCAGTTTCATGAACGATATCGCCAATCTATGCGAACGCGTCGGAGCCGACATCAACATGGTGCGCAAAGGCATCGGCAGTGATCCGCGTATCGGCCGGAAATTTCTCTATCCGGGATGCGGATACGGAGGATCCTGTTTCCCCAAAGACATCAAGGCCCTGATTCACACCGCAGAGGAGGTTGGATACCCGATGCAGATTCTGCATGCCGTGGAGGCGGTCAACGAACGACAGAAACGTGTCCTTTTCGACAAACTGCTCCGGCATTTCGGAAACGATCTCAAAGGGCGCCGTATTGCACTTTGGGGCATCGCTTTCAAGCCCGAGACCGACGACATTCGCGAGGCTCCTTCAATGACGCTGATTGAGTTGATCCTCGACGCGGGAGGAGAGGTATCGGTGTACGATCCGGCAGCTATGGAGGAGTGTCGCCGCAAATGGGGTGATCGGATTCGGTACGGATCCGACATGTATGATGCCATAACCGATGCCGACGCCCTCTTATTAGTCACCGAATGGAAAGAGTTCCGGCTTCCGTCGTGGTCGGTCGTTGAACGACTGATGCGCACACCCGTACTGTTCGACGGACGTAACATTTACGACCGACACGATTTCGAAGGGAGCCGATTTACCTACTACTGTATCGGCAACTGATCCCTCTTTCAGACGGCCCTTTTCGGCAGCACACCAGACACAAAAATACGACCGCCCTGCAATAGAGCGGCCGCATCACTTGGTTTCGTTCCTTTCCCGATCAGAAGCTCAGACCCAAACGAAATCCGAAATTGTTCAGCTGATCTATTTTGCTCTGCATGACCGACCCTTGGTTGGTCGCATAGCTGTAATAAAGTGCGGCATGGAATCCCACTCGAGTCTGCGAGAAAGGACGAATCTGTACGCCCAACTCGGGTGACATATAGAAACCCCACGTCTTTTCATACGCTTGAAGGATGTAGAAATCGGAAGAGATCCGGGCATAATTGGCTCCGAGCTTCATCGCTACATAGGGCTCGCAAATGCTTCCGGGCAGGAAACGATAACGACCGGTCACTCCGAACGGGACCTGATAGAGGGAGTGTTGCTGATCGGTCGTAACGGCCGAAGTGGGACTCGCTTCTATCGTCCGGCGTGGGACATATTCGTTGTTGGTGTGGTAGGCGAAGAAGACACCCAAACCGATATTGCACGGGAAATAGTAACCTGTTTCGAAGTTCATACCCCATCCGCTCGACTTATCTGCAAAACTGATCCCGAGCGGCACATTATACTGCCAATCGATATTCAGATACATGTCCGCATTGTATTGGGCCTGACCCCATGCCGGACAAAACGACAAGGCAACTACGGCCACCGTCCATCCCAAAAATTTCTTGTATGTTTTTTTCATGACTTCAACGTTTTTACTAAAATGAATATTCCGTGTTCATTACTCCTCATTCTGTATCAGATAGGGGGATTGAATAAAAGACTGGTCGACTGCCCTGACGGTCAGAGCGATATTCAGTGCGCTCGAGTTACTGAGTAATCCGCTCAGGAAGGAGTTCCATATTACGGGCAGCTTCCGTTCCGTCCCTGTACCTGCATCTGCCGTCAGATCGACCATCTCGGTGAGCAGCGAACCGACACTATACGTGTACACCACCGGATAGGGGTAGTACCAGTCTGTCCAGTTGCCCCAATATCCCGGCCACCAATACCCCGGATAGGCATTCCACCAATAGGGCGAATTATAATAGTCAACAAAATAGGAGACGCTCTCGATGTAACTGATCTGCAATCCCAAGTCAGCCTCCTCCTTATTCGTCACACGAAAATAACCACATGTCCCCATGTTGTCGGCATAGGTGTCCAGTATGGCCTCGGCATCGTTTCCGGTCCAGTATTCGGGTGTATCCTTGTCCCCGATAATCATGATGCTGTCCGGCATGTAGTAAGTTATGAATGCATTGAAATTCGCAGCGGTATCGTAATTGGTAAAGACCAAAAAATCACTGCTCAGTTCCCCGAGATCGGGATCTTGCCGACATGCGACAAGCGCAAATACGGCCATCAGAATGTAAATCGATTTTTTCATACTTTTTTAAGATTAAATATGGTTTGTTTGAGACTTTCGAACGCGGACCCGACTAGTCTAAATCAAAATTCGTTCCATAAGTTTTCCTGACCCAAACCCATAGCCCGTTCGGGAACGGGTTCCACACAGAAGATCCCGACACCTCCCGAACCGATAAGCGTACCCACCCCACCTCCATGCCATAAAAAATCCCTCCTGTTGTGGAGGGATCCTTTCCGACGAACATTTTAGTATAACTGGAACAGAAAATATGTAGATCAACATGGCGGAACACTTTCTAGGAAAACCGCCTTACTACCGCACAAATAATTAACACCACTGATAATCAATGAATTATCAGTGCATTATAAACACAAAAAAAGCGGCCTGCATCTTTTGCAGGCCGCTTGCGGAAAGTGGGGGATTCGAACCCCCGGTACCAGTTACCCAGCACGGCAGTTTAGCAAACTGCTGGTTTCAGCCACTCACCCAACTTTCCTTGTATCGAAACGAGCGCGGCTCAAATCGGATACAAAACTAAACTATTTTTGCGTAAAAGCAAAATTTTTCAGAGACAATACTCCGTTCTTTACACACCTCATTGGATCGGGGAAGATCCTCGGTCAACTCTAAAATATAAATTTCGAGCTGATCTCCTTGTAATCATGAACCCGTTCGATCACATCCGCAAAGATATCGGCTACCGACAATACGGTAAATTTCGACGTATCCTCGGTGGTTTTAAGCGGAATCGTATCGGTCACGATCACCTCCGAAAGGGCACTTTTATTGATCCGGTCGTAAGCCGGGCCAGACAGAACGGGATGCGTTACGGCAGCACGGACACTCTTCGCGCCCAACTCCTTAAACATATCGGCCGCCTTGGTAATGGTTCCCGCCGTATCGATCATATCGTCCATGATGATGATATTGCGGTCCTTCACGTCGCCGATAGCGGTAATCTTGCCTACCACATTGGCTTTTTCGCGTTGCTTGTGACAGATGATCATCGGCGCATTCAGATGTTGTGAATAGGCATTGGCCCGCTTTGCACCCCCCATGTCAGGAGCCGCAATCGACAGATTCTCTATGTTCAGGTTTTTGATATAGGGAACGAATATACCGCTCGCATAGAGGTGATCGACCGGAATATCGAAAAATCCCTGAATCTGATCGGCATGAAGGTCCATCGTCATAATCCGGTCAACCCCGGCGGCACGCAACAGGTTTGCGACCAATTTGGCCCCGATGGAGACACGCGGACGGTCTTTGCGGTCCTGTCTTGCCCAACCGAAATAGGGCATCACGGCGATGACTCGGTGGGCAGAGGCCCGATGGGCTGCATCGATCATCAACAGTAGTTCCATCAAGTTGTCGGCTGGCGGAAAGGTCGACTGAACGATAAATACCGTACATCCACGGATACTTTCGTCGAAAGCGGGTTGAAACTCCCCGTCGCTGAATTCGAGCACCTGAGAATTGCCCAAACCGATTCCGAATTTGGAAGCGATCTTTTCGGCCAGATAGCGGGAACTCCGACACGTAAAAATCTTAATTTTATGAATTGCCATGATCTGAAGAGTTGTTCATTCGTGCACAAATGTACGCCATTTTCATGAAAAACATAGGGAATGTTTGTAACTTTTTCGTAATAAATGATCCGGGAACTTTATCATACAGGTTTTTACAACCCTCAACCTCCCTTTTAGAGCCCCTGTTTCCACAATTCCAGACACTCCTCTATGTAGTCGAGAACCTCTTCGCGTCCTTGACGCTTCTCGGAAGAGGTACGGAAAACCGGCGGCAGTTCGTTCCACGTCTCCCGCAATACCCGGGCGAAACGAGCGATGTTCGACGATGTTTTATCGGCCGACTGTTTGTCACATTTGGTAAAGATCAGACCGAACGGAACACTGTGTTCGCCGAGCATCCGGATAAACTCCAGATCGATTCTTTGCGGTTCGAGCCGGGAGTCGATCAGTACGAAAAGCGAAACCATATTTTCGCGGCGAAACACATAATCGGTGATCAAGCGCGAAAAGGCCCCCCGCTGATCCTTCGACACCCGGGCATATCCATATCCGGGCAGATCGACCAAATACCACGTATCATTGATCTTAAAGTGGTTGATCAAGCGGGTTTTTCCGGGTGTCGCCGAGACCTTGGCCAGTCCCGGACGATCCGTCAACAGATTGATCAACGAGGACTTACCGACATTCGACCGGCCGATAAAGGCAAACTCCGGGAGCGAATCTTTCGGACACTGCTCCAGCTTCTGGCTGCTTACGGTAAAAACGGCTGAACGGATATTCATAATATACAACGCTTTACTCCGACACAGATCCCTGATCGACCGATTTGCTGTGGGAAATAATCATCAACTTGTCATTCAAAAAGAGGTGAGAGCTTCCGTTCGGGATGAAAAAGGCTCCGTCGCGTTTCACGGCCACGACCAACTCATCCTCGGGCAACGGAAGGTCCATCAACCGATCGCCCTTAACGAGCATATCGGCCGTAACGGGTATTTCGGAGAAGGTGGACTTGATCTCGGCCGGAAGCTCCTCGAACCGAAATTTTTTCTGTCCGGCTTCGGGATTGTCTGCAACGAGTTTCAACTTCTGAGCCATAAAGTTGACCGTCGTTCCCTGCACAAGCAGTGAAACGATCGTAATGAAAAACACCGTATTAAAGATGAACGACGCGTTATCGATTCCTGCGGTCAACGGATAGGTCGCAAAGATAATCGGTACGGCACCTCGCAAACCGACCCACGAGACATAGGATTTCGCCCGATTGCTGATTTTCCGAAAAGGGGCCAGACACAGAAACACCGTAACCGGTCGGGAGATCAATATCATGACCGCAGCGATCATCAAACCGATCCACGTAACCGGCAACAGCTCTTTGGGATTGACCAAGAGTCCGAGTGCGAGGAACATGACCAGCTGCGAGAGCCAAGCAATGGTCTCGAAAAAGGAGCCGATGCTGCGATGGTGCGGCATTTTGCTGTTTCCCACAACCAATCCGGCAATATATACGGCCAAATAGCCATTCCCGTTGATCAGATCGGTGAACGAAAAGACAAAAAAGACGCACGCCAACAGCAATACCGAGTAGAACGACTTGTTGTCGCTGTTCAATCGATTGATAAACAGCAGGGCAAGCCGTCCAAGCAGGTACCCCGAGATAGCGCCGATAAGGATCTGCATCAACAGCGTCGTAACCGAATGACCGAAACTCATGCCGCCCACCTGAATCACCTGAATAAAGAGAATCGTGAGGATATTGGCCATCGGGTCGTTGCTTCCGCTCTCAAATTCGAGCATCGGACGCAGATTTTCCTTCAACTTGAGCCCTTTTGAACGAAGAATCGAAAACACCGAAGCCGAATCGGTAGAGGACATCACGGCAGCAAGCAGCAACGATTCGTACAGCGTGAGCGAAAACTGCGGGAAGATATACTGGGCAATCAGATAGATAGCTCCTCCGGTCAAGAATGTCGTAAGCATCACTCCGGCGGTCGCCAAAACTATTCCGGGACCGAGTACCGGACGAATTCGGCTGAATTTGGTATCCATACCGCCCGAGAAAAGGATAACGCTCAAAGCAACCATACCGATAAACTGGGCGGCAGTCGGGCTGTTGAACTGAATTCCGAGTCCGTCGCTACCAAAGAGCATACCGACCCCCAGAAACAGCAACAAAACAGGAACCCCGAACTTGTGTCCTGCTTTTCCCGCAATAATACTCACAAACAACAAAACCGCTCCGACCAGCAGGATATTTCCGGCATTCAGCACCATAGTCTTTTCTCGAAAATTACGATATGCGATAAAAAATCCGACTTACCGAGAGCCCGTTTCTCCAAACACAGCCCCCTCAGCTCCAAAGGTACGGATTTTATTTCTTATTACAACAAATATCCCGAGCGAAACTTCACTCGGGACATTTGTTCTATATAGACCATTTTCAATCTCTACCGAATCGGAACGAGTACAAAACGGAACGAATAGTCGCCGTAGGGTAACCGATAAGCCGGTCTTGGCCAGCTGCCCCAACTGTCTTCGCCTCCGACACCCATCTGTACGGCATCGATATGTACATTGACCAGATCCCGAGGAGTGAGTTCTCCCGAATGACGCTGGTGCTTTTCGATACCGTCATCCAGATCTGCCGTCAAATAGGGTAATGCCGACGCTTGGAACGGTCTATCGCTTCGAATCTCGAATCCACGTCCCGAGCGGTCGATCTGTTTCCAGTATCTCACATCGGTCTTGTTTCCGCTCTCCTGCGGACGGATATACGGATAGTACTGATCATCTACATCCTCCGTATACAGGCCGATCAGCGCTGCCGCTTTCCGGTCCGAATAACTCTCCTGCGGGCCACGACCGTAGTAACAGATCCGATCATACTGGTGAGGCATCGTGAGTTCCATACCAAACCGGAACAAGTGAGGCATATCTTTCTGAGCTGGATCGACCGTCAACACTTCAGCAACCTCAATGGCTCCGTTTCCGTCAATCGTATAGGTAAGTTCGAGTTGTGCGGCCAGTTCCGGCAGTTCATACTTCGCGGCAACGACCATCTCACCCTCTTGAGGTTTCGCTTCCAGACTCTTCAGCTTCATCTGCGGATCGTGCCACAAGCGGAACTTCTGCTGCATCTGGGCACCGAAATCGTTGTCGGTCGGAGCTCTCCAGAACGACGGCCGCAACGGATAACCCTCCAGAATCAGGTCTTTCCCGTCGATCGTGTAATCGGTCATCCAGCCGCTCGCCCGATCAAAACTTACCGAAAAGTTGTTGCCCTCGAAAATCAGCGCTTTCGTCGAAGGTACCTGCCGAACCGAATCCACTGCCGGACATGCTTCGGCCGAGAAGGCGCTGTACGGTCTTACTTCCAACTGGTCGTAGGCCAGACAAGTGCCTGCCGGCAACAAACCGTCTGCCTGTTTCAACAGGTAACGTACGTTCAACAGCACTTCTCCCGTTCCCTCAGGAAGCGCATATCCCAATGTTATCGTCTTGCGTTGCTGCGGAGCAATATCCAAATCGTTCACAACTCCTTGAGCCACCGAAACACCCTCCGACACGAGCTCCCACTCCATCCGGTAGTTCGAAAGATCGATAAAGAAGTTTTCATTATATACCTCAACCGCTCCTTTCTGGAGATCGACCGGGGTAGTCCAGATCGACTGCTGGACCTTACCCGCCTCATACATGTGGGGATTAGGTACCCGGTCTGGGCTGACCAAACCGTTGCAGTTGAAGTTCTTATCCGAAACCGTATAGTGACCGTAATCACCACCGTACGTATAGATCATGCGACCGTTGCGATAATCCCGAAGACCCTGATCGACAAAATCCCAAATGAAACCACCCTGCAGGTTCGGATAGGTACGGAACAGATCCCAATACTCCTTGAATCCGCCCAACGAGTTCCCCATCGCATGGGCATACTCGCAAAGGATCACCGGACGCCGATCGCCCTCACCTTTACCCCATGCCTCAACGGTAGCGATCGCCGGATACATCGGACACCAAACATCCGAATAGTCGTTTCGCTTAGGATCATCCAGAGCCCGCTCGTACTGCACCGGACGGCTGGGATCGAACTGTTTGATCCAATCGTACGCCTGATAAAAATTCTCTCCGGGGCCAGCCTCGTTACCTAATGACCAGAAGATAATGCTCGGATGGTTCTTGTCCCGCAATACCATGCGGGTGTTCCGTTCCATGTGGGCCCGTTTGAAACGCGGATCATGGCCGAGCGACTGTTCGCCGTATCCCATTCCATGTGACTCGATATTCGCCTCATCGACCAGATAAATTCCATACCGGTCACACAGGTCGTACCACAACGGATTATTCGGATAGTGCGAAGTCCGCACCGCATTGAAATTAAATTTTTTGAGGAGGGTCAAGTCCTCGATCATGCGGCGCTCCGATACGACATAACCGTAATCGGGATCGATTTCGTGGCGGTCAGCCCCCTTAATCAACACAGGCTGTCCGTTTACCAACACCTGCGATCCCTTGATCTCCACCTTGCGGAAACCGACATTCTGCGGAATCACTTCGGTCACCTTGCCGTCACGATCCGTAACCACGGCCAACAACCGATACAGATTCGGGGCCTCGGCACTCCACTTTTTCGGATCGGCTACGGCTGTTTCCACCTCGAAATTGCCCTCTTTATCGGGCGTCGCCTCCATCTCGGCCACAACGGCACTTTGTGCATCCTGAAGGGTAAACTTCACCGTCCCGCGTCCTTGCATTGTTCCCTGTACAGTGAGGGTCGCATTCCGATATTCGGCATCCAGATCGGGAGTGATGAACAGATCGTTCAAACGGACCTTCGGCCGAGCATAGAGATACACATCACGTCCCACTCCGGACAGGCGCCAGAAATCCTGATCTTCGAGGAACGAACCGTCGCACCAACGAAACACCTGAAAAGCAATCCGGTTGGTTCCCGGCTGGAGATATTCGGTCACATCGAACTCTGCGCCCAATTTGCTGTCCTCGCTGTAACCGACATATTTCCCGTTTATCCACAGATAAAGATTCGAAGTAACCGATCCGAAATGGATAAACAGATCCTTGTCTTTTGCCGCCCACCCTTCGGGCAGTTCAATCGTACGGATATAGGATCCGACGTGGTTGTCTTGAGTGGGAATTTCGGGAGGATTGACCGGCTGAATACTGCTCCACGCATATCCCATATTGATATAGACCGGATCGCCGTATCCATTCACTTCCCAGATACCGGGAACCGGCATATCAGCCCACGCGCTGTAGTCGAAGTCGTCCGCATAAAAATTCGTGGGACGCAGATCGGCATCCTTTACCCAATTGAACTTCCACAATCCATTCAACGAGATGAAATTGGCCGATTTTTCCCGGACATTTTCCCGGGCAGCCGACTCATTTTCATAGGCGAAATAGGAGGCGTGCATCGGAGCACGGTTAACGGCATTGACTTCGGGGTCCAACCACTCCGTAAAGGTCTGAGCCGAACCCACCGTTGCCACCAAAGATGCCGCGACACACAAAAAAAGACTTTTCTTCATATTTAACTCTGTGAAAATTAAGACAATTTGGACAAAGATAACAAAACTTTCCTCCTCTCCTATCCTATCTATTGAAAAAGAGCAGAATCAACCCTTTCCTCTCCCATAACGGATAGACCGATGACTTCATTATGCCCTATTACGGTTTTTTAGGAACAACCAACGGGAGCGATCGTTCGACAATCCGGGTTCCGTTCAGTGCGATATCCGGCTCATCGCGATGAGCGATATAGACGACCAAAGTATATTTTCCGGGCTTCACTCCTTCCAACGGAATATCAACCAATGCACTCTCCCCGGCCGGAATATTCGCCGGAGAACAAACACCCTCCTTGACAATCCGTTTCGCTCCGGCTATAATCGTATAACCGATCTCGAAGTTCCGCATATTGGCAATGCCGAATCCGTTGACAATCTCCACTCGGCCGGCTACCGGACCCTCCTCGATCGATGTATTTCCGTATCCCGACGACGTTCCTCCCGACGTTTCAGCCTGCCCTGCAAAATTCAAGGTAAACCGTCCGTCAGCATCGTTTCTCTCTTGCGGCTTTCCGACCACCATATCGCTGTTCCACTCGGCTCCGGCCTCCTGATAGATAACCGGACGCTCCTTCTCCACCTCCTTGAGTTTAAGATAGGCCTCATAGGTATTATAACCCTGACCGGCCTTGTCCCCCAACGAGAACATCAGCACGGAGGGGTGATTTTTCGACATATAGTACATGTTCATCACCCGATCGACATAGGCATTGGTCCATACGGTGTCGTTGGCCAGCGTTCCGCCTACCGTCCGATCGTCTCCACTCGCACGGGTATCAATGTTCGCACTGTTGCATACATACAGACCGTAGCTGTCCGTCAACTCATAGAACCGGTCGTTCTGCGGATAGTCCGTAATCCGCAGGCAATTGATTCCCTGTTTGCGGAAGTTCTCGAAATCCCGCCGAATCGTCGCCTCCTCCTTCGGACAATCATAGTCGACCGCATGCAACGTCACGGGATAGCCGTTGATCCGAAATCCCTTATCATCATACTCCACTTTGCGAAAGCCGATCTTCACCTTCGTATACTCCGTAAACCGTCCTTCGTGCTGCAGCCGCAACGCTATGGTGTAGAGCTTCGGGCTTTCATGACTCCACGACTGAATATCGGGCAGGTTGGCAAAGAAACGTACCGTATCCTCCGACCGCAGGTAGAAACGGGCATCGCGCTTGCCGTGGGATACGACCGTACTGTCGTCCGGAGCGATCAATTCATAGTGCACAAGCACCTCTTTGGGATTCAGCAGATGTGACTTGACAATCGCACCGAAGCTGAACAACGCATTACCCGCATCGTTAAACCGCGTATCGATCACAAAGTCCCGAATCCGCACCTTCGGCTGGGCGATCACCCGAACCGCACCCTCGATCTGTGTCCCTTCGGTTTCGATCTGATTCTCCAACGCCTCCGAAGCCGGATGTGCATAGGCAATCACAGCTATCGTATTTTTCCCATCGGCTACATAACGCGTAATATCGAAATAGGCCGGAGTTTTGGAATCCTCGTGATAACCGACAGGATGTCCGTTCGCAAAGACATAATAGGCCCGACTCACGGCATCCAAACGGACGAAAATCTGGCGATCGATCCACTTGAACGGCATGGTAAACTCCCGACGATAGACTGCAGCCCACGCATCATTCGCCTCCCGCTCCGGAACCGTAACGGTCTGCCATGCCGACACGTCCATACCGGGTTCTGTGAGTGTTGAGTCGAGCTCCACCGGGCCGTGAAAGGTTTTCATCTGCCACTTTCCGTTCAAACTACGGATATAGAGCGAATGGGCATCATCCTCCTGCAAGGCAAGATCCCGACTGTCGTAGCTCATGATCCGGGTTCCGGCCGGCTCCCTGCGGAAGCTCACTTCGGTCGGATCATTGATCATATCCTGTTGTGCCTGCGCAACGAACTGAGCGAGCAGTCCACACAGACAAAGTGCAATACAGCGTCCGTATTTCATCTTTTCCGAATTTAAAAAATGCGAAGAGATCCGTCGATCGCACCTCCCCGCAAACATACGCCTCAATGCGCAAAGATAATAAAATAGCTGCCCGGAGAAAATGCCGGACAGCCATTTTTCACTTTTATTCCGTGTTTCACCGGATTATTTGGTCGGGATCGTTACGGCCGCAGCAATCACACTCAGATTGCGAATCGAACGCGACGAGGCAACCTCCGGAATCAAATGTACGTACGGATGGTTCAACCCCATCAAAATCGGACCGTTGATCTCGGCCCCACCCAGAATCTCCATCATCTTATATGAGATGTTGGCTGACGACAGGTTCGGGAAGATCAGTACATTGATGTCTCGATCGCCCAGTTTGTTGAACGGATAGAATTCGTTCCGGGCCTTTTTGTTCAGCGCAATATCGGCCTTCATCTCACCGTCCACGAGTAATTCGGGGTACTGGAAGTGCAGAATCTCCACGGCTTTGGCCACTTTCGTCGCCAACGGCTCGGTACTTGTACCGAAGTTCGAATGCGACAACATGCCGATCACCGGTTCGATACCGAAACTCCGTACGGTCCGCGCCGTCATCAGGGCAATATTGACCAGATCTTCGACCGACGGACTCGGATTGACTGCCATATCGGCAAAAAACATCGGTCCCTTTTTGGTCGTCACGATCTGCATCGCTGCCAAAGTGGTATTGCTGTTCGTCGTAAAGATCTGTCGAACGGGTTTCAGCGACTCGATATAGTGGTGTGCATATCCGAGAATCGACGTATCGGCATCTCCTGCGGCCACCATCATCAACGAGAACCAATCCCGATGCATCATGTATTCGACCGCTTCATTCATCCGTACACCCTTACGGCTCACCTTATTATAGAGCTGCATGGCGTAATCCCGACGACGTCCCTCTTCGGCATCGCTTCTGAAATCGACCACATATTTCATATCGAGATTCAGATGGTTCTCCTCCAAAATAGAGGCAATCTTCTTTGCATCGCCCACCAAAATGGGAATAGCCAGATTATCGTTGATCAAATGGATCGCCGCTTTGATCGTGGTCAACCGGTCACCTTCGCTGAATACAATCCGGCGTGGTTCGGCCGTCTTGACCTTCGAACGGATCGCCCGCATCAGCTTATCGTCACGACCCATACGTCCATCCAGCTCTTCGGCGTATGCCTTCCAGTCGGTAATCGTCTTGCGCGCGACACCCGAATCGATAGCCGCCTTGGCCACCGCCACCGAAATGGTCGAGATCAACCTCGGATCCAGCGCCTTCGGGATCAGATAGTCCCGGCCGAAAGAGATATTATTATCATTATAGGCTGCTGCCACAATATCGGGCACCGGCTCTTTGGTCAATGCGGCAAGGGCTTTCACGGCCGCAATCTTCATCTCTTCGTTGATCGTAGTCGCCCGCACATCAAGCGCTCCCCGGAAAATGTATGGAAATCCCAACACGTTGTTCACCTGATTCGGATAATCGGAACGTCCCGTTGCAAAGATAATATCCTTACGGGCAGCCATCGCATCGGTATAGGAGATCTCCGGATTAGGGTTGGCCAATGCAAACACGATCGGATTGTCTGCCATACTGCGTACCATCTCCTGACTCAGCACATTGGCCACCGAAAGTCCGAGAAAGACATCCGCACCGACCAATGCCTCAGCCAACGTATTGACCTCCCGAGTCGTAGCAAACTTACTCTTGATCGGATTCAAATCTTTACGGCGTACAGAGATCACTCCTTTACTATCGCACATCACCACGTTCTCGGGTTTGACCCCCAACGACATGTACAGCCTTGCACAAGAGACGGCAGCAGCTCCGGCCCCATTCACGACCACCTTAACCTCATCGATCTTCTTCCCTGCAATCTCCAGCGCGTTCAGCAACGCTGCCGAAGAGATGATCGCCGTGCCGTGCTGATCGTCGTGCATGACCGGAATCGAAAGCTCCTCCTTCAGTCGATCTTCGATAACAAAACACTCCGGGGCCTTAATATCCTCGAGATTGATTCCGCCGAACGTTACCGATATATTTTTTACCGTCTCGATAAACTGCTCCGTATCCTTCGTATTGACCTCTATATCGAACACATCGATATCGGCAAACGTTTTAAAAAGCAGGCCTTTCCCTTCCATCACCGGTTTACCGGCCATCGCTCCGATATCCCCGAGTCCGAGCACCGCCGTACCATTCGAGATCACGGCCACCAAGTTTCCCTTTGCCGTATACTTATACGCATCGTCCGGATTCTCCTTAATAGCCAAACACGGTTCGGCCACTCCGGGAGAATAGGCCAACGACAGATCCTTCTGCGTACTGTACGGTTTGGTCGGAACGACCTCTATTTTTCCGGGCCGCCCCTCCGAATGGTAGAGAAGCGCCTCTTCCTTCTTGCTTTTTGCGTTATTCCCCATAGCTAACTATTTTCTTTTATTTCCGCATAATCTTATTTAATAATCGCTATATTTGTAGAATATAGGGCAGATTCGACTCTGTCGACTCCAAAAACCGCATGCTCATTTGCCTCTGCACCCGCTTTTTCCTATATTTGTGATATGGCGGATTCTCGGGATGTTTTTTCATCGCGAAAAATCAGGCACAAGGTACGCATTTTTATCAACAGATGGATGCTTTTTCGCAATTAAATTTTCCTCCGTACCCTTTCAGAATCAGAAACCGTGATGCGGTCCTCCAAATCTGGGACAACATCCGCAAAAAATGGCTTGTCCTCACCCCCGAGGAGTGGGTCCGACAACACTTGATCCGTTTTCTGATCGAAGCACGCGGCGCTTTGCCGGCTTCCGTGTCGCAGGAGTATCCCATCGTCCTCGGAGACACACGACAACGGGCCGATCTGGTTGTTTTCGACCGAAACGGACACCCCTGCCTGCTGGCCGAATGCAAGGCTCCCGGAGTCGATCTGACTCAAACGACCCTCGCCCAAGCCGTCCGTTACAACAGCATACTAAAAACCCCGTTTGTCTTGCTGACGAACGGGATTAAACATATCTGCTATCGGTACGACCCTTCGGGGCGTTGGCTCACCATGAACGACATACCCGACCTGTCACCATTTTTTCGGATTTAGCAGTTGCAACATGTACTCATCCTGCCAATCGGACGTCGTCCGGGTCCACTCCTTTTTCAATCCGCTGATCGTAAACCCTTTACTCTTGAACAGAGCGAGGCTCCGCAAATTCTGGGTCGGAATATTGCAATACAGTTGATTGAGCGTCAACACCTGAAAACAGTATCGGATCAACAACGACACGGCATGCGAGGCATAACCCTGCCCTTGATCGTTCTTGTCGTAGATCAGAATACCCACACCGGCCCGACAATTATACGGGTCGAGATCAAACAGGTCGATCGCTCCGACCGGTTTGCCGTCGGCCTTCGACTCGATAATCAACCGCAACTGACGGGTTTCATAGATATCCCGTTGCTGTTCGGCAATGAACTTCCGCAAAACATGTTTCGAAAAGGGGGCGATCGTATTGCTCACCTTCCACGTCTCGGTATCGTTCTCCCACCGATACAGGATATTGACATCCTCCGGTTCCAAAGCGCGCAACCGGATCAGATCACTCTCCATCGGATTGCCCATGACAATATGAAACCTACCTTTATATTATTATACTACAAAGAGATTACCTTATTCCGAATCAACATGGCAGCTCCGAGCGCACCGATATTTTCGTCGAGGTTGGTCGTGCGGAACAACGTATCGTTATAGACCAGACGCAACGAGTACTTATTGACGGCCGATTTGAGCGGCAACATCAGATAATCGCCCGCTGCAGCCAGATTTCCACCAATGATCACCTGTTCGGGATTGAAAATATTGATCAGGAAGGCAATACTCTTACCGATCTTCTCGCCGACCTCTTCGATCAATTCAATTGAGAGCGTATCGTCGTTTTTGGCCGCATGCACGATATCATTGATGTGAATCTTATGCTGTTTCTGATACTTATCCATCAGAATCGTCGTGCGTCCGTTCTGGATCTGTGTCACCATCTTGTTTTCGATAGCGATCCCCGAAACCTCCGTCTCCAAACACCCCTTCTTGCCGCAATCGCAAATGATCTCGTTATCGAAGAATGGGGTGTGGCCGAATTCGCCGGCAAAACCCGATTTTCCGTAATACAGCTTGCCGTCAATAATGATACCGATCGCAACCCCCCGGGCCAGATTCAGATAGATGATGTTTTTCTCCTTACCCGTACACCCTTTCGTGTACTCAGCGTAACAGCGTGCACGCGTATCGTTCTCGATCAGTACGCGATAGCCCAACCGTTTTTCCATGTAGTCACACAGAGACTCCTCCAACGAGGTGAAATACTTATAGCTTCTACCCGTTTTCGGATTCACCCGACCAGCAATACAGATTCCTATTCCCAGCAATTTGGTACGATCAATATCGCTGCTGTTCAGGAATTTTTCTATCGACTGACAAATATTTTCCAAGCACTCGTCCGTATCGTCGAGCTGGAAATCGGCATCATGCTCCAGTTTGATCACATTGTTATGCAGATCGGTCAACATCAGCACCATCTGGTCCCGGCTGATTTCGATACCCGCGAAATAGATCGACGAGTGGGTCAAACCGAAGACATTCGGACGTCTACCGCCACTGGTTTCGATTTTTCCGCGATCGGCGATAATTTTATCGGCCAACAACTCATCTACCAACTTCGTAACGGTCGGGATGCTGACGTGCAGCTCTCGCGCCAGATCGGCCAAGGTACACTCTCCCTCAATGGCCATATGGGCAATGATATTCCTTTTGAGGATATTATTCTTCTGGACGATACCTTTGGCCTTTCCGTCTTTTCCGGGTTGGCTGAAAAATTCTTGTAAAGTACTCATTGTCAGAAACTATTTAATTTGTTGTGTTAAGTGGTTACTATTTTTAGGTCACCGCCACTACCCTATATAACGGATAATTCGGCCTTTCGCGTACAAAGTAAACAAAAAAAATTATATAAAACGACAATCTGTTAAAAAATTCCACATTTATATACCGATTTCTTATCGTTTTCCGAATTCAAGACACATAAAAAAATAGGGCATGCAACAATTTGCACACCCTATATTACTATTAAGAAAAACTTTTCGGATCTATTCTATAAAGTTTGCTTCGATTCGCAAACGGCACTCCGATCGACCTTTTTGATCAGCCCCTGCAGTACGCTTCCGGGACCGAGTTCCGTGAACAGCGTAGCCTGATCGGCCAACATATTACGAACGATCTGCGTCCACCGAACCGGCGAGGTCAACTGTGCGATCAGATTCTTCTGAATCTTTTCGGGATCGGTATAGGGTTTGGCATCGACGTTCTGATAAACCGGACAGATCGGTTGTGCGAAAGGAGCGGCCTTGATGGCCTCTTCCAGCTCGACGCGCGCCGGCTCCATCAACGGAGAGTGAAATGCACCGCCTACGTTCAGTTTCAGTGCGCGTTTCGCTCCGGCTTCGGAGAGCTTCTTACAAGCCTCGTCGATCGCCTCGTTGCTTCCGGAGATCACTAACTGACCCGGACAGTTGTAATTGGCCGGAACCACAACACCCTGTATCGAGGCACAAACCTCTTCCACCTTTTCATCCGGAAGTCCGATAATCGCAGCCATCGTCGAAGGATTCTGCTCACAAGCCTTCTGCATGGCCTGCGCCCGTTTCGAAACCAGTTTAAGACCATCCTCGAACGAGAGGGCTCCGGCTGCTACCAAAGCGCTGAACTCACCGAGCGAATGTCCTGCCGTCATATCGGGTTTGAACTCATCGCCCAAAGATTTGGCCAAAATAACCGAATGCAAGAAAATAGCCGGTTGGGTTACTTTCGTCTGTTTGAGCTGTTCGTCGGTTCCTGCGAACATAATATCCGTGATGGAAAATCCCAAAATTTCATTCGCTTTTTCGAATAACTCCTTAGCTAAAGGGACATTATCATAGAGATCCTTGCCCATTCCCACGAACTGAGCGCCTTGTCCCGGAAATACGTATGCGTGCATTTTCGTATCTTTTTTGGTTAATCCGACAAATATACGAATTTTTCTCTAAACCTCGCCTCCTTTTCCCGCATCGACATCCAAAAAGCTAAACCGACCAAGAACTACCATTCGTCAGCAAACGGATCTATGCTTATATTTGCAGTGATTTTTTCTTAATCCGGTCGCGTCTTCAATGAAAATTTTCTTTTTGCGTCTATTTTTGCTCGGCTCGATGCTCCTATCGGGGCACGCTCTTCTCGCACAACGCGACATGAAGGCATTCGAACATGGAGCCATCGCTCTGGACGCCGGAACCACCGGCATCGGCCTCTCCGTGGCTGTTCCGCTACACTCTTCGGTCGCCGTACGAGCAGGTGTAGGGGCCCTTCCTTTCTCCTTCCGTTACACCTACAACAATTTTGATCCGGCACCGGAACAGTTCTCCTCAACCGACGTCCTGCTCCACGCCAAAATCAACATGCTCAACGGTCTGCTGCTGTTCGATTACTTCCCGTCGCGCAACTCCTCGTTTTTTCTCACGGCCGGAATCTATGCAGGTCAGAACCGCATGATCCAGATCTCGGGACAGAGTACCGAACCGATCCAGATCGGTGATCTGATCGTTACTCCCGACGAGGTGGGACGAGTCGAGGGATGGATGAAAATCCACGCGGTAAAACCTTATGTGGGTATCGGATTCGGCCGGACGCTGCCCGAATCCCGTTTCGGCGTCAAATTCGAACTGGGAGCTCTGTTCATCGGCACACCGACCATACAGAGCAACAGGCTTTCATCGCTGGTCGAAGTCGGTGAAGAGGTGACCGGAATCAATCGTTTCCTGACCCGTTTCAAGGTCTACCCGAAACTCTCTTTCCAGATCAACTACCGAATTTTTTAGCTTCAAGAGCAAAAACACCCCCTCCGAAGCTCAGTGTTTCTCGATATTTCGCGGCAGATAAAACCAAATCCTCAGCAAATTCGTATCTTTGTCCCTTGAGATAATAGAGAAGAGGTATGAAAACAAAAATTGTTATCGTGGGGACAGGCGGAGTCGGAGGATTTATCGGAGGAAAACTTGCCGAACACTATACGGTAAACTCTTCTTTAGAAGTCTGTTTTCTATCTCGAGGCGAGGCATTGAAGAACATCCGGCAGCTGGGTCTGATCGTTGACGCACAGCAGGGCAGCTTCACCGCCCATCCCGCCATCGCGACCGACTCAGCCGCTGAAATCGGTCCGGCCGATTACATTTTACTCTGCACGAAAGCCTACGACATCGAGCAGGCTGTCGAACAGATTCGTCCGATGATCACTCCTCGGACGGTCATTCTCCCCTTTCTGAACGGGGTAGACAGCTCCGAACGTATCAAAGCGGTCCTGCCCGGACAATCCGTATGGGACGGATGCGTCTACATCGTAGCCTACATCGTATCGCCCGGACGGATAGCCGAACGAACCAACGGATACCGTTATATGTTCGGCTCGCAGGACGACCCCGATCCACGGCAGGACGAACTGCAAGCCCTTTTCATCGAAGCGGATATCCGAGCTTATCACATGCCCGACATCCAACGACGCGTGTGGGACAAGTTCGCCTTCATTTCGACCGTTGCGACAGCAACCTCCTACACCGATGAACCATACGGAGTCGTACTGAACACCCCATCATACCGCAAGCAGTTCGAATCGCTGCTCGAAGAGTTTCAGGCCGTTGCCCGCAAGAAAGGGATCACGCTTTCGGAGGGAATCGCCCAAAAGGTCATAGACCAGATGGAGCGCATTCCGGCCGACACGACCACCTCGATGCAACGGGACTTCCGAGCCGGGAAACGCACCGAACTGGAGTCGCTGACCGGATACATTGTCCGAGAGGGGGAACGGCTCGGAGTTCCGACCCCGGTGTACGACCTGATGTATGCTGCACTTCTAAAACGGACGAAACACGTATAACGAAAAAGCAAGCATAACCCAATCATGAAAAGAGCTGATTTTTACAATTTCATCATTCTTATTCTCTGCTGCGGAGCATTCGCCTGCACAAAATCACAAAATGATTGGGACGAAACGGTTTCCGCACTCATAGACAAAGGGGCCTTTTCCCAAGCGGATTCCCTGCTCGATGCCGTAAAGAGACACGCATCGGGCGAAGAGCTCCGCCGGGCCGACTCCCTGCAGGAGATCATGCGTCGATGGAGAATCGAATTTCCGTACGACTCGGTGCAAATTGTCGAACAGATCCACGCCCGACTCTCCGACACGATCTCATCCGAACAGATCGCACGCTGGGAAGATGCCGGACAACTCGAGATGCGCCTGATCGACGGAGAGAAACGCTATTTCAGACGGGCCGTCGGGAATCTGTTCCATCTGGTTCCCGAACTTCCCGACCGGACGGCTGCATCAGGCAACGATCCCCGAATCGCACGTCTGCAATCGATCGTCGACTCGACTACTCGTTTCGGAGCCGCCACCCATCCGGTTCGGACCACCATTCACTACACCCTGACCGTACACCCGAACGCCGTACCCGAAGGGGATACGCTCCGTTGCTGGTTGCCCTATCCACAGGAGATCGCTCCGCGACAAACCGACATCGAACTGCTCGGCTCGTACCCAGAGACCTATACCCTCGCACCGGTCGGGACACCCCAACGAAGCATCTACCTCGAGCAGGTTGCACGCAAAGACAGCGCCACCCGCTTCGAAGTGACCTTCCGAATGGTCACCCGGGCCCGTTACTTCAGTCAGGACTCTCTAATCAACCGAGTACAGCCCTACGACACAACCTCCGAGGTTTATCAAACCTATACGGCCGAACGACTTCCACAAATTTTCTTCTCCGATCGCTTGGTAGCCAAAGCCCGCGAGCTGGCCGGCGACGAGACCAATCCCGTACGGATCGTATCGCGCATTTATGACTGGATCGACGAGATTCCGTGGGCCGGATCGATCGAATACGGCGTATTGCCCCACATTCCGGAGTATGTACTCACCTCCGGACACGGCGATTGCGGACAGGTTGGGCTGTTGCTCATTACAATGCTGCGCAGCGTGGGAATTCCCGCCCGTTGGGAGAGTGGTTGGACCCTCTATCCTCAGACCTATAATCTCCACGACTGGGGATCGGTCTATTATGAAGGTGTAGGCTGGGTTCCCATCGATGTGTCCGCCGGACGGCAAGAGAGCGACGATCCTGCCGTGCGCAATTTCTACAAATCGGGGCTCGACAGCTACCGTCTGGTCGTAAACAGCGATTACAGCTATCCGTTCACCCCCCGAAAGATACACATGCGCAGCGAGCCGATCGATTTTCAACGTGGCGAAGTAGAGACTTCAGAGCGAAACCTCTATTTCGATGAATGGGACTATGCTATGGATATATCATACGAATAAACTGAATGAAGATGGATATGAAAACAAAGACACTAAAAATACTCGGCACCCTGTGGTGCAGTCTATGGATGCTGAGCGGCATTGCGGCACCTCCAGCCGCAGAGATCGTCGAACAGATTCGAAAAGAGTTGGCTCCCGACCGGAGAGTCGTAGTGTATGAGGTGGTGGCCGATCCGGTCAACGACACCCTCTGCCTGCTTCGTGGAAAATGCGATCGCGCCGAGATCATCGACTCCCTCGAGAAGGCATTGCAGCAGCAGAATATCCCTTTCGTAAACTACATCAACCTGTTACCCGACCGAAGCATCGGAAACCACACCGAAGCTCTCGTAACCCTCTCTTCGGTTAACCTCCGGCTCAATCCGGCCCATGCCGCCGAGATGGTAAGTCAAGCCCTTATGGGAACTCCGCTTCGGGTACTGGAACAGTACGAAGACTGGTATCACGTACAAAGTCCGGAAGGCTACCTGTCATGGATCGATGCCAGCGCCGTTGTGCTGAAGACCAAGGAGGAGATGGATCGGTGGCGGGATGCACAACGCTACATATTTACCGACTATTCGGGCTTCGTCTATGCCGAACCGGACAAGGCAAGCGCCCACATATCCGATCTGGTACTTGGATCGATTCTGGAACTCGACCCCAATCAGAAATCGAATCGGAAATTTGTGGCCGTACAGTTGCCGGATGGCAGAAAAGGGTATGTCTGCAACGACCAGATCCGGGAATTTTCGGACTGGGCCGACGATCCGCTCGACCCGGAACAACTCGAAAAGACCGCCCGCAGCATGATGGGTGTCCCCTACCTTTGGGGTGGAACCTCGGTCAAAGGGGTCGACTGCTCGGGCATGGTCAAAACCGCCTATTGGAACTCCGGCATCATCCTGATCCGTGACGCATCGCAACAGGCCCTGACCGGCGAACGATTCAACGGAGAGGAGTGGGAAACGTGCCAAAAGGGTGATCTGCTCTTCTTCGGCAACGCTGCTACCGGACGTATTACCCACGTGGGCATGTATCTCGACAACGGTCGGTTCATCCACTCTTCCGGCAAGGTCCGCGTCAACAGCCTCGACCCCGATGCCGAAGATTTCGTCGGATACCCGTGCCTCTCGATCAGCCGCATCAAAAACCGAATCGGAACCCCAGGCATTACCCGTGTTTCGGAACATCCGTGGTATTTCAACCGCAAACTCTAACTCTCATATATCGTACGCCATGAACAGACGAGATTTCTTAAAAACCGCGGCACAAGGCATCGTGACAGCCGGTATCGCCGCAACGGCCGGCGGATCGCTGCTGACCGCCTGCTCAGCCCCCAAAACGACAAAGGGGGGCAGCAACCATTTGAAGCTGAGTTTCGAACCCTATGAATTGAAGCTCAGACATCCGTTCGGTGTGGCAGTCAACACCCGTACGCACACGCCCGGAGTTCAGGTTCAACTCGAATACGAAGGGATCATCGGTTACGGCGAGGCCTCCATGCCCCCCTACTTGGGCGAGACCGAAGAGTCGGTATGCAAATTTCTCGCTTCACTCAAGTTAGATCAATTCACCGATCCGTTCCGCATGGACGAGATCCTCGAATACGTCGACTCGGTAGCCCCCGACAATCGGGCAGCGAAAGCATCGGTCGATATTGCCCTGCACGATCTGACCGGCAAGCTGCTCGGACAACCGTGGTACAAGATCTGGGGATTTTCACCCGAAAAGGCTCCCAATACATCGTTCACCATCGGTATCGATACGGCCGAAGTGGTACGCCAAAAGGTAGAAGAGACTACGCCTTATAAGGTCATCAAAGTGAAACTCGGATCGGACCACGACAAGGAGTTGGTGGAGATCATCCGGTCAGCAACCGACAAACCACTTTGTGTCGACGCCAATCAGGGTTGGAAAAATAAGGAAGAGGCACTCGAGATGATCGAATGGCTGAACGAACGGAACACGCTTTTCATCGAACAACCGCTCCCCAAAGAGATGATCGACGAGACGGCATGGATCCGCGAACGCAGTCCGCTGCCTATTATTGCCGACGAGTTCCTGCAACGTCTGCCGGACGTAAAACGGGCACAAGGCGTCTACGACGGAATCAACATCAAACTGATGAAGAGTACGGGTCTGCACGAGGCCTATAAAATGGCGATACTGGCTCGTGCGCTCGACATGAAACTGATGGTCGGATGTATGACGGAGACCTCGTGTGCCGTTACGGCTGCCGCTCAACTGGCTCCGCTGATGGATTGGGCCGATTTGGACGGCAACCTGCTGATTGCAAACGATCGTTTCGACGGTATCAAAATCGTCGACGGCAAGGTGACAATTCCGGATCGACCGGGAATCGGTGTCATTCCGCTGTAATCGTCAACTCCTACATAATAAAAGACTTCGGGGTCACAGAACGTTTTCTGTAACCCCGATTTTTTATTTCTCACCCGCCGCCGCGGCTCTGAGCCAATAGTCGATCAACAACAGATCGTTATCGTCCTGGATGACCTCCTTGAGGAACATCTCCTCGTCCGCCGCTTTTTCGAGATCGAAATTGCATTCATTGTATTTATCCTCCATAGGCACAGTATTAATCGACTTGTACCTATATAACGCAGGGTCTTAACAAATATTGCACACGCTAACTTAAGATTAACTGTTTTTCGTCAATCATCTTGCGCATGTTGATCAGTGCATAACGCATTCGGCCCAATGCCGTATTGATGCTTACCTGCGTTTCGTCGGCAATCTCCTTAAAGCTCATTCCCATATAGTACCGCATCTTCACCACTTCACGCTGTTCGGCTGGCAGGAATTCCACCAGTTTCCGGACATCGGCTGCAATCTGATCGGACACCATACGATCTTCGACCGAGCGGTCGGAGAGTTTTTGATTATTCAGCAGATCGTATCCTGCCTCTGTCTCTGAAATATTGTTTTGCTGTTTTTTCTGACGGAAATAATCGATCACCTGATTATGTGCAATACGCAGAACCCACGAGATGAATTTCCCGTTTTCGGTGTAGCGTCCGTCTTTCACAAAGCGGAAGACGCGTATCAAGGTTTCCTGAAAAATATCGTCTGCCAAATCCCGATCCTTTACCATCATGTTGATATAATCGAAAACACGCTGACGATGGCGATCGACCAATGTGGTCAGAGCACACTCATTGCCGGACTGATAAACATTAAGCAACTCATTATCACTTAACTTCTTCAGATTCATATATACTACTCGGTTTTGGTTTAGAGTAGACTTTTCCGATAGGCAATTTCTTTTAATGTTCGACAATCTTTTCGCAATGTACACACATTTTTTCAAATTCACAAAATCTTTTGCCAGATTTTTCCGTTATCAATCTTTACAAATCGCATGCCAAAAAAACGAAACACCTAAAAAAACGCCACTTCACAATATTCAGTCATCCGATCGGAAAAGATTTTGGCCTTATTAATCAAACCTTTCCGAAGTCAATAAAAAAATAGCGAAACCGAATCGGCTTCGCTATTTTTCCATCATATACGATTTTTAGTATCGATAAAAATCGGCTTTATACGGGCCCTCAACCGGAACACCGATATAATCGGCCTGTTTTTGTGTCAAACGGGTGAGGTGAACGCCCAGACTGTCCAGATGCAGACGAGCCACCTCTTCATCCAGATGCTTCGGCAGACGATAGACATCTACGGCCATCGGTTTCGTCCACAATTCGATCTGTGCCAGCGTCTGATTCGTAAACGAATTACTCATGACAAACGAAGGATGCCCTGTCGCACACCCTAAATTAACCAACCGGCCCTCGGCCAGAATAAAGATCGAGTGGCCGTCGGGGAAGGTGTATTTATCGACCTGAGGCTTGATCTCCGTCCGTACGATTCCGGGATAGGCATTCAATTTGTCCATCTGGATCTCGTTATCGAAATGTCCGATGTTGCAGACGATCGCCTGATCGCGCATCTGCTCCATGTGCTCGATGCGAATAATATCGCAGTTTCCGGTCGTCGTCACAAACACATTGCCTTCGGGTAGAGCATCCTCGACTGTTTTCACTTCGAAACCCTCCATCGCCGCCTGCAGGGCACAGATCGGATCGATCTCCGTAACGATCACACGGGCGCCGTACGAGCGCATACTGGTTGCACAGCCTTTCCCCACTTCGCCAAAACCGCAAACAACAACAACCTTTCCGGCAAGCATCACGTCAGTAGCACGCTTGATTCCATCGGCCAGCGACTCCCGACAACCGTACAGGTTATCGAACTTGCTCTTGGTCACCGAGTCATTCACGTTGATTGCCGGGAAGAGCAATTCACCCCGACTCTGCATCTGATAGAGCCGATGAACACCCGTGGTCGTCTCCTCGGAAACGCCCTTCACCTCGGCTACGGTCCGATGCCACCGTTGCGGATCCTCGGCCAGCAGCGCTTTCAGCGTATTCAGGATGACCTCCTCCTCATGACACGTAGCTTTCTGATTCAAGACAGAGGGATCATTCTCGGCCGCATAGCCCTTATGGATCAGCAGTGTGGCGTCCCCACCATCGTCTACGATCAAATTCGGGCCCTTCCCTCCGGGGAAATTCAAGGCCATGGCCGTACACCACCAATACTCTTCGAGCGACTCTCCCTTCCATGCAAACACCGGCACCCCGGTCTTGGCGATCGCCGCAGCGGCATGATCCTGCGTCGAGAAGATGTTACAGCTGGCCCAACGAACCTCGGCGCCTAACTCGACCAACGTCTCGATCAGCACGGCGGTTTGGATGGTCATATGCAGCGAACCGGTAATCCGGGCACCCCGCAGCGGTTTCTCCTTGCTGTATTTTTTGCGGACAGCCATCAATCCGGGCATCTCCTTTTCGGCAATTTCGATCTCCTTACGCCCCCAGTCCGACAAACCGATGTCGGCCACCTTGTAGGGCAAGCTCAAATCCAAATACATTTTTTTCTCTGTTTTTATATGAATACTATTTCTGTTTTTTGCACACTCGTCGTCCTCGAAACACCGCTCCGCCTCGATCCGGTCCTGCTCGATCTGCCGATGCAGTTCGTCTATCGAATCGAATTTCCGCTCTGCCCGTATAAACCGAACCGGTTCTACGGTGATCTCGCGACCGTAAAGATCCTCACTAAGGCCCAAAATATGGGCTTCGAGCGTACGCTCCGCATCTTCACATACGGTCGGCTTGTAACCGATGTTGATCAATGCCGCATAGCACCGTCCCTCGATATAGACCCGTGCCGCATAGGCCCCATTACGCAATGGAAGATCGGCTCCGATAGCCAGATTCGCCGTAGGAAATCCCATGCTTCGGCCAATCCGGTTGCCGGTCACCACACGTCCTGTAATCCGAATATCCATAACCCTTACGAAGATCGCGCCATCGCCCTTCACACCCAACGACAAGCGCTACTCTCCGACACTTAAAATTTAACTGTCCGCAAAGGTAACAAGAATAATCAAGATTTGCGAAATCGATCATCGGATACTCTTTCCCGGACATCCGTACCTCGAATCGACAGAAAAACCGGAAGGCTTGTCGGAACGATTTGTTTTTCGTATCTTGCCATGCAGATAGCCGTGTTTTCCTTACAGAAGACCAAGAACAATAGACCTCATGGAGCGCAAAAATCGCAAGATTTACTATACGATGGGTGAAGTTTCGGAGATGTTCGATGTCCGACCTTCGCTGATTCGGTTTTGGGAACAGAAGTTCGACATTCTCAAGCCCGACAAGAATCGGAAAGGGAACCGACTATTCACCCCGAAGGATGTCGAAAACCTGAAGCTGATCTACCATTTAGTCAAGGAGAACGGAATGACCCTCGCCGGTGCGGCCAAACGGCTCCGTGAAAACAAAAAGGGAGAGGAACGCGATTTGGAGGTGATCGAAAAGTTACAGGGCATCCGTTCGCTGCTGCTCGAGGTCCGAGAGGAGCTCAAAACAAAGGGAGAAGAGGCTGTATTTGTCGATGAACCTCTTTCGGAAGAGGAGGAGGAGCGTATCCCCTCCATTGAAGAAGCCGAAACACCGACTTCCAATCCACAAGAGAGGTTTCAACCCGTGCCGCACGACGACGAAGTGATTCCGATCGGTCCGGCCGTTCCGCGATTTCTGCAACGCGAGATCCCGATCCCGCCCCAACCCACGATCGTACGTCCCCTCTACGAAGAGCTTCCAGACAACGAGACCTCTGATCAAGACGAGTCCAAAGAGGATGAACCCACTCCTCCACGCCCTACGATTATCGAGCAATCTCTCTTTTAAAACACGGATTTTACCTATTTTCAACATATTGACCCTCACCATCTTTACACCTTTGAATCGATTATAACACCATGAAAGTTAGAGATATAACCTCAGTTATCGAAGCGTACGCCCCGCTATCGCTTCAGGAAGATTTCGACAACAGCGGACTGAATGTCGGCAACCCCGAAAGCGAAGTCAGCGGAATTCTGCTTTGCGTCGATGTAACGGAAGCCGTGCTCGACGAGGCGATTGCCCTCGGGACAAATCTGATCGTATCGCACCATCCGCTGCTGTTCCACCCCCTGCGTCGGGTCATCGGAGCCGATGCCTCGCAACGTATCGTAGCCCGTTGCCTCATTTCTGGCATTTCGCTCTATGCCGCCCACACCAATCTGGACAATGCTCCCGGCGGCATGAATTTCCGTTTGGGCACCATCTTGGGGCTGGAAAACATGACTTTTCTACGCCCCCGGAACTCAACGGTCATCCCTTCGGGCAGTGGAGTGGTAGGCGATCTGCCCTCACCCCGTTCCACCCTCGATCTGTTGCGCGAGATCAAAGAACAGCTTCGCTGCGGTGTCATCCGTTACAGCGCGCTATGTCGCCCCCAAGTATCGAGAATCGCACTCGTCACCGGTTCGGGAGCCTCGTTCATCGAGGACGCCGTCGCTGCAAACGCCGACCTCTACCTCTCGGCCGATTTCAAATACAACGACTTCTATACACCGGACAACCGCATCGTAGCAGCCGACTTAGGGCACTTTGCCAGTGAATATTGTGCAATAGAATTGCTGCATGATGTAATTACAAAAAAAATAGCTAATTTTGCAGTTCACAGGAGCGGAAGTTCCGTAGACCCTGTTAATTATATTTGATTTAAGAAATTTCATTGATATGGCCACATCAAGCAGAAAAAGCGGTGAAGCGAACGACTACTCCATCGAGGAGAAGATCATCGCGCTGTACGAACTTCAAAAGATAGATTCGAAAATCGACGAAATCAATAAAATAAAAGGGGAGCTTCCGCTCGAGGTTCAGGATCTCGAGGACGAGATTGCGGGATTGGAGACCCGGATCGCCAATATCGCCTCCGAGATCGACGGACAAACCGCTGCAATCAAACAATACAAAAACGACATTGAGCAAGCCAAAGGTTTGATCGCCAAATACGAGGCTCAGCAAGACAATGTCCGCAACAACCGTGAGTTCGATTCTTTGTCGAAAGAGATCGAGTACCAAAAACTGGAGATCGAGTTATGCGAAAAGCGGATCAAGGAGAGCACAGCCGACACGAAGGTAAAGAAGAAGATGATCGAAGATGCGCAGGCTGTCGTTGCCGATCGCAAAATCGATCTTGCAGCCAAAAAGCAAGAGCTGGAGAGCATCGACCAAGAGACGGCCAAAGAGATGGAGTCACTTCAGGCACAGTCGGATGCCGCTGCAGCCAAAATCGACGCCCGGCTGTTGGCTGCTTACCGCAGAATCCGGAACAACGTACGCAACGGATTGGCAGTCGTTACCGTAAAGCGGGATGCCTGCGGGGGTTGCTTCAACCACATTCCACCTCAGAGACAGTTGGATATCCGTTCAAACAAAAAGATCATCGTCTGCGAATACTGCGGTAGAATCTTGGTTTCGAACCTGCTCGATCAACAGGAGAAACCCGAAGAGTAAGCGAGCCGAAAGAAAGCGACAATCGTTAGATTATAGAAGTATGTTGATCCCCCTTTGAGGATCAACATATTTTTTTCGATCCTAATTCGACTCTACACATCTGCCCTAAATCAACGGATTCCGACAGCTTTTTGTAAAAGGGTTCGCAGTGTGGCAACCCACAATGGTCAATTTCCTTGTGCGAGGTACCGATCACGTTGCTTTTGAGACCCGGCCACAGTGTTTTCTACCTTCTTTTTTCCACCTTCTCATAACAAGCGACAGAACGGCAAGCCATCACATAGAAACTGCCGTTTTGCCATCTCAGATGGAGATGACCCGAAACCTCGAAACTTCTCGAGTCGCCTCGACAGCCATCCTATTAATCAAGTCATGTAATCCAAAGACGAGCAACCTACATACTATTTTTCACTGCTTTCGCAGCTCTTTTATCCGGTTTTACCCGGCATGAATCAGAGTCTCAAAAAAACGCCCCGACCGCCCACCGACAACAAAAAAGCCGAAGGACAGACTGAAATATTACACAATCTACCCCTCGGCTATATACCTATCTATGCAGACATCGGACTCGGACTTCCGCCCTTTTGTCCGCCTCCCTGCTCCCTCGAAGATTCTATTTGATCTTCGTTTTCTTGATATCCTTGATCCGCAACTGAGGCGAAACGGTACCCCGATAGTGATTCTCCACTACCGTATAACAAACATCGATGCACTTTCCCGACCGCACATACTCATAGAGCGTGGGCTGTTGGAAAGCAATGGCGGGAATCGATGTATTGGGCTTCTGTCCCTGCATCAGATCCATCTTCAGGTGCTCATGTTCCGCACCGACCAGACGGGCGTCCCCTCGATTGCTGACCCCACGTGTCAGGAATACCGGAGCGTTATTCTCAGGTCCGAACGGTTGAAAACGGTTAAGCGTCGCACGAAACTTGGGCGTAATATCACTGAATAGCAACTCCGAATCGATATCCACCTGCGGAATCAACATCTCGGGATCGATATGCTCCTCGACGTATGCATTGAACCGCCGCATAAACTCCTTTACGTTCTCCGGTTTCATCGTCAGACCGGCCGCATAGATGTGTCCGCCGAAGTTCTCCAACAGATCCGAACACGACTCCACCGCCTGATACAGATCGAATCCCGGAACACTTCGCGCCGAACCCGTTACATAACCGTTGCTCATCGTCAGCACGACCGTCGGTCTGAAGTAGGTTTCGATCAGCCGCGATGCCACGATACCGACAATCCCTTTCATCCATTTCGGATTGTAGATTACCGTACTTTTCCGATTCTTCATATCCGGATGGCTCTCGATAATCTCGTGTGCCTCCTGCGTAATCGAGCGGTCGATATTTTTCCGGTCTTGATTGCACGTATCGATAAAAGCCCCATACTCCGAAGCCACCTCTTCGTCACGCGCCACCATCAGATAGACGGCCGAGTGACCTCCCGAAGGAGCCGCATTCTCGTCGTCGCTATCGACCTCCATACGTCCGGCCGCATTGATTCTCGGACCGATCTTGAATACGATGTCGTCGATCGTAATGACGTGTTTGTCGAGTCCGCAAATCTTGATGATCGACAACAACCCTTTCCGGGGTTTTTCATTCAAACGTTTGAGCCCGTAATAGGCCAAAATACGGTTCTCGCCGACCAAAGGAACAATGTCCGATGCTATGCTGACCACCACCAAATCGAGCAGGCACTCCACATCAGAGAAAGGCAGATTCTTGTACTGACAGTAGCCCTGCAACATCTTGAATCCGACGCCGCACCCCGACAGCTCCTTGAATGGGTAGGGACAGTCGTGCTGCTTGGGATCGAGAACCGCAACCGCTTCGGGAATCGTATCCCCGGGCAGATGGTGATCGCAGATAATAAAATCGATCCCCTTGGCCCGGGCATAAGCCACCTTTTCGGTCGCCTTAATGCCGCAATCCAGTGCAATAATCAGTTTTACGCCCTTTCGCTCCGCATAGTCGATCGCCTTAATCGAAATTCCGTAACCCTCCGTATAACGATCGGGAATGTAGAACAACAACGAAGGGTGTCCCAACTTCCACAAAAACGAGTAGACCATCGCCACCGCCGTCGTTCCATCCACATCGTAATCTCCGTAGACCATGATCGGCTCCTGTCGCTGGACCGCCTCGTCGATTCGCCGTACGGCACGATCCATTCCTTTCATCAGGAACGGATCATGCAGGTTCTCCAATTTCGGATTAAAGAATCGCCATGCATCCTCTTCCGTTTCGATGCCACGCTGGACAAGCAGATTGGCAAGCACCGGTGCGATACCCAACGCGGCGGCCAATGCAGCCACCTTCTCGGGATCGCCCTGAGGCTTGATTACCCATCTCTTTTCCGTTGACATACTATATATTATTAATTACTTAATCTCTTCTTTACGATCCGGAGCCGGCACTCGGACCTCGCAGCCGAACAGGGTAGCAAAGTGCGAGGCAAAACGCCGGGCCACCTCCTCCAACGAAGGTCGCGCTCCAGTCTCCTTTTCGATGGAGGTAACCCCTTTGTCGACGAATCCACACGGATTGATGTATGAAAAATAGCGCAGATCCGTCGTCACATTCAATGCGAATCCGTGCATCGTCACATAACGGGAGGCCTTGACCCCGATCGCACAAATTTTTCGTGCACCGGCACCATGCGGATCGATCCACACGCCGGTCGCACCCTCCAGCCGATCGGCAACGATTCCATAGTCACCGACCGTCCGGATGATCGCCTCCTCGAGCGACCAGATATAATCCTTCAGGCCAACCACCCCCAATCGCTCCAGATCCAGGATCGGATATCCGACCAATTGGCCCAATCCGTGGTAGGTAATATCCCCGCCCCGATCGATCTGAAAATAGGTGGCTCCTATCTGTTTCAGGAACGCATCGTCGACCAGCATATTGGAGGCATGTCCGCTTTTGCCGAGCGTGTAGACATGCGGGTGTTCGACAAACAACAACACCTGTTCTGCCGTTCCTCCCGTACGCTTCGCCTCCAACAGCCCTTCGAAAAGCCGTTTTTGCTCCGCCCACGCCTCGGAATACTCCATCCGTCCCAAATATCTGTACTCGACCCGCTCCATTCCTTTTTTATTCTTTTTTCGTTTCGCCGCAGCAACGCATAGCCTTTTCCGCCATATAGGACGAACGGACCATCGGACCGCTCTCGACATAGAGCATACCACGTTTCAGCGCCTCTTCCTTGTAATGTGCAAATTGTTCGGGCGTCACATACTCCGCCACCGGATAGTGCTTCAAGGTCGGACGCAGATACTGCCCGATCGTCAGAATGCGGACTCCGTTTGCGACCAGATCGTCTATCGTCGCATAAACTTCGTCAGCTGTTTCTCCCAAGCCCACCATTAGTCCGCTCTTTGTCCGCCCCCCCCTGCTGGCAATGTGAGCCAGAGTCTGCATGCTGACCCGATATTTGGCCCGAGACCGAACCTGTGGGGTCAGACGTTCCACCGTTTCGATGTTGTGTCCGATAATATCCGGAGCCGCATCGATTACTATATCGATCAGCTCCTTTCGGGCGTCGAAATCGGGAATCAACAATTCGATTGTCGTTTGAGGATTCTCTTCGCGAATGGCACGGACCGTATCGGCCCATATCTGAGCTCCTCCGTCGGGAAGGTCATCACGTGTCACAGAGGTCACGACACAATGCCGCAACCCCATTAAACGAACGGAGCGAGCGAGGTTCCGGGGTTCGTCCGGATCTGGCGGTAACGGGCGTCCGGTGGCTGTTGCACAAAACTTACACGAACGGGTACAAATATCGCCCAAAATCATGAAAGTGGCTGTTCGTCTGCTCCAGCATTCGGCCTGATTCGGACATCGGCCGCTGCTGCATATCGTATGCAATCCATGCTGGCGTACGATTCGGGCTACTTCGCCGAATTCGTCGTTGTTATGGAGCTTGATTTTCAGCCATTCCGGTTTTTTATGTCGCGTTACCTCATCATAGCGGTCAGACATTTTAATTTTTATTTACTTTCCAATTGCTACAAATGTAATGTTTTTTTTAATATTAAGGAAAGATTCCTTTCAATAAATCCTCACCTCTCCGGCCGAGCGTAAAAGAAAAAGGGATATCCAGCATGCTGAATATCCCTTGCAAACAAAATATATCGATCTTACGATCTTTCTTGGAACGAGATCGAATTAATCCTTGAGTTTAGCCGACAAGAATTCCCGATTCAGGCGAGCGATATGCGAGATCGAGATTCCTTTCGGACACTCGGCCTCACAAGCACCGGTGTTGGTACAAGCGCCGAATCCCAATTCGTCCATTTTGGCCACCATCGCTTTGGCACGGCGAGCGGCTTCTACACGTCCTTGAGGCAGTTTGGCCAACGAAGAGACGCGGGCAGCTACGAACAACATCGCAGAACCGTTCTTACATGTTGCCACGCAGGCTCCGCAACCGATACATGCTGCTGCATCCATACTCTCATCGGCATCGGCCTTGGGAATCGGAATCGCATTGGCATCGGGCACACCACCCGTATTTACCGAGATGAAGCCTCCGGCCTGAAGAATCTTGTCGTATGCGCTACGGTCAACGGCCAAGTCCTTGATTACGGGGAAAGCCCGTGAACGCCACGGTTCGATCGTAATGGTATCGCCATCCTTGAATTTACGCATGTGCAGCTGGCAGGTGGTGATATCCGTGTCGGGTCCATGCGCATGACCGTTGATGTGCAACGAACACATACCGCAAATTCCCTCACGGCAGTCGTGATCGAATACTACCGGATCTTCGCCTTTCTGGATCAGGTTGTTATTAAGAATATCCAACATTTCCAGAAACGAAGTATCGGGAGAGATGTTTTCGACCGTATAATCGACGAATTTTCCCTGTGCATGGGCGTTTTTCTGACGCCATATCTTTAATTTCAAATTCATTGTCTTAACGTTTTACCTGATTAAACTCCTCTTAGTCCTTGTAATTCCGTTGTGCCAAGTGGACTGCCTCGAAGGTCAACGGCTCTTTATTCAGGACGGGTTCTCCGTCGGGACCGGTGTACTCCCATGCCGCAACATAGGCATACTCATCGTCGTGACGCAAAGCCTCTCCTTCCGGAGTCTGGCTCTCCACGCGGAAGTGTCCACCGCAGGATTCGTTACGATGCAAACCGTCGCGTGCAACCAACTCGCCCAATTCGAGGAAATCGGCCAAACGGATCGCCTTCTCGAGCTCCTGATTGAACTCTTTGTCGGTTCCCGGAACACGGACATTCACCCAGAACTCTTTCCGCAATGCCTGTATCTCGGTGATTGCCTTCTGGAGGCTCTCCTTCGTACGGGCCATGCCGACGTTCTCCCACATGATATGTCCCAACTTCTTGTGCAGATCGTCTACCGTATCCTTACCTTGGATCGACAGCAGTTTGGCGATCTTCTCTTTCACACCTTTCTCAGCCGCTTCGAATTCCGGAGTGTTCGTATCGACCTTCGGCGACTGAATCTCGTGTGACAAGTAATCACCGATCGTGTACGGCAACACAAAATATCCGTCGGCCAGACCCTGCATCAGGGCCGAAGCTCCCAGACGGTTGGCTCCGTGATCGGAGAAGTTGGCCTCACCGATCGCATAGAGACCGGGAATCGTGGTCATCAGGTTATAATCGACCCACAGACCGCCCATCGTATAGTGTACGGCCGGGAAGATCATCATCGGCTCCTTATATGGATTGACGTCGGTAATCTTTTCGTACATCTGGAACAGGTTGCCGTACCGTTCGCGGATGGTCTGCTCTCCCAGACGTGCGATTGCCGTCGAGAAGTCGAGGAATACGGCCAGACCTGTCTCGTTCACACCGTAACCGGCATCGCAACGCTCTTTAGCCGCACGTGAAGCGACATCACGCGGAACGAGGTTTCCGAAGGCCGGGTAACGACGTTCCAAGTAGTAGTCGCGGTCCTCTTCGGGGATCTGCGACGGTTTGATCTTCTTGGCACGCAGTTTTTCGACATCCTCCTTTTTCTTGGGAACCCAGATCCGGCCATCGTTACGCAACGACTCCGACATCAAGGTCAGTTTCGACTGCTGTGTTCCGTGAACCGGAATACAGGTCGGATGGATCTGCGTAAAGCAGGGGTTAGCGAAGAGTGCACCCTTCTTGTAGCACTGCCATGCAGCCGATCCGTTTGAGTTCATTGCGTTGGTCGAGAGGAAGAAGACGTTGCCGTATCCACCCGAAGCCAACACTACGGCATGAGCACCGAAACGTTCGATCTCACCGGTAACCAGATTCCGGGCGATGATTCCGCGAGCCTTGCCGTTGACCAGAACCAGATCGAGCATTTCGTGACGCGGATAACTCTTTACGCTACCTTGGGCAATCTGACGGTTCAAAGCAGCGTAAGCACCCAACAGCAGCTGCTGTCCGGTTTGACCGCGGGCATAGAACGTTCGGGAAACCTGCGCACCACCGAACGAACGGTTTGCCAGCAATCCGCCGTATTCACGGGCAAAAGGCACGCCCTGAGCCACACACTGGTCGATGATGTGGTTCGAGACCTCGGCCAGACGATAGACGTTAGCCTCACGGGCCCGATAGTCACCACCCTTGATCGTATCGTAGAAGAGGCGGAACACCGAGTCGTTATCGTTCTGATAGTTCTTTGCGGCATTGATACCCCCCTGAGCGGCGATACTGTGAGCACGACGCGGAGAGTCACTGATGCAGAACACCTTGACGTTATAGCCGAGTTCACCGAGAGAAGCGGCAGCCGACGCACCGCCCAAACCGGTTCCCACTACAATGATATCCAATTTTCTTTTATTGGCGGGACTAACCACCTTGATATCAGCCTTATGCTTGCTCCATTTTTGAGCCAGAGGCCCCTGAGGAACTTTCGAATCTAACTTTACCATATCTCTATAAGTCTGTTTATTGTTCTTGAACACGATGGATTAACATATTGAACCGCAGCAGAGACTACGCAGATAGAAAACCACAACTACCACTGCGAAACCGAGGAAAATGATCGTTGCGACCACTTTGGCGATGCATTTCAGACGTTTGATCCAGATTTGGTTGTCCCAACCGATCGTGTGGAATGCGCTCCAGAAGCCGTGTGTGAGGTGGAACCAGATTGCAGCGAACCAGATCAGATAGACGATACAGTAGATCGGGTTGCTGAACAATGCACTGATGTAGGCAGCACCGTCTGTAGGGCCGAATTCACCCAAAGAGTGGTTGCCGATGATTTCGGCGAACTGCATCTTGTACCAGAAGTTGTAGAGATGCAACAGCAGGCCCGATACGATAATCAGCCCCAGCACGAACATGTTTCTCGAGGCCCAAGTCACCTCTTCCGGCATGGCTTCAACGGCATATCGTTGAGCACCGCGGGAGCTGCGGTTGTGGAGGGTAAGGATGGTCGCATACACCAAGTGTACCACGACACCGAAAGCGAGAATCAACGTTCCCACAAGCGCATACCAGTTGGCTCCCAGAAACTCGCAGATCGCATTATAAGCCTCTACGGAAAAGACAGCCGCAATGTTCATCGACATGTGGAACAGCAGAAACAGGATCAGGAAAAGCCCCGATACACTCATAATCAGTTTTCTCCCGATAGTAGATGTAAACAGATTGCCCATAAGTAAAATGAAATTTAATGAAAATTGAATTTTATTGTATTGCTGTTTTTATCTCACAAAAAGTAGGTACAAAGTTACCCTAATGTTTTCTAAATAACAATCTTTTCGTACATATTCTGTATGAAATTTCAATTTTTCCGAGAAAACGCTTATTTTTGCGATTTGAACAATCCTACAATACTATTCATGGCAACAACTGCAGATATCAAAAACGGAATGTGCATCGAGCTCAACGGTAAAACCTACTCGGTGGTAGAATTCCTGCACGTAAAACCGGGCAAAGGTCCGGCTTTCGTTCGTACCAAACTGAAAAATCTCGAAAACGGCCGGGTCGTCGACAAGACTTTCTCTGCCGGTGAAAAGATCGAACCCGTTCGCGTGGAGCGTCGTCCCTATCAATACCTTTACGAAGACGACTTGGGCTGCAACTTCATGCACACCGAAACCTTCGAACAGATCCACATCGACCGTTCGTTGATCGAAAACTCCGACCTGATGCGTGAGGGTCAGATCGTCGAGGTGATGTTCCACACCGAAAAGGAGACCGTGCTTTCGGCCGAACTGCCCCCGATCATCGAGATGGAGGTGACCTACACCGAACCGGGCGTAAAAGGCGATACGGCCTCGACCAACTCGCTGAAACCCGCTACCGTCGATACGGGAGCCACGATTCGCGTGCCGCTGTTCATCCAAACCGGCGAACGGATCAAAGTCGACAGCCGTACCCGCGAATACAGCGAACGGATCAAAGACTAAAACGCGCTTTATCATTTCAGATCATTTATAGCAAAAATCGCACGAAAAGTGCGGTTTTTGTTTCATATCACTACGGAGTCGTCTCATGAACCGATACAAATTCAAGAGAGTGGTCGTAAAGATCGGGAGTAATGTACTGACGCGTGCCGACGGCACTCTCGACACCACCCGCATGTCCGCCCTGACGGACCAGCTCGCACAACTCCACCGCGACGGAATCGAAGTCGTCGTCGTTTCGTCGGGTGCCGTGGCCTCGGGCCGCAGCGAGATGAAAAGCGACCGTCGCTTGGACGCCGTATCGGCCCGACAGCTCTTTTCCGCAGTCGGGCAGGTCAAGCTGATCAACCACTACTACGAATTGTTCCGCGAATACGGTATTACCTGCGGACAGGTGCTGACCACGAAAGAGAACTTTTCCACCCGGAGACACTACTTGAATCAGCAACACTGCATGACGGTGATGCTCGAAAATGGCGTAATCCCGATCGTCAACGAAAACGATACGATCTCCGTAACGGAACTGATGTTCACCGACAACGACGAACTGTCGGGGCTGATCGCCGCGATGATGGACGCCGAAGCTCTGGTGCTGCTGAGCAACGTCAACGGAATCTACAACGGAGATCCGTCGGATCCCGACACGGAGGTCATCCGGGAGATCGGAACCAAACGGGAATCGCTATCCCAATACATCCGGACCGGCAAATCGCAGTTCGGACGCGGGGGCATGTTGACCAAATGCCGGATTGCCATGAAGGTGGCCGACGAGGGCATCGAGGTGATCGTGGCAAATGGCAAGAGGGACAACATCCTGCTCGACCTGCTGGCCGAGAGTCCCGATCGGGACGTGGTTGCCACACGGTTTGTCCCCGCATCGCGTTCGATTTCGCAAGTGAAAAAGTGGATCGCCCACTCCGAAGGGTTTGCCAAAGGTGAACTCTACATCAACGAAGGGGCATACGAAGCGCTGCTGAGCACGTCAGCCACCAGTCTGCTTCCGGTGGGCGTCAACCGCGTGGAAGGAGAGTTCGAGAAGGACGACATCGTGCGGATCATTGCCCCGAACGGAGAGCCGATGGGAGTCGGCCGGGTCGCTTGCGACAGCGTAAAAGCCCGCCAAACGATCGGCCGTAAGGGAGGACGCCCGATCGTCCACTACGACTACCTCTATTTGGATTAACCGTTTAACCATCGCCGCGCCGGAGGCGCAGGCAACCAAGAGAATAATACCATGCAACTGAAAGAGAGTTTTGAACAGGCACTCGAAGCATCGCGGGAGCTGAATTGCCTCTCGACCGAAAAAATCGACGAAGTGTTACTGGCATTGGCCGATGCGGCCGAAAAGAATGCCGATAAGATTCTGGCTGCCAACCAAGAGGATTTGGCGCGTATGGATCCGGCCAATCCGATGTACGACCGGCTGTTGTTGAATCGGGAACGTATTGCCGGTATCGCTTCCGACATCCGAAACGTCGTTTCGTTGCCCTCTCCACTGGGTCGGGTACTCAGCGAAGCGGTACGTCCGAACGGCATGCGTATCAAGAAAATTACGGTCCCCTTCGGCGTAATCGGCGTGATCTACGAGGCGCGTCCTAACGTCGGTTTCGACGTATTCTCGCTCTGCCTGAAATCGGGTAACGCCTCTATTCTGAAAGGCGGAAGCGACGCCCGTTGTTCGAACGAGGCGATCGTTGCACTCATCCGGGAGGTACTGAAGGCGCAAGGGGTTAATGAACATTGCGTCACGCTGCTGCCGGCCGACCGTGCGGCAACGGCCGAACTGCTCAACGCCACGGGATACGTCGATCTGATCATTCCGCGAGGCAGCAAAGGATTGATCGACTACGTGCGCCAGAACGCACACATCCCGGTAATCGAGACCGGAGCCGGAATCGTTCACACCTATTTCGACAAGGATGGCGATCTGAAGAAGGGAACGGCGGTCATCCTCAACGCAAAGACCCGTAGGGTCAGCGTCTGCAATGCACTCGACTGCCTGATCATCCATCGGGACCGTTTGTCCGATCTGCCGGCCATCTGTGCTCCGCAGGCCGATAAGAACGTAATCCTGTACGCCGACGATGAGGCCTACGCCGCCTTGAAAGGCAAGTATCCCGAAAACTTGCTGCAACACGCCGACGAACACAGCTTCGGAACCGAATTTCAGGCCTACAAAATGGCGATCAAGACGGTCGGTTCACTGGACGAGGCCCTCGCCCACATTGCCCGATACTCGTCACGCCACAGCGAAGCGATCATTTCCGAAAATCCGGACACGATTCGGGAGTTCCAGAAACGGGTAGATGCGGCATGCGTCTATGCCAACGTATCGACGGCCTTCACCGACGGAGCGCAATTCGGATTCGGTGCCGAAATAGGCATCAGCACCCAGAAACTGCATGCCCGCGGACCGATGGCGCTTCCTGAATTGACCTCCTACAAATACATCATCGACGGAGAGGGCCAAACGAGGGCCTAATATCCGGAAACGAAGGGACAAAGCAGACCATCACCCGATCTCTCCCGATGTCTCTGAGAGAAAGAAAGAACTAGAAGGAAAAGGGAAAGGAGGAAGGCAGGAAAAGGGATCGAACCGGAGAAAAAAGATGTGTAGCTCCACGATAACTGCTCGGCCATGCAGGATCGTTGGAGCTACGTTTTTTCGGAACTACTTTTTGAAGATAAAGTAGACGGCCAGTACCAGAAATACGAAAGCCAGCAGGTGGTTCCACCGGAAAGTCTCGGTTTTAAAAAAGACCAAAGCGAAAACCGTAAATACAGTCAAAGAGACCACCTCCTGAATCACCTTGAGCTGGAAAAGCGTAAAAGGACCGCCGTTGCCTCTGAATCCGATGCGGTTGGCCGGAACCTGAAACATATATTCGAACAGAGCGACACCCCAACACAACAGAATAATAGCGAGTAAGGGCAAATTATCGAACCACCGCTGCCCCTTCAACCGCAACTGCCCATACCATGCAAAAGTCATAAAAATGTTGGATATGACCAACAGACCGATAGTCAAATAGGGTTTCATAACGGAATACAACGTTTTTTCGGAGTGCAAAATTACAACATATTTTAGATTATTTCTCGAAAACCATCCCTTACGGCCGAGAACGGATAAAAATCCACCCCGAACAAGTGTAACCAGACGAACAAATATTCGCTATCTTTGTACGGTTCATCCAGATAACCCGATAAGGAGTAAAAAACGGAGCTTAGAGAGTCATGATGCAAAGTATCGTTGTCGTTGTCATAGTCGTAGTGGTCGCACTGACCCTATCGGCCTTTTTTTCGGGTATGGAGATCGCTTTTCTGTCAGCCAACAAGCTGAAGCTCGAAATCGAACGCAAAAAAAATCCGCTGTTCGGATTCATTGCCGGGATCTTTTCGAAATATCCGGGACAGTATATCACGACCATTCTGGTCGGCAACAACATCGCTCTGGTCGTCTACTCGTTACAGATGAGCGTACTGATCCAGTTTCTGTTGAGCAAGTGCGGACTCTCCGTCAGCGACGGTACCTCCTACCTGATCGAAACCCTGATCTCTACCGTCATCATCATCTTCACGGCCGAGTTTCTCCCCAAAGCCATCGTCCGCTTGGATCCAAACTTCTACTACCGCAATTTCGCCGTTCCGGTCTACTTTTTCTACCTGCTGTTCTACCCGATCGCTCGTCTGACGACCCTCATCTCGTTGGGCGTTTTCCGACTGTTGGGATTTCCGGTAAGAAAAAAACGCAACGTCGGTTCGTTCGACCGGACCGATCTGGCCCTGCTGATCGACAAAGCCTCCGAAAACCGGGAGCAACAAAACGAAAAGGACATTCGTCTGTTCCAGAACGCATTGGACTTCTCCGAACGGTTCGTTCGCGATTGCATGACCCCCCGTGTCGACATCGAAGCCATCGACCGGAACTGTTCGGTCGAGGAGGCACGCCAACGCTTCGTCGACACACAATTCTCGAGGCTTCTGGTCTATGACGGCAACATCGATCACGTCATCGGCTTCATCCACAACAAAAGTCTGCTGCAATATCCCCAAACCATCCTCGACGTGCTGAAAAAGGTCGAATATGTCCCCGAAAGCATGCCGACCCGCAGGTTGCTCTCCATCTTTATCAAAAAACACCACTCGGTGGCCGTCGTCATCGACGAGTTCGGCGGAACGGCCGGAATGGTTACCATAGAGGATATTCTGGAGGAGATCTTCGGAGAGATCGAAGACGAACACGACTCTCAAGAGCTGGTCGAAAAGAAGATCAACGACCGCGAATTCCTCTTCTCGGGACGTCTCGAAATTGAGGCAATCAACGAAAAATACGGCATCGGTCTCCCCGAAAGCGACGATTACGATACACTGGCCGGATATGTCATATCGGTCTATCAAGGGATTCCGGAAGCGGGAGAAACCATCATGACCGACCGCATGCGCATCCGTATTCTGCGCACCGATGCTTCAAAAATTGAATTGGTCCGCATAACTTTGATTTAAACGCCCCACCGAACAACAAAATATAGTGTTTATTAACCCTTTTTGTTCTCGGAATAAAGATTTTTACTATCTTTGAAGCTCGTTATACGTCAAAAACGGAAAAACAAAAAACTAAATTTAAAATATGGCAACATTAAACACTTTGAGAACGCGGGGCGGTGTCATCGTCTCCATTGTGATCGGTATAGCCTTGCTGTCGTTCTTGCTCGGAGACTTCGGAACCTCCGGAGCCAATATGATGAACGAGAGAAAAATGCAGGTCGGCAAAATCAACGGCGAAAAGATCGGCTACACCGACTTCTCCAACCAACTCGATTCGCGTAAAAACGTACTGGAGACCCTCTCCGGATCAACCCTCACTTCGGAACAGCAGGATAATGTCCAAAATCAGGTATGGGAAAACCTGATCATGGAATATGCATGGATGCCCGGCTTCGAAGAGGTCGGACTGAAGGTCACCGACAACGAACAGCTCGACATGATCAACGGCTCGTTCATATCGCCTATCATCCGGATGTACTTCTCCGACCCGAATACGGGAGTATATAACGGCACCATCGTTCAGGATTTCGTTGCCAACATCAGCAAAGACCCTACGGGCCGTAGCGCAATGATCTGGAACTTCTTCAAAGACCAGATGATTCAGGAACGCTTCTTCTCGAAGTACCTCAATCTGGTCGCAAAAGGAATGTACGTAAACGACCTCGAAGTTGAACAGGGCGTAGCAAATGCCGATGTTTCCAGCTCAATCTCCTACATCATGAGAGAGTACACGGCCATTCCCGACTCAACCATTACGGTTCCGCAAGCTGATATTCAGAAATATTACGACGCCCACAAAAACAGTTTCCGGCAAACCAATTCTCGCGACATCGAATATGTATTGTTCGACGTCCTGCCCTCAGAAGCTGACTACGCAGAGGCCGAAAAAACAATCAATAATATTGCCGAGGAGTTTGCAGCCAGCGAAACCCCGTTCCAATATGCAGTGCTGAACTCGCAGGAGCAACCCGACAAAACGTACCGCTCCGAAGAAGAGCTTCCCACTGAAATGGCAACCTTTGCTTTCGGGAAAGATCAACCGAAAATGTATGGTCCTGTCAAGGAAGGCGATGTGTACACGTTGGCACGGGTAGCAGATGTTAAGATGATCCCCGATTCGTTAGGCGCTCGCCATATTTTGATTAAAGCTGGTGAAACGGAACGTGCAGACAGTATCTTAACGGCTCTTAAGGGTGGGGCCTCGTTCGACGAACTCTCGAAACTCTACTCTTTGGATCAGGCTGCTGCCGCAAATGGAGGTGATCTGGGAATCTTCACGGCAGACCGTATGGTGCCTGAATTCTCCGAGGCCGTAATCAATACGGACAAGGGTGAATATTTCACCGTCGAGACCCAATTCGGACTGCATATCGGCGAGGTAACCTATAAGAGCACCCCGAAGAAGAAAGTGCAGCTGGCAACGATTGTTTATCGTATCGACCCGAGCGATGCAACCCAACAGGAGATCTATGCCAAGGCCAGCAAATTCGTTGGTGAAGTGGCCGGATCATACGAGAACTTCGAGAAAGCGGCTGAGGACAACTCGCTCTCGAAACGCGTCGTACGGATCAAAAACACGGACCGCGATATCAATGGTTTGGACAACTCGCGCGAGATCGTCCGCTGGGCCTTCAACGGCAAAAAGGGAGATGTTTCTTCCATTCTTGAGGTCGACGGCAACTATGTAGTCGCAGCTATCACCGGAGTCACGGAAGCAGGAATAGCTCCGATGGAGGCCGTAGCCGCTCAGATTACGGCGATCCTTCGAGCCAAAATGAAAGGCGAAATGCTCACGAAAGAGATGACCGGAAGCTCGTTGGCAGAAGTGGCAGGTAAATATAATCTCGAAGAGAAACAGGCTTCGGATATAGAATTCAACACCCTTTATATCGAAGGTGTGGGTGCTGAAGCCAAACTGATCGGAGCCGTAACCGGAGCTCCCGAGAATACGCTCTCGAAACCGGTAACGGGCATCAACGGGGTCTATCTGTTCGATGTGACTTCGCGTAAAACGCTCGACAACGTAACGCCCGAAAGTGAAAGGGTCCGTCTGGAAGCCAATGCCGAATCCTACATCAGTGAACGGCTCATGCAGGCTCTGATGGATCAAAGCGACATCACCGACAATCGTGTGAAATTCTTCTAACGGTTAGAGAAATTTATAGAGAGAATAGAGCGAAGGGGCGACTCACACGAGTCGCCCCTTCGCTCTATCTTTAGCTTACCGTTTTACCGGATTGGGAACCCTTGGTTGGTCTCCCAATCTACCTCATTCCTCCCAAAGAACGCCCTAACAATCCCTCTGTGGAAAATAGGAAAAACCATGTCTACAAAATACTGTTGGCCCACGAACTTCAATAAAATTGCCACGGAGATACAAATTTTCCAAAGAAGTCCGTATTACATAAAAGGCGTGTCGTTCTTAATTTTGGATGAAATTTTGCAGGATCGCTTCTTAAAAGTTACCTTTGTGGGCGGTGTCGGACAAATCTTTGCATATGAACCGATACGGTCGAACCGGCACACGAACGGCTCATAAAAGCGTGAACCGCAAACCTATTGTCGAGTGCTAAAATGAGTGTTGCGAATGGAAGAACAGAATGAAATATTGCGCGAAGTTACCGACGGCGAATACAAATATGGATTCGTAACCGATATCGAAACCGAAATGCTGCCGAAAGGATTGAACGAGGCGATCGTCCGTTCGATCTCGGTAAAAAAAGGCGAGCCCGAGTGGATGACCGATTTCCGGATCAAGGCTTACCGCCACTGGAAGACTCTTTCCATGCCCCGTTGGCCCCATTTGGATCTTCCGGAGATAGATTTTCAGGACATTATCTACTACGCGGCCCCGAAGCCAAAACCCAAACTCTCCAGTATGGATGAGGTCGATCCGGAGTTGAAAGCCACGTTCGACAAATTGGGTGTACCTCTCGAAGAGCAGATGGTGCTGGCAGGTGTCGCCGTAGATGCCGTCATGGACTCTGTATCGGTCAAGACCACCTTCCGGGAGACTTTGGCCGAAAAGGGGATCATCTTCTGCTCCTTCTCCGAGGCCTTGAAAAATCACCCCGATTTGGTGAAAAAATATATGGGAAGCGTCGTTCCCTATACCGACAACTTTTTTGCCGCACTGAACGCCGCCGTTTTTTCGGACGGATCGTTCTGCTACATTCCGAAAGGGGTACGCTGTCCGATGGAGCTGAGTACCTATTTCCGGATCAACGCGGCGGGAACCGGACAGTTCGAACGTACGCTGATCGTTGCCGACGAAGGGGCATACGTCAGCTATATGGAGGGTTGTACAGCTCCTCAACGCGACGAGAACCAGCTGCACGCAGCCGTAGTCGAGATCGTTGTCATGAAGGATGCCGAAGTAAAATATTCGACCGTACAGAACTGGTATCCGGGCGACAAGGAGGGTAAAGGCGGTATCTACAACTTTGTCACCAAACGAGGTATCTGCAAAGGGGAAAACGCCCGCTTGTCATGGACCCAGATCGAGACGGGCTCGGCCCTTACGTGGAAATATCCGAGTTGTATTCTGGCCGGAGACAACTCCTCCGGCGAGTTCTATTCGGTAGCCGTCACCAACAACTTCCAGCAGGCCGATACGGGTACGAAGATGATCCACCTCGGACGTAACACCCGCAGCCGCATCGTCAGCAAGGGAATCTCGGCCGGACAGAGCCAGAACAGCTACCGGGGATTGGTCAAGGTTTCGGCCAAAGCCGAAGGCGCCCGAAACTATTCGCAATGCGATTCGCTGCTGATCGGTGACAAATGTGGCGCACACACATTCCCCTACGTCGAGGTAGATAATCGTTCGGCTATTGTCGAACACGAGGCCACCACGTCGAAGATCAGCGAAGACCAGCTTTTCTATTGTAAACAGCGAGGCCTGTCGACCGAGGATGCAGTCGGGCTGATCGTGAACGGATACGCCCGGGAAGTGTTGAACAAACTGCCGATGGAGTTCGCCGTTGAGGCTCAGAAACTACTGTCGATCAGTCTCGAAGGAAGTGTAGGTTAAGGTAGAAAGATCCGTGAATAATGTTTGTTTTTTCAAACAATTTTTATACTATCGTGATATCAATATGATATCACCTAAAGATAGGTTATCATGGAAAACAAAGAGAAACTGTTCAAAGGATTGAAGATCTCCGGTTTCGTGATGATCGTGTTCGCGCTCTGTCTGCTCGGTGGAGGCATCTGGCTGATGATGGGAAATCTGTTCTTAGGGGGAGGAGCTTGTCTGATCCTTTTCCTGCTCAGTCTGTTCGGATTCTTCATGATCGAACCGAACGAAGCGCGGGTCATGCTCTTTTTCGGAGTCTATCAGGGAACACTTAACCAAAACGGATTCTGGTGGGTAAACCCCTTCTATGTCAAGAAAAAAATTACCTATCGGGCACGGAATCTCGATGTCGAACCGATCAAGGTAAACGATAAAGCGGGTAATCCGGTCATGATCGGTCTGGTACTGGTCTGGAAAGTAAAGGATACCTACAAGGCGATGTTTGAGATCGACAGTCAGGAAACTGCCGGGACAAAAACGATCCAGACAAAGCAGGGGGCTGTCGCAGTACAACAACGCGAAACGTTAGCCACACGAATGGCCGCCTACCAGAACTTTGTCGCCATACAAAGCGATGCTGCTCTGAGAAATCTGGCAGGCGAATATGCCTACGATAATAACGAGACATCGGATGAGATTACGCTACGTTCGGGAGAAGAGGAGATCAACAGCCGGCTGGAGGTTGAATTGAACAACCGGCTGGCAATCGCCGGCATCGAGGTGGTCGAGGCCCGGATCAACTATCTGGCCTACGCCCCGGAGATCGCAGCGGTCATGTTGCGCCGCCAACAAGCTGCCGCAATCATCTCTGCACGCGAAAAGATTGTTGAAGGAGCGGTCACGATGGTTCGGATGGCCCTTGACAAATTGGCGGACGAAAAGATCGTCGATCTGGACGAAGATAAAAAGGCGGCTATGGTAAGCAATTTGCTCGTCGTATTATGTGCCGACGAATAGGCCAAGCCGGTCGTAAATACGGGAACTTTACATCAATAAAGGCAAAACGTTTTGGATGGCCGGCGATGGAAAGAGACGGCAACGAAGGTCGCCGAAAAGAACGAATAATTTTAATTAAGAAGGGTGGTTCGATGATCGAAACGCAACAGTGAATCGGGCACCCGTAGGGATAAAACAGATACTATATGTTGGAGGTTCGAAATTTGCATGCCACCGTAGACGGAAAGGAGATTCTCCGAGGAATCAACCTGACGGTGCGTGCCGGAGAGGTCCATGCGATCATGGGACCGAACGGATCGGGGAAAAGTACCTTTGCGTCGGTACTCGCAGGTAACGAAAAATATGAAGTAACAGAAGGTGAGGTTCTTTTCGACGGCAAGGACCTGTTGTCGATGAGTATCGAAGAGCGCGGACGCGCCGGACTGTTTTTGGGATTTCAATATCCGGTCGAGATTCCCGGAGTGAGCATGGCCAACTTTCTGAAATATGCTCTGAACGAAAAGCGGAAATATCAGGGATTGGAGCCCCTTTCGTCGGCGGAATTTCTGCGTATGATGCGCGAAAAGGCCAAAATCGTCGAGATCGACAGCAAACTGACCAGCCGTTCGGTGAACGAAGGTTTTTCGGGAGGAGAGAAGAAGAAGAACGAGATCTTCCAAATGGCCATGTTCGAACCAAAACTGGCGATCCTCGACGAAACCGACAGTGGGCTCGACATCGATGCCCTGCGTATCGTGGCGACCGGAGTGGCCAAGCTCAAACGCCCCGACAACGCTACGATCGTCATCACACACTATCAACGGCTGCTCGACTACATCGTTCCCGATGTTGTGCATGTACTCTACAAAGGCCGTATCATCTACTCGGCCGGTAAAGAGCTGGCCCTGAAACTCGAGGAACAAGGATACGACTGGCTGATCAATCAATATGAAAAGTAAGACGATGAACGGAGCTTTGGAGAAAAAATGGGTCGATCTCTATCTGGCCAATGCCGACATCATTGCTGAGGGGTTGCCTCCGGTGATCAATCGGGCACGTGCCGAAGCTTTGGAGATCTTCAATCTGTCGGGATTTCCGGCCAAAGGATCGGCCAACGGCGACAGATACCACTATACCGACTTGCGACGCCTGTACGACCGGGATTTCGAATACTACTTCATGCCGTCCTACCGGCACGTAACCTTACCCCCGGCAAGAGACGAACATTACGCGGTATCGTTTCTGAACGGTTTTTGCATCGACTCGGAGGCCCTGACCCGCTTAGATAACGGAGTCATATTCGGATCTTTGGCCGCAGCCGCCCGGGAGGTTCCCGAATTGGTCGAAAAGGCTTATAACCGATTGGCCGGGAAAGAGAACGACGCCATCACCGCTTTCAACACGGTGTTTGCTCAAGACGGTGTCTTCGTCTACGTTCCCCAAAACATCCAAGTGGAGCGTCCGATCGATATTCGATTCGCCTACTATGCCGAAGGGGAGTCACTGGCCGGATTTACACGGAACCTGCTCCTTTTCGAACCGGGCAGCCAAGCCCAGATCCTCATGGAAAATCTGTCGCTGAACGAAGGTGCATATTGCGATTGCGCAGTCAGTGAAATATCGGTCGGCGAACGGGCCCATATCGAGCTCGTCGAAGACTTCCGGCTGAATGCACATTCGGCCTCGATCTCCTCGAACTATGCCCGACAACAGACAGACAGTCACCTCTATTCGCTTTCGGTTGCATTGGACGGACAACTGATCCGTGGAGACCGCCGGGTCGAATTGAACGGAGCAGGCGCCGACAACCACATGGACGGCCTGATGCTCTGCAGCGAAGGACAACACATCGACTTCACGACCGATATTCGGCATACGGCTCCCGATTGTACGAGTAAAGAGTCGTTCCGAGCCATCGCCTCCGGAGACGGACGAGGCATCTTCTGCGGGCGGATTTATGTGGCTCCGGGAGCACAACGGACCCAAGCCTTCCAACAGAGCAACAACCTGTTACTGAGCGAAAATGCCCATATAGACGCCAAGCCGCAACTGGAAATATACGCCGACGATGTAAAATGTAGCCACGGTGCTACGGTCGGTCAGCTGAACGAAGAGGCCGTGTATTATATGCGGCAACGGGGTATCTCGGAGGAGACCGCCCGTCGGCTGCAGATCATCGGATTTGTCGGACAACTGCTCGGTCACATTCCGATTGCTGCCGTTATCGAACAATTCGAGACCCTCGTCACCGAGAAAATAGAACGAATGTAATGGACTGGAATGTAGAAAAAATACGGGAGGAGTTTCCCGTTCTCTCCCGGCAGGTGTACGGAAAGCCACTGGCCTACCTCGACAATGGAGCAACGGCCCAAAAGCCCCGCTGCGTCATCGACAAGATCGACCGGATGCATCGGGAAATGAACGCCAACGTTCATCGGGGCGCCCACTACATGAGCGAAGTCTGCACGGAGGAGTACGAAGCGGCACGTCGTGCCGTAGCCGACTTTATCGGAGCCGGTTCAACCCGAGAGATCGTATTTACCGCAGGAGCGACCGCCTCGATCAACACGGTGGCTTACAGCTTCGGAGAGCGCTTTATCGGAGCGGGAGACAACGTAATCACCACCGAGATGGAGCACCACTCCAACATTGTCCCGTGGCAACTGATCTGCGGACGGAAAGGAGCGGAGCTCCGGGTTATCCCTTTCGATGACGACGGACGGCTAAAGATCGAAACGCTCGATCAACTGATCGACAACCGGACACGTATTGTCTGCATCACCCAAGCCTCAAACGTACTGGGTACCTGTCCCGATCTGAAGAAAGTGATCGAAACGGCCCATGCTGCAGGAGTTCCGGTCCTTGTCGACGGATGTCAGGGTGTTGTACACGGTGGGGTGAACGTACAGGAGTTGGATTGTGACTTCTACGCCTTCTCGGGACACAAGCTATATGGGCCGACCGGTATCGGTGTACTCTACGGCAAGGAGCGACTGCTCGACGAGATGCCCCCGTTCATGGGAGGAGGCGATATGGTCGGAACCGTCTCCTTCTCCGGAACGACCTACGCCGAACTGCCGCTCAAGTTCGAAGCGGGAACCACCAACTACATCGGAGCCATCGGTCTCGCAGAGGCTATCGGTTTTCTGAACGGCCTCGATCTTCACGCTGCGACAGCGTATGAAACCATGTTGAAGGATTATGCCGAACAACAGCTGGGGGCGATCGACGATTTACGGATCTACGGAACCCAGCCCGACAAGTGCAGCATCGTATCGTTCGGAGCAGAGGGCGTCCATCCCTACGACATCGGGGTCATCCTCGACAAGCTGGGCATCGCCATCCGGACCGGAACCCACTGCGCAGAACCGGTCATGACCCACTATGGGATCACCTCGATGGCCCGTGCATCGTTTGCTTTCTACAATACGCGCGAAGAAGTGGACCGTCTGGCCGAAGGAGTTACCCGAGCCCTGCACATGCTTCGCGCATAACCCAAAAGATTTTATTTGAACTGCTATTCCCCAAGATCATGGCCTTAATCGTTCTGGAAGGGCTCGACGGAGCCGGAAAATCGACACAAGTCAATAAGTTGCAGCAGATGTTAGCCTCCTGCGGCATCAGTTACGAATACCTCCACTTTCCCCGTTTCGACGCTCCGGTATACGGAGAGTTGATCGCCCGATTCCTTCGGGGCGAATTGGGAGCGGTCGGAGCGGTCGATCCCTACATCGTAGCGCTGCTCTATGCCGGCGACCGAGCCGATGCCGCCCCAATGATTCGAGGCTGGTTAGATGCAGGCAAATGCGTCATTCTCGATCGCTATGTATATTCGAATGTGGCCTATCAGTGTGCAAAAATTTCGGATCATGAAGAGCAAAAAAAGCTGCGCGACTGGATCGTCGATTTAGAGTACGGCTACCACCGGATTCCACGTCCCGATGTCTCGATCTTTTTGGATGTTCCGTTCGATTTCACCCGTCGGAAGTTGGAGGAGAACCGGCAGGGTGCAGACCGCGAATATCTGCACGGCCGACAGGACATTCACGAAGCCTCCCTGACGCTTCAACAGCGCGTCCGCGAAGTCTATCTGGCCCAAACGGCGTATGACGACCAATTCCGCATTGTGTCGTGTGTGGGCTCTGACGGAGGAATGCTTCCTCCCGAAACGATCTTCACCCGTATCGAAGCGGAGGTCAAACCTCTTCTTCCCGTACGGTAAATTAAGGCCGGCTTACAAAGTACTTCGCTATACTGCGAAACAACCCCCTGTGGTTTTAGTAGCATAGATATCTCACAACCGATATTTATGCTACTCTTTTTTTATACCCTCTTTATATCGCTCTGTATGACCCGGTAAAAGATATCCTTCACTCTATCCGTTCGGGACGTCTTGTTTCTTTTGCCGATAAAATGTCGATAAAATTTTCCTGCCGGCCAAATTCCGAAACAGGGTTATTCCGATCTTTGTAATAGTAATATAAAAAATAAACGATTGTGAATTTAGGCATCATAGAATTAGAAGAGATGGAGTTCAGGGCCTTTCACGGCTGCTATCCGCTCGAACGAATCGTAGGAAATCGTTTCTTGGTGAACGTTACGATCAAAGCCGACCTCTCGCTTCCGGCTGCCAGCGATAACGTGAACGACACGATCAACTACCTCTCCGTATACGAAACCGTCCGCGACGAAATGAAGATTGAATCGCACATTCTGGAACATGTGGCCCAAAGGGTCATCGACGCCATCTACTGCCGGTTTCCACAAAGTCAGTACGTTCGGGTCAAAATCTCCAAAATAGCCCCTCCCCTCGGAGGAAAAATCAGGAAGGTTTCGGTAACCCTTGAAAAATAACTTTTTACGTAAAGTGTTAATAAAATATTGATAAGATTCGAACACCCCTCTTTTGCATGACAAGAAGAGTTCGTAATCTTGTAGTGGAATTTCAGACTCACCGCCGCGATAGCGGATGAGTCGATAGAATTAACTGAGGAATTGTAAATCATGTCAGACGTAAAACAGAACAACGGGACCACAAACATGACCGTTTATCAGTATGCCGACGCGGTAGAAGAAGCGAAAAAATATTTTAAAGGAGATGACCTCGCCGCTACGGTGTGGGTAAGCAAGTATGCCTTGAAAGATTCCATGGGCAATCTGTACGAAAAATCTCCCGAACAAATGCACCACCGGATCGCTTCGGAAATCGAACGGATCGAAAAACGGTATCCCAATCCGATGTCTGCCGAAGAGGTCTATGATTTACTGAAAGGATTCCGCTATCTGATTCCTCAAGGCGGCCCGATGACCGGTATCGGCAACAACCTGCAGATCGCCTCGCTGTCGAACTGTTTCGTGATCGGACACCGCCATCCGGCCGATTCCTACGGAGGAATCATCCGCATCGACGAAGAGCAGGTACAACTTATGAAACGTCGCGGGGGCGTAGGACATGACCTCTCGCACATCCGTCCGACCGGAAGTCCCGTGCTGAACAGTGCACTGACTTCGACCGGTATCGTACCCTTCATGGAACGTTACTCCAATTCGACCCGCGAGGTGGCTCAAGATGGACGCCGGGGCGCCCTGATGCTCTCCCTGTCGATCAAACATCCCGATGCGGAAAACTTTATCGACGCCAAGGTCGAAACCGGAAAGGTTACCGGAGCCAATGTCTCGATAAAAATCGACGACGAATTCATGCAGACGGTGATCAAGGGCGGCAAATATCATCAGCAATTCCCGATCGATTCGGATAAACCGATGTACGAAAGAGACATCGACGCCCGGGCTCTGTGGGGCAAGATTGTCCACAACGCATGGAAATCAGCTGAACCCGGCGTACTCTTCTGGGATACGGTCATTCGGGAGTCGATCCCCGACTGCTATGCCGATTTGGGATTCCGCACCGTATCGACCAATCCGTGCGGCGAGATTCCGCTCTGCCCCTACGACAGCTGCCGGTTGTTGGCTATCAACCTCTATGGATACGTCGATAAACCATTTACCGCCGAGGCTTCGTTCAACTTCGAGAAATTCAAGAAACACGTCAACGCAGCCATGCGGATGATGGACGATATCATCGATCTTGAGCTCGAAAAGGTAGATGCCATCATCAAAAAGATTCAGGGCGATCCTGAAGATGCAGACATCCGTCGCGTCGAACTGGAACTCTGGGAAAAGATTAAAGAGAAAGCGATACAAGGTCGTCGCACAGGTTTAGGCATTACGGCCGAAGGCGATATGCTGGCCGCTTTAGGCTACCGATACGGAACCGAAGAGGCGATCGACTTCGCCGTCAAGATCCAGAAGACTTTGGCTCTGGCGGCCTATCGGGCTTCGGTAGAGATGGCCAAAGAGCGCGGAGCATTTCCGATCTACGATGCCGAACGGGAGAAGAACAACCCGATGATTCTCCGTATCAAGGAGGCCGATCCGGCACTCTACGACGATATGGTTCAGTATGGACGACGCAATATCGCCATCCTGACGATCGCGCCTACGGGAACCACCAGCCTGATGTCCCAAACCACATCGGGTATCGAACCCGTATTCCGGCCGGTATATACCCGCCGTCGGAAGGTAAATCCGAGCGACAAGGATGTAAAGGTAACCTTTGTAGACGAAGTGGGCGACTCATGGGAAGAATACAATGTATTCCACCACAAGTTCCTCGTATGGCTCGAGGTCAACGGCTACAATGTCGATGAGGTCAAAAACATGTCACAAGCCGAAATCGACGCCTTGGTTGCCAAATCGCCCTACTATAAAGCCACAGCAAACGACATCGACGGGGTCAATAAGGTGAAGATGCAGGGTGCCATTCAGAAGTGGGTGGACCACTCGATCTCCGTTACGGTCAACCTGCCGAACTCCATCTCCGAAGAGATGGTCGGAAAGGTCTATCTGACGGCATGGGAGTATGGCTGCAAAGGGGTTACGGTCTATCGGGACGGTTCGCGAGACGGAGTACTGGTAGAGAAGAAAAAGAAAAAACAGGCCAAAACAGAAGAGGGAGTACCGATGAGCGCCGACGGGTATCGTCCTCCTTTGAAACGCCCGATCGAATTGGCCGCCGACATCGTCCGGTTCAAGAACGGAGACGAAGATTGGATCGCCTTCGTCGGCATCTACAACGACCGTCCGTATGAGATTTTCACCGGTAAGATGGAGGAGGACGCCATGTTTATCCCGAAAAAGATCAAAAAGGGCGTTATTCTCAAAGTCAAGGAACCGGACGGCACCAAACGATATGACTTCCAATACAAAGACAAATACGGTTATACCAATACCATCGGAGGAATTTCAAGATTGTTCGACAAGGAGTTTTGGAACTATGCCAAGCTGATTTCGGGCGTGTTGCGTAACGGTATGCCGATTCTGGACGTAGTTACGCTGATCGAATCGCTCCGGTTGGACAGCGAAAGCATCAATACGTGGAAAACCGGTGTTGCCCGTGCCTTGAAACAATATATTGCCAACGGAACAAAATCCAAAGAGAAATGTCCGAATTGCGGACAGGAGACTTTGGTCTACCAAAACAGCTGTCCGGTATGTATGAGCTGCGGCTATTCCAAGTGTGGATAGTCCCCCGACAGACCGGGAAAAGCAACTGTTTCCCCGCAGGTTTGGGAAGCGACGGAGTCCGATTCATAAATTTTTCCGTCCTTCCCGAAACCGGAGGGAAAATTCCCAAGAACCTAATTTAATCCGGTACAAATGATTAAAACCGATTTTACAAAAGATAAGGAGCTGGACCTCGAACTGGACAATACGGTAGCCGAAGGCGAATACTCCAATTTGGTCGTTATTTCGCACTCAACGTCGGAATTCGTTCTGGATTTCGTACGGCTGATGCCCGGCGTGTCGAAAGCGCGCGTAAAGAGCCGCATCGTGCTCGCTCCGGAACACGCCAAACGCCTGCTCCTCTCCCTGCAAGAGAACATCGAACGTTACGAAGCCTTGGTCGGTAAGATACAGCTTCCTACCCTGCCTTCGGACGAAGCCAATCTGGCAATGAATTTCCTTGCAGGAGAAGCCTAAACATACAAAAGATAACCCCTATCGCGAAAAGAGCTGAGCATTATACGCGTCTCTCTCTATAGCGATCTGCCGATCTAAAACAAGGTACTCTGCTGCGTCGGAGGAACCAATCCGAGGTGTGTATAGGCCAACTCAGTAACTTCACGTCCGCGGGGCGTTCTCTTCAGGAAGCCCTCCTTGATCAGGAACGGCTCATAAACCTCCTCAATCGTTCCCGCATCTTCGCTCACTGCCGTCGCAATCGTACCCAACCCAACCGGGCCACCGCCAAATTTATCAATAATCGTCGTCAGGATCTTGTTGTCCATCCGGTCGAGTCCACGCGAGTCGATATTGAGCGCATCGAGCGCATAACGCGTAATCTTCACGTCGATCCGTCCACCGCCTTTGACCATGGCAAAATCACGAACCCGCCGCAGCAGGGCGTTGGCAATTCGCGGAGTGCCCCGACTTCGCAAAGCGATTTCGTGCGCCGCATCGTCATCGATCGGAATCTGAAGAATCGAAGCCGAACGCTTGACAATACCGCTCAGAACCTTGCTGTCGTAATACTCCAAATGACACTGGATACCGAAACGGGCACGCAGTGGACTGGTCAGCAAACCGCTCCGGGTCGTCGCTCCGATCAGTGTAAAAGGATTCAGTTCGATCTGAATCGACCGGGCACTCGGTCCCTTGTCGAGCATGATGTCGATCTTATAGTCCTCCATTGCCGAGTAAAGATACTCCTCAACGATCGGGCTCAATCGGTGAATCTCATCGATAAAGAGCACATCGCCGCTCTCGAGATTGGTCAATAGTCCGGCCAAATCGCCCGGTTTATCAAGCACCGGTCCCGAGGTCATCTTCAGGGTGGCCCCCATCTCGTTGCTGATAATATTGGCAAGGGTTGTTTTCCCGAGGCCGGGAGGGCCGTGCAACAAGACGTGATCGAGTGCCTCTCCCCGCATCAAAGCCGCTTTGATGAAAACCGTCAGGTTATCGATAATCTTATCCTGTCCGCTGAACGTTTTCAGATCCTGCGGACGGATCTTATTCTCGAAGTCCAAATCGGTCTCTATATTCCGGATGTCTTTCATCGATGTCGGTTCTTACCCGACAAAAATAAGAATTATTTGCGAAAGCACGCTAATGAATCCCGTTCCACTCGTAACGGGGCGTATCAATGTCCAAGAGGGAAAGAATCCGTTCGACGATCGTCATACACAGAGACTCGATATCGACCGGACAGGAGTAAAACGAAGGTGCTGCGGGGCAAACGATAGCTCCCGCCTCTGAAAGACGCAGAAGGTTCTGCAGATGAATCGTACTCATCGGAGCCTCACGAGGGACCAGAATCAGCCTTCTCCGCTCTTTGAGCATCACGTCCGCCGCGCGACAAATCAGGTTATCCGAAGTTCCCGCCGCTATTCGGCCTGCCGTTCCCATCGAACAGGGCACCACAACCATCGCATCGTAACGAGCCGAACCGGAAGCCGGCGGCGCAAACATCTCTCCACAATCGTACCGCGTAAAACGTGGATCACGCATCCAATCGTCCGAGTCCTCGAATACAGCGACCTGCGATCCGTTCTCCGAAGCGATCAGTGCAATCTCGCCCACGGATTCGATCCGGCTCAGGCGCTCGCACAACAGCCGAGCGTAAATCGAACCGCTCGCTCCGGTTACAGCAACGATCAATTTCTTCTTTCTATCCATAGCTACAACTCGATAATCGAGCACTTCAGGTCGTTATCCCGAAGATACTGAAGCGTCCGTGGCAGGGCATAACGCAAATTACGAAAAGACTTTACCGAGTCGTGGAAAACGACGATCGACCCTCCGCGCACATAGCGGGTCACGTTATGCAGACACTGACGGGGCGACACCCACGGACTGTAATCCCGACTCAACACATCCCACATGATCAGATTGTAACGTTCACTCAAACGTCGTGCTTGAGAGGGCGTAATCCGTGCATAAGGTGGGCGAAACAGATCGGTATGCAGTATATCGTTCGCAAAGTCTACATCCTCGATGTAGCGTTCGAGACTCATGCTCCACCCCTTCTGGTGACTATACGTATGATTGCCGATGGCATGTCCGCCCTCCACGATCATACGGAAAAGATGCGGATACTGTTCGGCATTCTTCCCCAGACAAAAGAAGGTGGCTTTTGCATTGTATTCGGCCAGTTGATCGAGAATCCACTCCGTGATGCCGGGAGTCGGACCATCATCGAACGTCAGATAAACCTCCCCGTCGGCTTCTGGCATCGACCAGATCATCGACGGGAAAAGACGACGTATGAATTTCGGCGGTTGTATGCGCATGATTTTCGGAGATCCCGACCGGAATGTAACCGTGTCGGAATACAAATAATACTGATTTCGAACTCGCGACAAAGGTATATGTTTTATGCCAATTGTCAAATCGATAACGGCAAAGTGTTTGCAGTCGATTTCCCTCGTAAAACAATCTTGGTCAAAAATGAAACAATATTTTTCATTCCGGACAAAAAAAGTTAATTTCGGTCGATAATTTTTGTTCCGGCAAGACCGTTATCGAATAAAAATCATCTGTACGAAAACCAAACTCCCCGAGCCTTATGTTTGACAGAAAAATCTATATCGAACGGCGCAAAGCGCTTCATGAACGCCTCTCCAGCGGATTGGTTCTGCTGCCGGGCAACGACGAATCGGCAGCCAACTATCCGGACAACACCTACCGGTTCCGCCAAGACAGTACGTTTCTCTACTTTTTCGGACTGAACCGCCCGAAAACGGTTGGGCTTCTCGATCTGGATTCGGGAGAGGACATCCTCTACGGCGACGATACCTCATTGGAAGATATTATCTGGACCGGTCCTCAACCGACCCTCACCGAATGGGCCTACCAAGTAGGAGTCGAACACACGCAACCGATCAGCCACCTCTACAAACGGATCGAGGCCGCAGCGGCAAAGGGCCGAAGAATCCACTACCTGCCCCCCTACCGGGCAGAAACGATCCTACATGTCGGACGGCTGTTGGGCTTGATGCCGGATCGGGTCGCCGCCCATGCTTCCATCGAATTGGCCCGGGCAGTCGTCGCTTTGCGCGAGGTAAAAGCCAGTTGCGAGATAGAAGAGATCGAATTTGCCTGCGGCATCGCCTCCCGCATGCACCGATTGGCCATGCGGATGTGCCGGCCGGGAACCAGCGAACGCGAAATTGCCGGAGCTATCGAAGGTGTGGCCCTGCAATACGGAGCCGGAGTATCATTTCCCTCGATCGTCACACAGAACGGACAAACCCTCCATAACCACGACTATTCGGGTACGTTGCAAAGCGGTCGGTTGATGCTGGTCGACGCCGGAGCCGAAACCACCATGAACTATTGCAGCGACTTTACCCGGACTTTTCCCGTAAGCGGGTACTTCACTCCCAAACAAAAGGAGATCTACGACATTGTTCAGGCCGCCAACCGGAGGGTCTTCGAGTTGGCCCATCCGGGCGCCTATTACTACCAGATGCACAACGAAGCGGCACGGGTCATCGCCGAGGGGCTCCGTTCGTTGGGTCTGATGCGCGGAAACATGGAGGACGCCGTAGCCGTCGGGGCACAAGCGCTCTTTATGCCGCATGGACTCGGTCACCAGATGGGGCTCGACGTTCACGACATGGAGAATATCGGAGAGAAATACGTGGGCTACGACGAAGAAACACTCCGCAGTTCGACGCCCGGACTCTCTTCGCTGCGCATGGGGAAACGGCTTCGCGAAGGGCACGTCATAACCGTCGAACCGGGCATCTATTTCATCCCGGATCTGATCGACAAATGGGAGGTCGAAGGATTCGGACGGGACTTTATCAATTTTGCCAAGGTCCGCGAATACCTCGACTTCGGCGGCATACGGATCGAGGACAACATGTTGATCACCCCATACGGCAACCGGCTGTTGGGCAGCGACCGTCCACCCGTAACCACGTCCGAAATAGAATCTTATATGAACAATAATTAACAAAAATAAACAAGGAGCCGGAAACCATCGAGGTTTCCGGCTCCTTTCTCTATTCAAATTGTTCCTTTACTCTTCGCACGGTTCGATCCGAAGCAGTTTGGCCTCCGGTGCTTGTGTAAAGTTGAACCTTAATCCCTTATCCAACAACAGGGCTCCATCGTACGTCTCGCTCCGACCGGAATCCATGTCGGTAATCCGATAACTTTTTTCTCGATCAATCCCTTTCAACCGACATACTCCCGAATCATAAATCGACTCCGCCCGGTTGAACATCTGTATGAATCCGGTTCCGGTCTCCGGCCGGAAAAACATCCAACCGATCCAAACATCGTTCTGAAGACTATATTCGGTCAACGGATAAAAATCACCGCGATAGTCGTCACGTATCTCCTCCCATTGAGCCAACAATTTGCGCAATAAAGGATAATCAGCATCCTTGATCCGAGCATCCAAGTTTAACACGATCGACGGGCTCATGTTGCTCCGGAAATCATAGGCCGTAATCCTATTCACACCTGCTCCGGTGAAGGGAATCCACTCCGAAAGCCCATAAGTCTGCCCTTGTACACCACGCGGTTCAAAGGCGTAATCACTCCGCCACAACGGAACAGCACGACGCAAATTCTCCAATTCGAGCCGTTTGCCTCCTGCCGCACAGATATCAATCAACATCTCGGGGTGGCGCCGCCGCAACTCATCCATATACTTCAGATAACCGATCACATGTTTGATCTCGGTGATTCCCTGTCGGTCAGGTTGCTGCCGATCTGCTTCATCCCAAAAACTTGCAGACATGACCGCAAAATCCTGTCGATAGAGGTCAATATCTTCGCTTTTCAGCAAGCTGTCCACATGATCGGTCATCCACTCTAAAGCTTCGGGATTACCATAATTGAAAAAACGTGTCGGTCCCGTCCCGAGCGTCCATTCCGGATGGTGCTCATAAATCCAACTCCCTTCGGTCACCCGTTCCGGTTCGAACCACAGTAGCGTTTTCACACCTTTACTGTGCGCATGATCGCTGATAGCCCGTAATCCGTTCGGATACCGTTTCGGATCGGGGTACCATGTTCCGAGCAGATCCTGCCAACTTCCTCCCTTGTTCGGATACCAACCGGCATCCATCCACCAATAATCCAACTGAATGCCCTCTTCCAGGTAGCGGTCAATAAATTCAATCTGATCCTTGTCCGTAGCATGGAACATCTCCGCAAAAAAGGCCGAACTGGCGGCTTCGAGAATCGGTTCGGGCAAATCCCCTCCCGATTGCCCTGCCAAAACATCAACACCACAAGCGGCGTCCGAACCTCCTCTCCCGGTTCGAGGTAAAAACGGGTATGGATCTGGCCGACTTGCGCCGTCAGTGTCGTATCGGCCGTACGGGCAAACGATGCCTTCCAACGGGCAGGCCACCCTACGGCAGCTATCACTCCCTCCGTACCCTCTTTCCGTTCGATATTGAAAAACGGCAGATTCTGAGCCGTCGGGAAACCGGCCCAAAACGCCCCCAGCTCTCTGCTCCGTCCGACATCCAACTTTTCCCGTAAGGGCTGAAATTCCCGAGCTCCGTCTCCATCGATTCCCGAGGCTCCTCCGACATTATAGTTTATTTAAATAAACGGTCTCTCCAGAACCGACCGTAAAAGGAAGGTCAAGCGCCATCAGGTTCTCGAAAATTCCCGTATTCGTCTTCCCATTATTTTTGACATACACGGTCCATTCGATGGCCGGATAATCCGTGTAACGGACGATTTCACAACGAACCTCTATCTTTCGTTGCGGATCGGTATAGGTACGTATCTCCTCTATTCTGCCTTGCTTATCCTGTTTGGTCTTGACATCGAGCCGGCAAGCTGGTAACCACGTATCGGACGACTCTCCGTCATACAGAAAACTCAACGGCAACGTGGCTGCATCAGCAAATTGTTGTTCGCTCCAATCCATCATCTCTTGCACCGGAACCGAAACCTTTTTAGCTGCTCCGGATGTAAAAGACAAAAGAGTGGCAAACAAAAAAATTATACTTGTTCTAATTTGATGTTTTCTCATAACTCTACGGGTTAAAATAGTTTATAAGGTTAAAACTAACGTCTTTCTTCGAAAAAACAAAAATACAAGTCCCCTTTAAAACCTGTTTTGCAATACCAACCGACTAAATTCTTATCGGTTTATCGCACCGAAACTGAGCTTTGTCTTCCGAACAAGCAGAAACAAGAAAATTGATTTACAATTTTCTGTGATTTTATTTCTTGACTCTACCTGTAAGCTATACACTAAACGTCAATGTTTTACATAACAACGCATACCCTCTTTCGTTTTCAACAGAAACTATTTTTCTGAAATTTATTAACAAAATTGTTGAAAAAGGAAAATTCATCCCTATATTTGCATTAACAAAATTGTTAACTACACAATGGACACAACCAAGAAAAGACACACGGATAACAAAGAAGCGGATATTTTGCATGCAGCCGAACGGGAATTTCTGTCAAAAGGATATGCAGGAGCCCGCACAACGGCGATAGCCGAAGCCGCCGGAGTTACACATGCCATGCTTCACTACTATTTCCGTACAAAAGAGCAACTCTTCAAACGGATACTCGACGAAAAACTCCGCCTGATGGGTCAGTCGGTTTTGGCCGCTTTCGGACAACCCGAACTCCCCCTTATGGCCCGTATAAAAGATGGTATCGAACGCCATTTCGATTTCATCGCCGCGAATCCTGAACTGCCTTTGTTCATCGTCAACGAAATTTTTGCACATCCCGAACGCTATGAACTGATGAAGGAGAACATCCGGGCGTTGCTCAACCCGTTGCAATACAGTCTTCAACAAGAATTGGACGAATCGGCTGCGCGGAACGATACGGAACCGATAGATGCCCGTATGCTGTTGATCGATATTATTTCGCTCAATGTTTTCGCCTTCATCGCCTTCCCGATCATACAACCTCTTTTGGGAGATTTGACGGCAGACCGGGAACATTTCTTCGCACAACGCAAACAGGAAAACATAGAAACGATCATGCGTCGACTCAAAAAATTATAACCTCATGAAACGAATTATCTTATCGATCCTGTTCGCCGGATTTTCGGCCTCGGTTTTCGCCCAAATGACACTCGAAACGTGCCAAGAGTTGGCCCGCGAGCACTATCCCGAGGTAAAACAGTACGATCTAATCCGCCTGACCGAACAGTACGACCTTTCGAATGCGGCACGGGCTTGGCTGCCTCAGCTCTCGCTATCGGCACAAGCGACATGGCAAAACGAGGTTCCCGAATTTCCCGAAGCCCTGTCCGGCATGCTGTCTCAAGCCGGAGTGACCATACCGGGACTGAAAAAGGACCAATACAAGGTAGGACTTGAACTGAATCAAACGATATGGGACGGTGGAAAATCGAATGCCGACAAACGACTCGCCCGTACGGAAGCAGCCGAACAACGTGCCATGACAGACGTCGACCTATATACTTTAAAAAAACGTGTAAACGAACTTTATTTCGGGATTTTATTACTCGAGGAAAAACTCTCGCAAACCTACCGAACGATAGCTCTTCTTGAAAGTAATCTCGACAAGATGCGCTCCTTGGTTACAAACGGGACAGCCCTTGCGAGCGATGCCGATGCCGTAGAGGCAGAACTGCTCACTGTCCGCCAACAGGCTACGCAAATCGAGGCTTCACGTACGAGCTACCGCAAAATGCTGGAGCTGTTCATCGGAGAACCGTTACAGGGAAATCTGCTTCGGCCCGAATTCGAGGAAATGGCAACAACTGAATTGACCCGTCCCGAACTTGCCTTGTTCGACGCTCGCAAAAAAACGCTATCAGCTCGTGAAGCCCTTATAAAAAGTTCGACGAGGCCCAAATTCGGATTTTTTGCCCAAGGATATTACGGCTACCCGAGTATGGACTATTTCGCCAGCATGATGTCGAATGAATGGCGCTGGAACCTTCTCACAGGCATCCGAATGTCCTGGAATTTCGGTGCCTATTACACGAAAAAGAACTCACTGAACAAACTCCGTACGGCTCAGCAGTCGATCGACCTGCAACGCGATGTTTTCCGCTTCGAGACCAACCTGCAAGTCTCGCAGGAGACCGGAGATATAGCTCGCTTACGTAAAACCATAGCCAATGACGCCCGCATTGTCTCACTCCGACAGTCTGTTCGCGAGGCTGCCGAATCGAAACTCCGTAACGGAATAATCGACACGAATGATCTGCTGCAAAAGATTACCGACGAGGCTGCGGCTCGGTCCGCCCAGTCGGTGCACGAAATCGAACTGCTGAAAGCACTCTACGAATTGAAACATACGACTAACCAATAAAAACAATAAACCATGAAACGATCGACAATGTACCTTCTGCTGCTGATATTGGCAGGATGCAGTCGAAGCGAATCTTTCGACGCGACGGGGACTTTTGAAGCTACAGAGGTAACGGTATCGGCCGAAGCCTCCGGACGCATTCTGGCGTTCAACGTAAACGAAGGGGACCGAATAGAACAAGGCCAAACGGTCGGCACTATCGACACGGTACAACTCTACTTGCAAAAAATGCAACTGGAGCGGCAGATCGCATCGGTACGCAGCAACCGGCCCGATATTTCGAAACAGGTAACGGCATTACAAGAACAGATCGCTCAGCAGGAGACCGAACGAACCCGTGTAAAACGGTTGCTCGATGACGGTGCTGCCACAACAAAGCAACTGGATGACATCGATGCCACGCTCAAAATCCTGAACGGACAGTTGGAGGCAACTCTCTCGACACTACGTAACAACACGGCATCGATCGACGAAAACAGCTCCTCGATCGAGCTGCAAATCGCACAAGTCGAAGACCGCTTGGCCAAATGCCGGATCGTATCGCCCGTCACAGGCACCGTTCTGGCCAAATATGCCGAGACCGGAGAACTGGCCTCAACAGGACGCCCCCTAATGAAGGTCGCCGACCTCGACCACATTTACCTCCGGGCCTATTTCACCTCCGAACAACTGGCCGCCCTGCAACTTGGACAAGAGGTAACCGTAACGGCCGACTTCGGAGCCGACGAACAGTACGAATATCCGGGACACATCATCTGGATCGCTTCAGAAAGCGAATTTACCCCTAAGAATATCCAGACCCGAAACACGCGGGCAAACTTGGTCTATGCGGTAAAAATCGCGGTCGAAAACGACGGGAGGCTGAAAATCGGACTCTACGGCGAAGTAAACCTTTAACAGCACATACCATGAATTTCTCCAATGCGATAGAGATAAAGGGATTGACCAAACGCTATGGCCCGGTCGTCGCTCTCGATCGAATCCGGCTGGAGGTACGTCGCGGCGAACTGTTCGGACTGATCGGTCCCGATGGAGCTGGGAAAACAACACTGTTCCGGCTGCTAACCACCCTGATCGATCCCGACGAGGGTCAAGCCTCGGTCAACGGCATGGACATCGCAACCGAATACCGGAACATCCGCAAGACGATCGGTTACATGCCGGGCCGTTTCTCGCTCTATCCCGACCTGACGGTCGACGAGAACCTCGCTTTTTTCGCTGCACTCTTCGGAACAAACCTCCGCGACAGCCACGATCTCATCGATCCGATCTACCGTCAAATAAAACCCTTTCGCACGCGGCGCGCAGGGAAACTCTCGGGAGGCATGAAACAAAAGCTAGCCCTCTGTTGTGCACTGATCCACCGGCCCTCGGTCCTGTTCCTCGACGAACCGACCACAGGAGTCGATGCCGTATCACGCAGTGAATTTTGGGACATGCTTGCTGAATTGAAAGCAAAAAGGATCTCGATCCTCGTATCGACTCCCTATATGGACGAAGCGAACCGTTGTGACCGAATCGCCCTGATCAACGAAGGAAAAGTTTTAGGCATCGACACTCCGCAAGGCATTGTATCCGGATTCAATGCTCCGCTCTTTGCACTTCACGGCGACAACATGTTCGGACTACTAAAAGCAGCCCGCTGCTATGCGGGTGTCCGAACATGTTATCCTTTCGGACAGACCCATCATCTGGTCACTGAATCAGGTTTCAATGCAGTCCGTTTTATCGAAACGCTCTCAGCGGAGGGTTTTTCAGCCGTAGAATTATATCCGGTCGAGGCCGGAATAGAAGACGTATTCATACAACGCATGGAAAATGAATCGGGACAAAGTCATATCGGTTAAAAACCTCAGTAAAAAATTCGGCGAATTTATCGCAGTAGACCGTATCTCGTTCGAAGTTGAACGGGGAGAGATTTTCGGTTTCCTCGGAGCCAACGGAGCCGGGAAGACAACTGCCATGCGAATGCTTTGCGGATTGAGTTATCCCACATCCGGCAGCGGTACGGTCGCAGGATACGACGTAATGACCCAAGGTGAGGAGATCAAACGACACATCGGCTACATGAGCCAACGCTTTTCGCTCTATGAGGACCTGACCGTCTGGGAAAACATCAGACTCTATGCCGGAATCTACGGATTGAACCGCCGCCAAACCCTGCGTCGGACCGTCGAACTGCTCGACCACCTGCAATTCCGTTCAGAGATCCGTACGCGGGTCGGGTCGTTGCCGCTCGGATGGAAACAGAAACTCGCCTTTTCGGTAGCAACACTCCACCGTCCCGAAGTGGTCTTTCTCGATGAACCCACCGGCGGAGTCGATCCGGTGACCCGTCGCCAATTCTGGGAGTTGATCTATGAAGCCGCAGCTGCCGGCACAACCGTCTTCGTCACCACTCACTACATGGATGAAGCCGAGTACTGCTCGCGCGTATCGATCATGGTCGACGGACAGATACGAGCCTTGGATACCCCAACCCTATTAAAACAACAATTTGCCGCAAAGAGCATGGACGAGGTATTCCGTACGTTGGCTCGCGACGCAAAACGAGGAGAATAATACGACACTACTATGGGAGGTTTTTTGTCATTCGTCCGGAAAGAGACGCTACACATCATCCGCGATCCACGCACCATGCTCGTCGTTCTGTTGATGCCGATCGTCCAGATGACACTCTTCGGATTCGCCATTTCAACCGAGATCAACAACATCGATTTCGCAGTCGTTGCACCGAACCGCACATCCGCTATCAGGCAACAAGTGGAACGATTGGCAGCCAATGCCTATTTTACCTATAAAGGTTTCATCTCTCCGAAAGAAACGGACGAGGTGTTGCGTCGTGGAGAGGCAGATGTCGTAGTAGTTTTTGCTGACGACTATGACCGAAAAACCCTCTCTTCAGCCTTATCACCAACTGATGGAGCCGCCATTCAGCTCGTATTCGACGCGTCGAACCCCAACATCGCCGCAGCTGGAGCCGGATACCTGCAACAGGTTCTGTCCGTCGGGGGTCCCGCCACTCTTATAGAGCCCGAAATGCACCTGATGTATAACCCCCAGATGAAAAGTGCCTACAACTTCGTTCCGGGCATTATGGGATTGATCTTTATCTTAATCTGCGCCATTATGACCTCTGTATCCATCGTACGCGAAAAAGAGACGGGGACAATGGAGGTACTGCTGACCTCCCCGGTACGTCCGATACGAATCATATTGGCCAAGATGATCCCCTACTTCGCCTTGTCATGCATCAATCTGGCTACCATTCTGCTGTTGGCCCGCTACGCACTCGACGTCCCCATATCGGGGTCGACCGCAGGAATCGTAGTAATCTCACTGCTCTACTTGATACTGGCTTTGGCATTGGGACTTTTCATTTCAACCATAGCCGACACTCAAGTCATGGCCATGTTGATCTCCGGTATGGTACTCATGTTACCCGTCATCATGCTCTCGGGCATGGTATTCCCTATCGAAAACATGCCCAAAATTCTGCAAGCGCTCTCAACCATTGTTCCGGCCCGCTGGTACATAGCTGCCATACGGAAACTGATGATCGAAGGGGTTCCGTTCGTGGCCGTACTGAAAGAGTTCACTATTCTTTCGGGAATGATTTTAGCACTGATCGGCATAGCGCTCCGAAAATTCAACGACAAACTCGAATAACCATGCGTACGCTACTGATATTACTTGACAAGGAGTTCCGGCAATTTATCCGCAATTCGTTTCTGCCGAAAGTCGCTCTGATCTTCCCGCTGATGATTATGCTCGTCATGCCATGGGTCATGACTTTGGACGTTCGGCACATCGGCATTGCCATCATCGATAACGATCGGTCGAGCCTTTCGAACCGGCTGATCCGGAAAACAGACGCATCGGACTACTTCACGCTGATTTCGGTTCCGGAGCGCTACGACACCGCATTTGCACTGCTCGAGAAGGGTGACGCGGACGTTATCATCGAGGTCCCTGATGGATTTGAGCAATCAATTTTGCTCGGTAATCCGAAAAGAATGCGAGTCACCGCAAACGGAGTAAATGCCTTGAAAGGAAATCTCGGATCGCAATATGCCGTCCGCATCATAACCCAAACACTTACCGAATTGCAACGGGAACAGGGAATAGATCTTCCATCCACCGAGCCCATCGTCGTCGAGAATCGCTATAATCCCACACTCGAATATCGCAACTATATGATTCCGGCCCTGATGATCATGCTACTCATCATGCTGTGCGGATTTCTCCCGTCGCTCAATCTGGTAGGAGAGAAAGAGACCGGAACGATCGAACAGATCAACGTAACGCCCGTAGGACGTTTTACCTTCACTTTGGCCAAATTGATCCCCTATTGGATCATCGGATTGGTTGTTCTGTCGATCGCCATGTTGTTGGCCTATCTCGTCTACGGATTGTCTCCCGTCGGTTCACTCGGAGCGATATATTTGGCAGCCGCACTCTTCGTTCTCACCATGTCGGGACTCGGAGTCACGATCGCCAACGGCTCTTCGACCATGCAACAGGCCATGTTCGTCATGTTTTTCTTTGTAATGATTTTCGTACTGATGAGCGGATTGATCACCCCGGTTGCATCTATGCCCGAGTGGGCTCAATGGATCACACGATTCCTTCCGCCCCGCTATTTTATTGAAATCATGCAAGCGGTCTACTTGAAAGGAACGACTGTAAAAGAGTTGTGGGCAAATTACACTGCACTGACTGTCTTCGCCGTTATACTCAATCTGCTTGCTACGCTAACCTATAAAAAACGATCTTAAACCAACCGGTTCTCCTGTTCAACCGCCGACCTTCTAAAAATTCGTTTGGCTTTCCCTGAGCTGTTTCCACTCCCTTCCGTTCTTCTTTAGCCTTTCACAAAAAAAGTGCGACGGCCGAACTTTTCGTCATTCGCATCCGTCGCACCGCTTTTTCTTTAAAATCCGATCCGGAGATTACCGGCTCTTGATCAGTCCGGCCCATACAGCCTCCGAGAAACCGGCTTCAGCCATAGCCTCCAATCCCTTAAGGGTAAGTCCACCCGGAGTAGTCACCTTGTCGATCTCGGTCTGGGGCATCGTCTTGTTGTGTTTCATCAGTGCCAAAGCCCCGTACATCGTCTGCATAACGATCTCGCGTGACTCCTCTTCGCTGAATCCGAGTTCCACACCACCCTTGATCGATGCATCCAGATACTTCAGGGCAAAGGCAATTCCGCAAGAGGATAACGACGTTCCCGAAATCATCATCTGCTCGGTCACCACCACGGTCTTACCCAGCTCATTGAACAGGGCAACCAATCCGTCGAGCTGCTCCTTTGAGGCCCCGTCCGACGCAATAAAGGTCACACTCTCCCGCAAAGAGATCGCCGTATTGGGGATCAAACGGAACAGCGTAGGCTTAACACCCTTACCGTTCTCAAGCATCACCCGCAATTTCTCGAACGGCACACCGGCAACGACCGATGCCAACATCTGCTTCGAAAAATCGAGCTTGTCGCGGAACGAAGCACAAACCTCTTCGGCCAACCACGGTTTTACGGCCAAGATCACCAAATCTGCCTGTTCGACGGCTTCGGCATTGTTGTTCGACGTTTTGATGTCGGCATTCATGCCCTTGATTTTATCAAGGGCGGCCGAAGAACAATCCGCAACGGTCAGATCCGATGCTTTTACCAAAGTTCCTGCGGCCAAACCGCCGGCGATGGAACCTCCGATGTTCCCTCCTCCGATAATCGTAATTTTCATAATTCCTATTTTTTCTTTTTACCGGTCAACTGCTTTCTCCAACGATCCAGACAGTCGCCAATATGTATTCGATACTTTTCCTGCATTTTAACCGTCCAAAATTATAAAAAATTTACATACCTTGGAAAACAGAGGAAGAATCGACCAAAAACAGGGAATTTTGGAGCTCGTAATTTTCCGAAAATTTTACTTGCACTTTTTTGACAACCGAAGTTTCTTTGAATAGATTTTCATAGAAAACCCATACCTGTCATGACTGAAAACATAGGATACAAACTGAAACGCTTGCGCGAAGACAGCAACATTTCACAAGAAGAGCTTGCCGCGCAGTCTGGAGTTACGCTGAACCAAATCACATCGATCGAATCGGGGAAAGTTCTCCCCTCTTTGGCCACGCTGATTAAGCTGTCACGGACGCTGGGCATCCGTCTGGGCACATTCCTCGACGGCATGGAATCCCCTGAACCTACGGTTACTACTCCGACTGAACAGGTTCCTCAAGTATCGGTTTGCCTCAGCAAGGGCAATGGTGCCGATATCGAACACCTGAAATACTGTTCACTCGCTGAGAACAAGACCGACCGCAATATGGAGCCCTTCGTTATCAACGTCGAATACACCTCCCCCAACGAGATGTCGACCTTGTCTCACCACGAGGGAGAAGAGTTCATCTACGTTTTAAACGGCAACGTTGTGGTTCGCTACGGCGACGAAACCTACAATCTCGAGCAGGGAGACAGCATCTATTTCGACTCAATCGTTCCCCACAACATCTCGGTCCCCGCTCCCGAACAACAAGCTAAGGTTCTGGCTGTCGTTTACACGCCGTTTTAATCGTTTGGACTTCGTAAAAAATGGAAAAACAAGAAATGCTCGATTATACGGTCGGCGGTATTCTCGAGAAGTACGTAGCCGAAGATCCGGATCATGAGTTCATGATCTATCCCGACCGGGGGCTGCGTTTCACCTACAAGGAGTTCAACGACCGAGTCGATATTTTCGCCAAAGGGTTGCTCTCGATCGGCGTAACCAAGGGAAGCAAAGTCGGCGTATGGGCCAAAAATGTACCCGACTGGATGACCTTTATGTTCGCTACGGCAAAGATCGGTGCCGTACTGGTTACCGTCAACACAAACTACAAGGCCGCCGAGCTGGAATATATCATGAAAAATGCCGATATCCATACGATGTGTATGGTCAACGGCTACCGAGACAGCGACTACGTCGATATCCTGTACGGTTTGGTTCCCGAGCTGAAAACGACCCAACGGGGAAATCTGCACAGCGAACGCTTCCCCGAGCTTCGTAACGTCATCTATATCGGGCAGGAGAAACTCCGTGGCATGTACAACACCTCCGAGCTGATGAAGCTTGGTGCGTTGGTCGACGATGCCAAACTCGAGGAGGCAAAGAAAAAGGTCGACTGCCATGACGAGATCAACATGCAATATACCTCCGGTACGACCGGATTCCCGAAAGGGGTCATGCTGACCAGCCACAACATCCTCAACAACGGTCTGACCATCGGCGACCGGATGCACTTTACGGCTAAGGACAAACTGCTGATCTGTGTTCCGCTGTTCCACTGCTTTGGATGCGTGCTGGGCGTATGCTCGGTCATCACGCACGGCTCGACGATGGTAATGGTCGAGGATTTTGATCCGCTGAAGGTTTTAGCTTCGGTTCACCGCGAACGCTGTACCGCTCTGCACGGAGTCCCCACGATGTTTATCGCCGAACTCCACCACCCGATGTTCGACATGTTCGATCTGAGCTCCCTGAGAACGGGAATCATGGCCGGAGCCCCCTGCCCGATCGAAACGATGAAGCAGGTAATGGACAAAATGTACTGCAAGGAGATCATCAGCGTGTACGGACTTACGGAAACCTCCCCGGGCATGACCGCCTCGGCCACGACCGACTCGATGGAGATCCGGGCTACGACCGTCGGCCGGGCCTTCCCGAATGTCGAGGTCAAGGTGCTCGATCCGCAGACCAACAAAGAGTGTCCTCCGGGGACTCCGGGCGAGATGTGCTGCAAGGGATACAACATCATGAAGGGATACTACAAGAACCCGGAAGCGACGGCCGCCATCATCGACGAAAACGGCTTCCTCCACTCGGGAGACCTCGGTGTGATGGACGAAAACGGATACTTCCGGATTACGGGACGAATCAAGGAGATGATCATCCGCGGCGGAGAGAACATCTACCCCCGTGAGATCGAAAACTTCCTCTACAAGATGCCGCAGATCGAAGCCATCGAAGTGGCAGGTATCCCCAGCCCGAAATACGGCGAACAGGTCGGAGCCTTCATCAAGGTCAAGGAGGGAGAGACTTTGACGGAAGAGGAGGTAAAACTCTACTGTCGGGGGCAGATCGCCCGGTACAAGATTCCGAAGTATATCTTCTTCGTCGACAGTTTCCCGATGACGGCCAGCGGCAAGATCCAAAAATACAAGCTCAAAGATGTAGGACTCGAACTGCTGAAAGAGAAAGGCATTGAGGTCGTCTGATCGGAAAGGATATAGGCGGGGGGAATATTCGAACAGAGTGTTCTCCCCGCTTTTTTACCCAAAGAACACGACACATACCGTAAAGCGTAGAGTTTTTGACTAATTTGTTCTCTTTTCGTATCTTTGTACGGCCTTGTTCAAGGCATAGAGACAAAAAATTCGACATTACAGAACCGATGGATTTCATAGAAGAACTTAAATGGAGGGGCATGATCCATGACATCATGCCGGGCACCGAAGAGCAACTGTCCAAAGAGATGACCACCGCCTACGCCGGAATCGACCCTACGGCCGATTCGCTGCATATCGGGCACTTGGTCAGCATCATGATCCTGAAGCATTTCCAACGATGCGGCCACAAACCGATCTTTCTAATCGGCGGGGCAACCGGCATGATCGGCGACCCCTCGGGCAAATCACAGGAACGCAACCTGCTCGACGAAGAGACGCTGCGCAAAAATCAGGAGGGCATCAAAAAACAGCTCACCCACCTCGTCGACTTCGAATCGGACGCTCCGAACGCTGCCGAATTGGTCAACAACTACGACTGGATGAAAAACTTTTCGTTTCTGGAGTTCATCCGGGACATCGGAAAGTGCATCACGGTAAACTACATGATGGCCAAGGACTCGGTCAAAAAGCGGTTCAACGGCGAAGGCGACGGTATGTCGTTCACCGAATTTACCTATCAGCTGGTACAGGGGACCGATTTTCTGTATCTCTACCAGCATAAAAACTGCAAACTGCAGTTGGGCGGATCGGATCAGTGGGGCAACATCACGACGGGAACCGAGCTGATCCGACGCAAAACGGGAGGAGAGGCCTTTGGTCTGACATGTCCGCTGATCAAGAAGGCCGACGGCACGAAATTCGGAAAAACAGAAAGCGGAAACATCTGGCTCAATCCCCGATACACCTCTCCATACAAGTTCTATCAGTTCTGGCTCAACACCAGCGACGAAGATGCCGAACGCTACATCCGCATCTTTACGATGCTCGATCGCGATACGGTCGAATCCCTGATCGCCGCCCACCGTGAAGCGCCCCATTTGCGGAAACTGCAAAAAACACTGGCACGTGAGGTCACCATCATGGTCCACAACGAAGAGGAGTACAACAAAGCCGTGGAGGCCTCCGAGATTCTGTTCGGCAACGCTACAACCGACACGCTGCGCAAAATCGATGAAGAGACCTTCCTCCAAGTTTTTGAGGGGATTCCCCAATACGAAATCCCCGTATCGCTGCTCCGCGAAGGTGGTGTAGGTGTAATCTCCCTCTGCACGGAACATGCAGCGATCTTTCCGTCAAAAGGCGAAGCCCGCAAGCTGATTCAAGGCGGAGGCGTCTCGCTCAACAAAAAGAAGATCGCATCGATTGATGTTGCGGTGACGGAATCGGACCTGATCTCCGATAAATATCTGCTGATTCAAAAGGGTAAGAAAAATTATTTCTTGATCATTGCAAAATAAACTGCGCTATATGGCACTTATTAAACCTGCAGGTTACCGGAACCTGCTTGAAAATACCGAAAATACCGAAAAGGCGATCAAACTCGTCAAAGATATGTTTCAGGAGAACCTCTCGGCCCAGTTGGTTTTGCTGCGCGTAACGGCTCCGATGGTGGTCCTTTCGGGAACAGGAATCAACGACGACCTGAACAGCGTGGAACGTCCGGTTTCGTTTCCGATCCGGGATATGAACGAACAACGTGCCGAAGTGGTACACTCATTAGCCAAATGGAAACGGTTGAAATTAGCCGAAATGAAGATGCCCGAAGGACGCGGTATCTATACCGACATGAACGCCCTGCGGCCCGATGAGGAGCTGGACAACCTCCACTCGCTCTATGTCGACCAATGGGATTGGGAGAAGGTGATCTCCCGCGAACAGCGCAACATCGCGTTCCTCAAAAAAACGGTTCGCCGTATCTACGAAGCGATCAAAGTGACGGAAAACAAACTGTACGTCGATTTCCCTCAACTGGTACCGTTTTTACCCGAGGAGATCCATTTTATCCATGCACAAGAGCTGTTAGACCTCTATCCGGGCAAAACGCCCAAGGAGCGGGAGAATGAGATCGTACGCAAGTATGGAGCCGTCTTTGTCATCGGTATCGGAGCTCCGCTCTCGGACGGAATACCTCACGACGGCCGTGCCGCAGACTACGACGACTGGAGCACCCCGAACGAAGAGGGTTATGTCGGACTGAACGGCGATCTGCTGTTGTGGAATCCGGTTCTTAACAGTGCGTTCGAGGTATCGAGCATGGGAATCCGCGTAGACGAAGCAGCCCTCGACCGCCAACTGAAATTGCATGGACAGGAGGCAAAACGATCTCTCTATTTCCACCAAAAGCTGCTCTCCGGCGCCCTGCCCTGCACGATCGGCGGTGGAATCGGACAATCGCGCCTCTGCATGTATCTGTTGCGTAAAGCACACATCGGCGAGATCCAAAGCAGCATTTGGCCGGAATCTATGCGGAAGGAGTGTGCCGAAGCCGGTATCGTATTGGCTTAATCAATTCGCGATAACACACGAAATAAAAAATAGAGACGGTGTTTACCGTCTCTATTTTTTATTGGTCGTGACCTCAAACTCCGCATAGTAACTCCGCGTATCGTAATCACCGGTTCCTCGGAAATCTGAAATCCTTTTACCGATCCGGTACCTTCCATCGGGCAGATCTCCATAAAGATGCGACCATTTGATCCTCCACACCCTCGAACTGCCTTTCTGAAGAATATACGCAATATCTTCGAAAGCATAAACCGCATCCGCATCTTCTCCGGACTGCCTCCACTCCACACTTTTCCACGCCCCGCCAACCTGTCGCTCCAACCAAAACATAGGACCGGTCTGCAACTCTCCGGTCGGATTTCCACCCGACTGCTCACAAATCAGCGTCAGCCCCGCAGGCGTCACATCTGCCACCCGCAACCGAATCCCCCAAACCTCCTCACCGGAAGCTAAATCTTTACTTTCTTGCGTATCCTCTACCGACAACAAATCGTCCTGAAAGAGACTCTGTACCTCTTCCGAACCGTTCACTGAATTGATAACCTCAGGACCGATCTTTTCCGTACGGCCGCCTGCACAGCCGCAACAAAACAACAACAAACCGAAGACAAAACAACGCACAAAAACGCGAATTACGAATTATAGCTGAAAAATTCTTGACTCTTTGGGATAGAGATTGTTGCAACGGTTTCCAATCCGTTTGATCCATCCCAACGGCATGCCTTCATAACACACCAGATTCATCCCCTCTTCAAACAGTCGAGGGTCTACACTCTGTTTTCTCAAATAATCCAAAGCCGGTTCCAAAGGCAGGTCTACAACGGCGACCCGATCTTTCGAAACCCCATAAAAGAGCGCCAATGCCGGATCGGGCTTGAAATCGGCCCCGAAAAACTGGCCGGCAGGCACTCCGGAATAGATCACGTTCATACACTCGGAAATCTGTCGGATAAACGAGAACTGCTCCCGATCATAGATATAGACCGTTTTATCAATCGCGGCAAAGCTCTTGTCACCCGAACCGTCGATCCATCGGGCCACCTCCTGCTCCTCGTTACTCCTGAGCGCCGAAAAGACCTTCTTCCGGGCCTGAGGCATCTTCTCCTTTCCGGCCCCCTCCTTTCGCAACACTGCGACAAAAAAACCTTCGCTCTTCGTCCGCCCCGGAAAGAAACGAAAAGTCGGAATCCCCTGTACCTTTCCGCAAACAATCCCCCATTGCGGATCGACAGCTATCTCTACCGGCGCGCAATCGTACCGTTCGCAAAGCCACGCCACATTCTCCTCATCCTCAAACCGATTGAACGTACAGGTACTGTACACTAAAATCCCCTCCGGGCGCAGTGCATCCCACACATCTTCCAGAATACGTCGCTGACGGGCAGCACACAACTTGACGTTCTGCTCGCTCCATTCGCTCCGCGACGCCGGATCCTTACGGAACATTCCCTCGCCGGAACACGGTGCATCGACCACCACCGCATCGAAAACGTGGTGAAAAGCGCTGAAATGGGCCGGATCGTTGCTCGTTACGACCGTATTGCCGATTCCCCAACGCCGCACATTATCGGCCAAAATTGCCGCCCGGGAACGGATCACCTCATTGGCTACGACCACACCTTTCGTCCCGACAAGAGTCGATAACAACGTCGTCTTACCGCCGGGCGCAGCACAGAGATCCAACACCCGCAGTGCTTCCCGCTGCCCATCGAACACACTCCGAAAAATCTGTTCAAGAAACATCGAGGCAGCCTCCTGTACATAGTAAGCTCCGGCATGGAACAACGGATCGAGCGTAAACTGCGGACGGGAAGCCAGATAACGGCCATACCGGCACCAAGGAACCACCTCCTGCTTCGGATTCCATTGCTCTGCACCCTCTCTCAGTTTATATGGATTGTATCGCACCGAAACGGGCGGTTCACTCTGTAACGAATCGAACAGGGCTGCAGCTGCCTCCGATCCGAGCTGGCTCTCGATCATCCGGCAAAACGGATCGGGCAACGAAACGGAATGACTCATCATCGTCCCATGTTTTTGATCTCCTGAATCCGGACAACCACACCGTCCAGCAACGACGCGTCGGCAATAAAATCGGTATGGTCCACGTCGATCGTAATCACCTCTCCCCGATACTCATGCTCGATCCACTCGGTATATTTCCGGTTCAGACGTTCGAGATACTCCTCCTGAATGCTCATCTCATAGGCTCTCCCCCGTTTTTTGATCTGATGGATCAAGGTAGGGACGCTTGCCTTGAGATAGATCAACAGATCGGGAACCGGAATCAAAGCCGTCGCCAAATCGAAAATCTTCATATAGGTATCGAAATCGCGCGAGGCCATCAATCCGCTTTCGTGCAGGTTGGAGGCAAAAATATAGGCATCCTCATATATGGTTCGGTCCTGAATCAGATCGCTTCCGGTCTTCAGGATCTCCTGAGCCCGCTGGATACGCTGCCCGAGAAAATAGATCTGCAGATTGAACGACCACCGGTTCATATCTTCATAAAAATCGCCGATATACGGATTATCGCTCTCCTCGAAATAGGCCTTGGCACCCGTCCGCTCGGAGAGAATGCGTGTCAGCGAAGTTTTGCCGCACCCTATATTTCCTGTTATCGCGATATACATATCCCTTTATCTCAACGGTTTCTACAAAAATATATTTTTTATTCGGTTTTTTCAGAAATTTTCCGAAAAAGCGTTTTAAAATTCTCGACCATCCGCTCCCAAGTAAAGCGTACTTTGTATTTTCGTATATTTTCCTTAAACGGTTCGGCCAAATTTTCGGTATAGAAACGGTCTATTGCCTCTGCAATGGCTTCATATCGAGGCGGAACGACAAACCCTACCTCCTGATCGGGAACAATCTCGCGCAATCCGCCGACATCGGTAACGATCATCGGCACATCGAAATAGTAGGCCACCTGCGTCACTCCGCTCTGCGTGGCATCACGGTAGGGCTGTACAACCAGATCGCTCACCGAGAAGAACCGCGCCACTTCGTCGTCCGGAACGAAATAGTCGAACATCAGAATCGTATTTCGAATACCGAGCCGATCGATCTGACTCATATAGCGCTCCTTCCCGCTATAATACTCACCGGCAATGATCAGCCGATGCCCGTCGAGCTTGCCTCTACGATAAAGCTCTGCCCACGCATCGAGCAACAGATCCAGCCCCTTGTAATCGCGCACGAACCCGAAAAACATCGTATAGCGGCAATCCGGATCGATCCGCAGCAAACGGCATGCCTCCTCCCGGTCCATCTTCTCTCCGTAGTTCGTGTACATCGGATGGGGCGAAAAAATAGCCGGACTGGTGGGTTTAAAGAGCCTTAAATCGCGATAGACCTGTTCGGACATATAGATAAATCCGTCGATCGATCCGAGAAAATATTTGGTCAAAGAGGTATCAAAGAGTCGTTTCTCGTGCGGGATCACGTTATCCAACACCGCAATCGTCCGGACTCCTTTCCGCCGGGCAATCCGGCACACGGTCCCGAAGGCCGGGGCCATCTGTGGAATCCAGTAGCGCACGATCAACACATCGGGTCGCTCACGCGCAATCTTCAGCCCGGTGCGGATCCAGCTGATCGGATTGACCGAGTTGAGCATACGGGTAATATCGACCCCCTCGGGAGCCGGACCGTCATCATACTGACTCTTTCCGGGAAAGAGGAAAGAGGGGTACTGCAACGTAAAGGTAATGATCCGACAAGCGATCCCCTCCTGAATAAAAGTCCGGGTCAACGTCTGGTTGGTTCCGGCCAACCCTCCCCGATAGGGATAGGCTGTCCCCAAAAGGATCGCCGATTTCATCTCTTTCATACCGATTTCTCATTTTGGTCGAGCAACTGCTCGATGTAGGTCCGGTCGTTCGACAGACGCGGAACCTTGTTCTGTCCACCAATCTTGCCGCGACGCTTCATCCATGCATAAAAAGTCCCTTGCGGAACAAGTGTCACCGTCGGACGCAGCAGTGTCGTATCCTTGAAACGTTTGGCCTCGTAATCGGAGTTCACCTGCTGCAACGTCCGGTCGAGCACATCGGTGAACCGTTCGGGATCGGAAGGCGGTACCTGAAATTCGATGACCCACTGATGCGATCCCTTACGACCCTCCGTCATGTAGACCGGACCGGCCGTATAATCCGCAATCTGTGCCCCCGTTGCCTGACAGGCGGCCTGAAGCGCCCGATCGGCATTGTCGACAATCACCTCCTCGCCAAACGCATTGATAAAGTGCCGGGTCCTGCCCGTAATCCGGATTTTGTACGGAGCCAACGACGTAAACTCCACCGTATCGCCGATCATGTACCGCCACAAACCGTTGCAGGTCGTGATGATCATCGCATAGTTCTCTCCGCGCACCACCCCTTCGAGCGGAACGCACTTCGACGGATCTTTCAGATCCTTCATCGGCAGGAATTCATAATAGACCCCGTAATCGAGCATCAACAACATGTCGTCGGCCGACGGATCGTTCTGTATTCCAAAAAAGCCCTCCGATGCGTTGTAGGTATTCATATACTTCATCTGCGGCGAGGGGAAGATCCGACGATACTCCTCGCGGTACGGTTCGAAGTTCATCCCTCCGTGCGTAAAGAGCTCCATGTGCGGCCACACCTCCAAGATGTTGTTTTTCCCGGTGTATTCGAGCACCTTTTTGAGCATCACCAGATTCCACGAAGGGACCCCCGCAAAGGCCGTTACACGCTGCGAAACAGTCTCGCGACAGATCGCATCGACCTTCTGTTCGAAGTCGGGGATCAACGCCGTCTCAACCTTCGGAACCCGAAACCGGGAGGCGATACGCGGCGTATTCTCGATCAGGATTGCCGACAAATCGCCCTCCTGTGCTACACCGTCGCTGCGCACCAGACGATGGCTGCCTCCGAGCGTCAGGGTCTTTCCCGAAAAGACACGACTCTCGGGATAAAGATCCGAAAAGAGCGCTACAATATCTTTGGGGCCCCGCATGTGGCAACGCCGCAACCCCTCTTCGCTAACAGGAATAAACTTACTCTTGGCCGAAGTAGTCCCGGAGGATTTGGCAAACCACCGGATAGGCGTTGGCCAAACCACCTGCTGTTCCCCCTGTCGGACCCGTTCTATATATCCGCAAAAGGCGTCGTAATCGGTTACAGGCACCTGCCGGGCAAACTGCTCCGGTGTGCGGATCGAGGCAAAACCATGCTTCTTTCCGAAAACAGTCTCAGCCGCTCGACCGACCAGATCGTGCAACTGTTCCTGCTGTACCTCTACGGGATGCGCCATAAACCGACGTATCTCTCTTCTACGCGGCGCCGTTGCCGCCCGGACCACTTTTGTCAACCACGACATATTCGCTATCAATTAAAGAATTTTCCGATCTTCGCAATCGCAGAGGGCAGCGCGAAGACCACAACACGGTCGTAGGCATTGATCTCCATATTGCCGACCGCAATAAACGTCTTGTCACCTCGTACGACTCCCCCAATGATCGCATCGTGCGGAAATTTCAGATCCCGGATCATGCTCTTCGTCGCCGGTGAGTTCGGCTTTACGATAAACTCCAGAACCTCCGCATCGCATCCGGTCAGACACTTGATCGCCTGTACGTCGGTGCTCATCGTAAAGCGGAAAATACTGCTCGCCATGATCAGCTTCTTGTTGATGATCGTATCAATCCCCATACTCTCGGCCAGATTGATGTAGTTGAGGTTCTCCACCTCGGCAATCACCTTTTTCACCCCGAGGCGCTTTGCCAACATCGCTGCCAGAATATTCGTTTCGGCCCGACCCGTCACCGCAAGGAAAGCATCCATTTTGCTCAGCCCCTCTTCGACCATCGCATCCGTATTCCGTCCGTCTTCATTAATGATCAAGGTTTTGTCCAACTGCTCGGCCAGTTTATAGGCCTTCTCGGGCGTATAGTCGATCAGTTTGATGTTCACCTCATCCTGCAAGGCCGTAGCCACCTGTACACCGATCCGGCTTCCGCCCAGAATCATCATGTTCTTGATGTCGATATCGGTCTTGCCGGAGAAGGCCACCACCTCCTTTTCGGCATACTGATTGGCAATCACATAGATGTTATCTCCCTCCTTAAACCGATCGTTTCCACGTGGAATGATCGTCTCTCCGTTGCGCGATATGGCAACCGTCCGATAGGGCAGATTCTCCTGATCGGCCGAGGCCTCGATCAACGACTTATCGACCAACGGCGACGACGCATCGATCTTGAATACGACCAACGAGAGCTTTCCCCCCGAAAAGTCGACATATTCGGTCGTACTGGTATGCCCCAACAGGTTGATCACCTCCTGTGCGGCCGCTTTCTCGGGATAGAACAGGTAATCGATCCCCATATTGATAAAGGCCTCCTTGTTGTTGGGCTCCAGATACTCGTTGTTGTCGATACGGGCAATCGACTTACGGGCGCCGAGCTGTTTGGCCAACATGGCCGAAACGATATTCGACGTCTCATCGGGCAGTACGGCGATATAGAGATCCGCTTTCCGCACAGAAGCCTTCTTCAGCACGGCAAAGGTCGTACAATCCCCCTCGATCACGATCACATCGGCCATACCGGCAATCGATTCAAGCCGTTTCGGATCGCTGTCGACCACCGTTATTTCATGATACTCACTGCTCAACATCTTGGCCAGATGGCTCCCCACCTCTCCGGCCCCGGCGATTACGATTTTCATAGTTTTTTCGTTTTCCTCTCCGCTCGGACAAAATTCATTCCCCTCCGCAGAAGAACTCCTTAACGTTACAAAGATAAAACAATTCCTCTTTTTATTGTTGTCGCAGGGAATATTGTTATTTTTTCGCCATCTTTGTATAACCTTTGTAGGGAGTATGTCATTAAACGCAAGACTACGAATATGTCATCCGGATTATTGATCTTTCTGATTACCGTAGGAGCCGTCGCCTTTTTCGTCATCGGCCTTTCGCTGACGATCATCTTCAAGGGCCACTACATGGACTCCGAAATCGGAGAAAACCGCCACATGAAGGAGCGCGGCATCCGATGCGCCTCGCAACAGATGCGCGAAGAGGAGGCCCAACTGCGACAGGGTGCCGTACGATCGGGCACAGACAGCTGCACCACCGGATGTGCCTCGTGTACCGCTGCTGCATGCCCCCAACAACACCCCGAAACCCATTGAAACCTGAAGTTATGAAGATATCGGTCGTTATCAACACCTTCAACTCGGAACGCTTTCTCGATGCCTGTCTCAAATCGGTTGCAACTTTCGACGAGATCGTCCTGTGTGACATGCACTCGACGGACCAGACCTGCGCCATTGCCGAAAAATACGGTTGCCGGATCGTATATCACGAACGGACCGGATTTGTCGAACCGGCCCGTAACTATGCCATCGCTCAGGCCTCCAACGAGTGGGTGCTGGTACTCGACTCGGACGAAGTGGTTCCCGATGCCCTGCGCGAATACCTGTACCGGTTTGCCGAACAATCCGAACACACGGAATATGCCGCGCTGAGAATGCCCCGCAAGAACTATTTCTTCGGAAAATTCATGCACGGAGACTATCCCGACTATATCGTCCGTCTGATCCGTAAATCGAAATGCGACTGGCCGGTGACGATCCATGCACGACCGAATATCAACGGCCGCACGGCCTCTATTCCCAGCCGTCGACACGATCTGGCTATCGTACATCTGGCGAACGAAAGCGTCGAGGCCCGGCTGGCCAAAATCAACGTCTATTCCGACAAGGAGTTGTTGCGCCGCAGCGGACAACACTTCTCGGTGGGCAAGGCTTTTATGAAGTGCAGCTGGCGGTTTTTGCGGTTCTACCTCATCAAGGGAGGGTTCCGCGACGGAAAAGCTGGCTTCACCTATGCCGCACTGAACGCCTGCTACAAATTCACAACTATTGCAAAGATCTGGGAGCGCCAATCCCTGTCAGAAAAATAGTCTTTCAGCGTTGGTTCTCCGGACAGTGAACGTTATCTTCGATAGAAGAGACACTCTTTGCAATCGCCCCAAACCTTTTTCGAGGAGAGTGATCCGGATTGTTGCACGGCCGGTGCAACCTTCGTTTTGAAATCTCGAAGCGAATCGTTACATTTGGAGTATAAAGCTCATTTTTATGGCAACATTTGAAGTCAGAGGCGGCACTCCGCTCAAAGGAGAGATCTACCCGCAAGGGGCCAAAAACGAAGCCCTTCAGGTGCTATGTGCAACGCTGTTAACGCCCGAAAAGGTAACCATCCACAACATACCGGCTATTGTCGACATCCTCCAACTGATCGAACTTTTTAAAAAGATGGGGGTAACCGTCGAGAAGATCGACGAAAGTACCTATTCGTTCGAGGCCAAAGAAATCGATTTCGACTACCTGAACAGCGAGGATTACCGCAAACGTGCAGCACGCCTTCGGGGATCGGTCATGATCATCGGACCGCTGCTCGCCCGTTACGGAAAGGGATTTATTCCCAAACCGGGAGGCGACAAGATCGGACGTCGGCGTCTGGATACCCACTTCATCGGTTTCCAGAAATTAGGCGCCCAATTCGATTTTGACAGCAACTCGAACTTTTTTTCCGTATCAGCCAAGAGACTGACCGGTTGCTATATGCTGCTCGATGAAGCCTCCGTCACCGGCACCGCCAACATCATCATGGCTGCCGTACTGGCCAAAGGCCGAACCACCATTTACAACGCAGCCTGCGAACCCTACGTACAGCAACTTTGCCGGATGCTGAACCGTATGGGAGCCCTGATATCGGGCATTGCATCCAACCTGTTGATTATCGATGGTGTCGACAGCCTGCATGGAACGACACATACCCTGCTCCCCGATATGATCGAGGTGGGCAGTTTCATCGGTATGGCCGCCATGACTCAAAGCGAGATTACGATCAAGGACGTCTCTTTTGAAAATTTGGGCATCATTCCCGCCCAGTTTGCCCGCATGGGGATCAACTTCGAACAGCGTGGCGACGACATCTACATCCCTCGCCACGACCACTATGAAATCGAAAGCTTCATCGACGGATCGATCATGAATATTTCGGATGCGCCGTGGCCGGGTCTCACTCCGGACCTGCTGTCAGTCTTTCTGGTAGTCGCCACACAGGCCAAAGGTGCCGTACTGATCCACCAAAAGATGTTCGAAAGCCGTCTGTTCTTCGTCGACAAGCTGATCGACATGGGGGCCCAGATCATCCTTTGCGATCCGCACCGGGCAACCGTCATCGGACAGGATCACCAGATCCAACTTCGGGCCACCACCATGTCCTCTCCCGATATTCGGGCCGGAGTCGCCCTGTTGATCGCTGCCATGTCGGCCGACGGACGCAGCATCATCCAGAATGTCGAACAGATCGATCGGGGTTACCAGAACATCGATACCCGTCTGAATGCCCTCGGAGCCGACATCCGACGTATCGACTAAATTTCAGGCAGGAGCAATAACACAAAGGAAGACTTTAGCCTTCCTTCTCATTTAAAAACATAAGGCCGTATCCCAGAAATGAGATACGGCCCTTTATTTTCTTTGATTCGACGTGTGATTTTCGAAAGATGATCTTTTTTCTCTACGGAACCGGATCATAACCGCTTCCACCCCATGGATGACATCGCAGCAGACGCCGGATCCCCAGATACCCCCCACGGATCAAACCGTGCTTGCGCAACGCCTCGGCACAATATTGCGAACAGGTCGGCGTAAATCGACAGGAAGGAGGTGTAAAGGGAGATATACAATTGCGATACACCCAAATCAAAGCCAGAAAAGGGGCGATCGTCACCCGCTTAACCCCTTTTTTCAATCGGTTCCAGAAGTTTGGATATGATTTTCCGTACGGCATACTCTATTGCGGCAAAATCGGCCACCTCTTTCGATATGTAAAGCAAAGCCACGCTCATCCGCTCACGCTGCTCCGACGTGCGGTCTTTCAGCGGAGCTCGATTCAGACGGTAGGCCTCGCGAATCCGACGCTTCAGCAAGTTTCGGACATTGGCCCGCTTATGGTGCCGTTTGGAGACCGAAACGAGTATCTGCAAGCCCATCCGACTCTCATCGTCCACCCGCTCTCGCCGGACCACACAACGCAACGGATAAAACGTCTCCCCCCGCCCCTCATCGAAAAGAGCAGCGATCTCTTTTCGAGACTTCAACCGTTCGTTACGGGGAAAAGCATGATCCGCAGCCGCCATATCTGAATGATCTTTCCTCAATGACACCGAGCACCCCAAGGTCAGCTCACCTATTTACCCTGTCCGGGCGCTGCCGCTTTGGTTGTACGGCTTCGTTTCGGCCGTTTTGCATTTTCGATAAAGGCCAGATCGGCCGTCTTCTCCTGCAATACAACCGGTGCAACCTCCTCTCCTGCATTGACTTTACGGATGTAGATATCCAACGCCTTGGTCATCGAAGGGGCCTCCGGAGTAGGAGCCATCGCACTGACGGTCAAACCTCCCTCGATCGCCGCGCGCGCCGTACCGTTTCCAAACACCGCGATCTTCGGATGCACGGTTTCGGCGGAGAAACGACTGAGCAACGATGCGATCTCCGATGGACTGTACAAGACCAACAAATCATACTTCTCCATATCGACCGAATCCAGATCGGCGCTAACCGTACGGGCGAGGATGACCTTATCCCACTTGAGTTGCAACTTCTCCAACGCCATCGGCATTTCGGGCTTATGCGGCTCCGAAAGCGCCAACAGGAACTTTTCGTCTTTATGTTTCACGATCAATTCGAGCAGCGAAGAGAACGTTCCGTCGGCAAAAAATATTTTCCGTTTCCGGTAGACGATATACTTCTGCAGGTAGAGTGCAATTGCCTCGGTATTACAGAAATACTTCATCGTTTCGGGAATCGTTATTCGGGCCTCCTCACAGATCCGAAAAAAGTTATCAATCGTCACTCGACTGGTAAAGATCACGGCACTGTGTTCCAATATTTCGACTCTCTGTCCTCGGAACTCCTTTAATGAAACACCCTCCAGTTTAATGAACGGATGGAAATCCACATGAACTCGATGTTTGAGTACGATCTCGTTAAACGGAGATTTCTCGGCAATCACCGGTGCCGGTTGCGAGATTAAAACATTCTTTATTTTCAAAACTCCCCCTCTTTTATGTCAGCTTATTCTCTTATGAAAACCAAGACGAAAAAGCTTATCGGAAAAAACTCGACGGTGCAAAGGTACAAAATCCATTGCAGAATTGAAACATTCCGGGCCGCAAAGAACCGATAACTTTTTGTTAGATAAAGTATATAGAGCCCTACGGCCAGAATAATCGTAGCATACAGGATATTATCGATCGCGGCATTGTCCGAAAGTCCGACGATCAGAAAAAACGGGGCCAATACAAGACATGAGGCGATCGATATTATGCTGTTAGAGAATCGCAACATATTGAAAAATGATTCGTTACGAATAATTTTTCCGACTATTTTCATCACGCCCCACCGATAAACCGCAATGGCCGATACCATAGCAATAGCTCCCAGAACCAGCAGATCGCTCTGCAGTACGATTGCATCCGGGAGCCACGATTCAGCCTGAAACCACGTTCCCACACGGACCAGCAGGCCGCTAATCAACAGTACGCAGAACCACCAGCTGCGGGTCAAAAATTTTTTAAAGATCAACGATTGCTCGTCGTACACCTTCCCTTCCGACATCCGCCCAGCCTGCACCTTGAAAGCAAGCACCAGACTGCTGCGGTAACTATGGATCAAATAGGCCAGCAGAATGAATACAATCAAAACCACTCCGTGATAAGCGATGCTTCCGGTCATCTTCTCCGACACGAATCGCACCGACTGAGTTTCACTCGGCCGGGACTCGACCACGACCGAAGCGGCTCCGAAGATGTCTGCTTCGGTCGGGACATACGCCCCCTCGACCGCCTGTATCGGACTGAGATAACAATCGCAATCTGTCACATACCGACTCTCCATCGAACGCCTCGCTTTCTCCCTCTGTTATGAATAGATCTTTTTCAACGCAATCCGAATCGTCGTCCCCTTATTGATCTCGGAATCGAGAACAAAGATTTTCCCGCTGTGGTACCCCTCGATAATCCGTTTACTCAACGACAGGCCCAATCCCCATCCTCGGGTTTTGGTCGTAAATCCGGGCTCGAAAATCCGCTTGAAATTCCCTTTGGCAATACCCTTACCCGTATCCTTGACATCGATATAGATCCAATTATCGTCGTTCGAGAGTTTGACATCGATCGTTCCTTTGCCCGACAGGGCATCCATCGCATTTTTCAACAGGTTCTCGATCACCCACTCAAAAAGCGCTTCGTTGATCATCGCCTTCTGCTGGGCCATGGCCAAACCGTTGTAGGAGATCGTCACATTCTTGGGTACACGGGTCCGGAAATAGATGACGCTATTGCCGACAATTTCATTGATCACCCCTTCGGAGAGCGAGGTCGCCGCACCGATTTTGGAGAACCGGTCGACCACTTTCGTCAGCCGGATGATGTCCTTATTCATCTCGGCAATGGCCGTAGGATCGATATTCTGCGTCCGCAGGTACTCGAGCCATCCCAACAACGAAGAGGTCGGCGTCCCCAACTGGTGGGCCGTCTCTTTGGCCAGACCAATCCACACCCGGTTCTGTTCATCCTGCTTGGTCGACCGCAACGCAATGTACCCGAACAACACGAAAACGATGATGACCAACAGCTGGATATACGGGAAATAGGTCAACGACTTGAGCAGCTTCGACTCGTCGAAAAAGATATAAAACGTCTCGTTGTAAAGCGTCTCTACCTTGATCCGGGGATTGATTTCGGCCAATTCGACCAACTTCTGATTGAGCAGGTCGGGGTGGTTCAGAATATGCTCGGGAATCAAATGCGAAGCGATCACCCGCTGATCCCGGTCGATCAGAACGAACGGGATGTTGTTTCGGGTCGTAATGATCGAGAGCAACAGCGGATTTCCCGGGTCGGCTCCCAACTCACGAAACGCCGCCACCCATATATCCACCTCGTTTTTCTCCTTTTCGCGCAGCTGTGCGGCCATGTTGTTGGTGAACAACAGCGATGAAACCCCGATCACCAAACCTACTGCAATAACGACCAGACGGCTTCTGAACGAAAAGACCTTATGCAATATACCGCCCATGCAAGCTACGATTTATTCCGCATTACGGGGCGTATCCTGCGAGGTCAGGATACGGCGATACTCCTCACCGTTTTTCAAAACCTCAACGGCCCGATGCACCTCCGGATCATTCAACGACACATGGCGAGCGACTCCGCCGTTATAGTGATACCTCAGGATAATCTCCTTTTCGAGCAGTTTTCGAACATCGTCTTTGAAACTTTCGAGGTCCGCTTCCTTATCCTCCTTCAGCTTTTCGGCAATCCGATCGAGCTCTTCGGAGATCCGGTCGGCATACTTTTCACGCTCCGCCTTACGACGCAACTCCTTGAGCGCTTCCTGTGTTTCAGAGTCGTATTCCACCTCCTTGTCGGCCATAAACGCTTCGAACCGACCGTACTCTTCATCCGACAGCGTGAAGGTATCGACATCTATCCCCTCCCGATGACGCTTGTAGTAGTCGTTCGCAAAATCTTCGATATACCCTTTGGCATACAGCGACATGGTGAAGATGCTGGTATAATTGGGATCCAGCCGTACATCGGGCATGATTCCGCCACCGTCATATACCTTACGACCCGCCACCGTTTTATACTCTTTGATCAACGAATCGGGAACCATACCTACGCTTCCGTCCTCATTCCGGTGGGCGTAGTCGACCGACTGAATGCACCGTCCGCTCGGAATGTAATACTTGGCCGTCGTAACCTTCAAGTAGGCATTATAACCCAACGGACGGGTCACCTGAACCAACCCTTTCCCGAAAGTACGTTGGCCAACCAGCACCGCCCGATCCAGATCCTGAAGCGACCCCGACACAATCTCGGCCGCAGACGCCGTCATGCTGTTGACCAGTACGGCGATCGGAATCTCGGTGTCGACCGGATCGGTTGTCGTTACGAATGTCTCATTCGAATCCTCCGAACGCCCCTTCATCGATACGACCGTCGTTCCCTTGGGTACGAACATCGAAAGAATCTTTACCGCCTCCTGCAAGATACCGCCTCCGTTTCCGCGCAGGTCGATAATCAACGAGGTGATCCCCTGCTTCTTCAACGCTTCGAACGCCGCCAACACATCTTGGCTGCAGTCCTCCGAAAAATCGTTGTGCAAAATATATCCGACATTTCCGTCGATCACCCCGTAATAGGGTACCCCGGAGATGACGATTCGTTCGCGTTTGATCTCTACTTCCTCCTGCTCCCCGGTAAGTAATTTTTCGACCGTGAGTTTTACGGAAGTCCCGGGGGTTCCCTTGAGCATGTTGCTCACTTTTGTCGCATCATAGCCCTTGATACTCTCACCGTTGATCGCCACAATCACATCGCCTACCACCAGTCCCGCCTTGTCGGCCGGAAAGTTTTTGTAGGGCTGGGCAATCATGACATAATCGCCGCTCTTGCGGATAATGGCTCCGATTCCGGCATACTTTCCGGTCGCCTGAATCTCGAAATCGGCCATCTCCTTCTCGGGGATCAGCTCCGTATAGGGATCGAGCTCGGAAACCATACCCGCCGCCGCATTCTCGAGCAACCGGTCGGCATCGACCGAGTCGACGTAGAACAGGCTTACGTCGCGAAACATATTGAACAGAATCTGTATGTTCTTACCGAGAAGAAAATCGGGTTGCGATGTCGCAGCGAACGATCCTCCGGCAACAAGGAGCAGTGCTCCCCACACGATCCATTTTTTTAATTTCTTATGCATATTTTCGATCATTTTTTTAACATAACGCAGAATTTTGCCGAATCGGTATCAATCCTGCAAAAAAGGTTGCAGACGGAACTCGATTCGTGCCACCTCTTTCCTCATTCCCTCCATCTCGATTCCCCCGTCGGTAGCCGAAATGACGATTCGATCCTCCCACAGCGCCAACGTCCGCCTCAACGGAGAGGACATTCTGAATATCATCTCGTTATCTTTCTGTTCGACCAGCACAAATCCGTTATCGGAGAAGACCTTCTGGATCTGCTCCTTACCGGCATTAAAATCCATTTTCAACGGCTGACGGATAAATCCGAGTTTCGGATAGACCAGCGACCACAAAACAATAATCGCAAAAAGCAACAACGCTTTCGGGGTCATAAACACGTCGGCCAGATTGCCATCGGCTCCCGTACGGGCCATTCCCGTAGCCACCATCACCGCTATCAACGCAAAGACCAGAACCAACAGACGAACCATATATTTTACAGCTCTCCGCCAATAGACTTTTTTATACATACTCATTTCGTTGTAAATAACTCACAAAGATAGCGAATTTACCGATATGAATCGCTATCGAGATCCGGAATCCCTCTTCGCCAGACGTTTATCTGCGTTTTCGAGCCAGAGACGACCCGATCGACCGGCACGTCGAACTCAGCAACAGGAATCGCATCAAAAAGTTGATAATCAAAACAGATACCGATCTTCAACGTATCGCCTCCTCCACGGAGCAACCGATCATAAAACCCCTTGCCGTGACCCAGCCGGTTTCCCATGCGGTCGTACCCGACAGCCGGAACCACGATCAGATCAACCTCAGACAATGGAATCGTCTCCCCTTCCTCCGGTTCGAAGACCCCGAAACGTGCCTCCTGCAACCGACTACTCCCGATAAACCGCCTCAACAACAACCCCTCGCCCTGCATAACCGGGAGATAAATCCGCTTCGAGCCGCTCCAACGCTCCACGAAACGGTGAGTCGCTACCTCGTTGGGCAGGGACCAATAGAGAGCGATCCGTTCCGCAGACTGAAACTCCGGCATCCGTTCGACCCGTTCCAGAATGCGGTGGGAGATATCCTCTCGCTCTCCTGCATCGTAGCGCTCCGCACATGCCCGCACGGTTCGCCTCAACTCGTTTTTTTCCATCACACAATCAAAAGTCACAAAAATTTCGAGATACGGCCACGCCTCTTCTCCCCCCCCTGATCAATCAATAAAACAGTCCGTTCTGATTGAAAATCGTAAATCCGAAGTTGAAGGTCAGGAACCAGTTGTACTTGTTGGTCGCATCATACTTCGACAGCGCCAAGCTGACCGGCCCCACCGGACTCTGGTACACCAATGCCGAACTGAACATGAACCGTATCCGTTTGCGAATGTTCTCCTTGACCGAGTTGTTGTCCTCGGGGAGGAAGAAGAATACGCTGTTTTTCAGATAAAATTTCGAACTGAACTCGAAGATAGGCATCGCCCCCAATCCGAGAAAAGAGCTGCTACGGAAATCCTTTATGTATACGAATTTACTGTGTTGTGTAGGCGTAAAGGCCGGCGAGGTGATATTCGTCGCATATTCGTTGGTAAAGGAGGGATGATTGGTCAATACGCCCTGCACCAAATATCCGAACGAGAACCACTTTGCTATCGGATAATAGTGCTCGCGCAAAAACTCTGCTCCGAACCAATGCCGAGGCTGCCCCGCACGCTGCATCGCCCCCTCTGGAGCACGGTTTCCGGGTTGATAGAGTTCGTTTCCGGCAATAAATATCGCAGAGAGCGACTGCCGGATACCCCGCGTCGGATAGAGCAGATAGTTAAGATCGTTCCGGTCCCACTCCAACTTGGTTCCGAAATAGGAGAACTGTGTCCGGTCCATGATGTCAGCATCGGCATAATCGGTCGTCTGAAAGTAGCTGTACCGGTCGTAGCCTCCGTTCAAACGCAACGAAACCACCGAGTGTCGATCGACCGGAAACTTCAACGCCGTTGTAAAATAGGAGTCGATATACTTCGAATAGGACAGATCGGTCTTCTTGGTCAATCCGCCGAAATTGCTTTTGAAGTAGTTGTAATAATTGAACGTAAACCCGTAATCGACCGAGAACAGCTTTTTCAGAAAGAAGTCGGATCTTCCGCGGAGCCCCACCGACGTGTAAAGAGCACTGAAATATCCATCGAAATTATAGGTCTGATAATTACGGCCGATCCGGCTGTACTCGAGTCCCACATAGGCCTGATTCATCGAGGTAGACGATATGTTGCCTCCGAACAGCACCTTGAAGCTGGGTTTGGTCTTCATCTCGATGTCCAGACCGAAAAAATGGGTCGAATCGTTATAGGTTATGTCCGGATAGCTCCCTTCAATCTCTCCGTCATACAGAATTTTAAAATATCCTTCACGAAAATCTTCGAGATCGAAAACCTCAGACTGCTGATCCAATTTCTTCTTCTTGTCGAGGAACAGCATCCGTTTGACATAATTCGTCTGATTCTCGTTCAATCCGCGAATCCGGTAGTTGTCGAAAAACAGGTTGGGCAACGACTCCCGATAAGCCTTTCTGCGGGCTGCCAACGAATCGGCACTCTCGCGACGGGTAATGCGCTCCTTGATCTGGGGCATGGCATCTATGGCATCGCTGTATCCTTTGTTGATGATATAGTCCACCTTCGAAAAGTCGAGGGTCGAAACATCTTCGAACGCGTGTTCGATCAGAATATCCTGCTCCGACGGCAAATCGTAGTCGGTGTGCATCATCGTCAACGCAAGCACCTGTTCGACTACATCATCTTCCTCGGGATAACTGTTTCCTGCCGTACATTTACTACCGATGAGAATATCCGGATTAAAATCCTCTTTCAGCACCTGCCACGGAAAATTGTTGTAAATGCCACCGTCGTACAACAGCGTCGAGTCCTGCTTCAAGGGTTTGAATACCAACGGAATCGTCATGGATGCCCGGATCGCCTTACCCAGATCCCCCTCACGATAGACCACCTCCTTCCGGGCCGCAGCATCGGTCGCTACGCAACGAAACGGGACGAACAACCGATCGAAATCCCCCTGACACTGCGCATTGGCCGGCGAGAAAAACTCGACAAAGGCCATATCGATCTGATGGGAAGGAATCAGATTGGTGGGCAGATGGGCTACTTTCTTCGGATTCTTCAGGTCGAGTCTCAGTGTGAGCATCGCTGCATTGGGTTGCTTTTGACGAAAGTAGTAGATATACTGAGGCTGAATGCGTCCGCTCATCCAATAGCTGATCTGGTCGGACTTGAAGACATCCGCCATTTCGTCGGGCGTATAGCCGATTGCATAGAGTCCGGCCACGATCGACCCCATAGAGGTTCCCGAGATGTAGTCGATCGGGATCTCATTCTCCTCGAGCGCCTTCAGTACTCCAATGTGATACAAGCCTTTAGCCCCACCTCCACTCATCACCACACCGACCTTTTGAGCCGATGCCCAACCGCTCAAAATCAACAGAAAAGAGGTAATTATGCTTTTTATGCGCATGATTCGCAAAATATTTGTACCTTTGTTTGTTAAAACCTCCGGGTAAAAGTAGAGATAAAAACATAAAACACCAACAATGATTGACAAAATAAACGATTTGTTGCGTCGGGTCGAAGCATTCAAACCGAAAGTCGATAGTGAGATCGAAGAGTTCCGCATCCGGATGCTCGGCCGTAAAGGCGAGATGAACGACCTGTTCGAAGAGTTCAAAAAGGTAGCCCCCGAAATGAAAAAAGAGCTGGGGCAAAAGATCAACGCGCTCAAAACCCGCATCAACGAGAAGATTGCGGAGATGAAGGCAGCGGCCGAAAATGCAGAGACGACGGCTCAATCCCAGATCGACATGACCCGTCCCGGATCGAACGATCCAATCGGTAGCCGCCACCCGATCTCTTTGGTCAAGAACCAAATTGTCGAGATCTTTTCCCGTCTGGGCTACACCGTGGCGGAAGGTCCCGAAATCGAGGATGACTGGCACGTCTTCTCGGCGCTGAACTTTCCGCCCGAACATCCGGCCCGCGACATGCAGGACACCTTCTTCATCACGAAAAATCCCGACATCCTGCTGCGCACACACACCAGTTCGATTCAGGTCCGTACGATGGAGCACCAGAAACCGCCCATCCGGGTCATCTGCCCCGGGCGAGTTTTCCGCAACGAGGCGATCTCCTACCGGGCTCACTGCATCTTCCATCAGGTAGAAGGCCTGTATATCGACGAGAACGTATCGTTTGCCGACCTCAAACAGAGCATCCTCTATTTTGCCAAAGAGATGTTCGGCGAAAAGGCCCGGATTCGCATGCGCCCCTCCTACTTCCCCTTCACCGAACCATCTGCCGAAGTGGATGTTTCGTGTAACTTGTGCGGTGGCAAGGGCTGTAATGTCTGCAAGCATACCGGGTGGCTCGAAATCATGGGCTGCGGCATGGTCGATCCCAATGTGCTGGAAGCCTCCGGTATCGATTCGAAAAAATATTCCGGTTTCGCATTCGGCATGGGAGTTGAACGCATCTCCATGTTAAAATATGGAGTCAAGGATCTCCGTTTATACTTTGAAAACGATGTTCGTTTCCTGAGCCAGTTCGACTCGGTATATTAAACTTAACCGCACATACGGATACGCCATGCCACGCAAAAACGGAATCGTCCTGTCAGCCCTCGTTCTGTTGGGAACGCTTGTGTTTTCTTGTTCGCTCTTCGCCCGCTCGCCGCGAGCCAACGCCAAAAACAAAAAAACACTGCCCCGAGCCGAACAAGCCTCCCTTTTCTATCTGGAAGGGATCAAAAGCAATGTTCTGGAAGGGGACTCCGCCCGTGCAAAGGCTTGGTTCAAAAAAGTATTGGAAATTGATTCGACCCACAGTCCTTCGCTGTATGAACTGGCCTCTCTGACGGCTCTTGACCAACCGGAAGAGGCGCTTCAATACAGCCTGAAGGCGAATGCGATCGATACGACGAACACGTGGTACAAAATGCAGTTGGGCAGACTGCTGATCGCCACGCAACACTACGACTCGGCCCTGACGTTATATGACCAACTCATCCGGATGAATCCGAACGATCCGGACAATTATCGGCTGAAAGCTTTGCTGTATGACCAGTTGGGCCAACCCGAGAAGGCTTTGGAGGTGCTCGAAACCGCCGAAAACCGTTTCGGTATCATCGAACTGCTCGCCAGCCATAAGGTGCAACTTCTGCTCAACACGCAACAGTTTGACCGAGCGATGGCCGAAGCCCGCATGTTGGTTGAAACTTTCCCGTACAACGAGGATAATTATGTCGTATTGGCCGAACTCTATGCGATGATGAATATGAATAATCTGGCCCAAGAGAACTACGACAAGGCCCTCAGCATCAACCCGAACAGCATGAGGGCACTGGCTTCGTTGAACGACTTCTACAAAAGACAAAACGACAATGTTCGTTTTTTAGAGACAGCCTCGAAGCTCTTCCGATTGAAAGAGTTCCCGTTGGAAACCAAGCTGAAATTCTACGAAGAACTTTTCCAGAATCCCAGCTTTGTCAGAAACAATTTTATCCAGATGGGAGAGTTGGTACGGACTCTGGCGATCACTTATCCCGAAGATCTCCGGACGCTGGAGTTGTATGCCAAATACCTGATTGCCGGAGGATCAATCGAGCAGGCTCTGCAACTCTACAAGTCACATGTAACCGACTCGATTCCCCAAAAGCAGATTTTCAACGATATTATCGGCATGGAGGCCTACCTCAAACGGGCCGATTCGGTCGACAAGTACACGACCATCGCATTGGAACGGTTCCCCGAAGATGCGGAACTCCGGCTGCAAAAGGCATCGGTAACCGCATACATGTTGGAAAAGCCCCAAGAGGCTATACCGCTCTTCGAAGAGGCGCTCAAATATGCCAAAACAGACTCCCTGCGCAGCGTTATCTACGGTGCCATCGGGGATAACTACCATACATTGGGTGACGACAGAAAATGCTTTAAAGCCTACGACAAAGGGATGAAGCTCGATACGACCAATGTATCGATCTACAACAACTACAGCTACTTTCTGAGCCTGCGTAACGAGCGACTCGATAAGGCATTGGAGTGGGCACAAAAGGCCGTGCGTCTCGATCCGAACAATCCGACTTTCTTAGACACCTATGCATGGGTTCTCTACCAACTGGGGCGCTATGAGGAGGCCCGTATTCCGATGCGGCAGGCCATATCGCTCGACTCAGACAACAACAAGGAGCTGTATGTCCACTATGGCGACATCCTTTACAAATTGGGCGACCGATTCATGGCCTCATACTATTGGAAGAAGGCCCTTGAGAACGGATACGACGCACAAGAGATTGAAAACAGGCTCAAACAAATCGAATAGAGAGGGAGATGATTCGGACAGGATGGTGGATATATTTGGTTGCAGTTTTTTTTGCCTTGACAGCGAATGCCCAGAAGTTAGAATCCTTACGGGAGGAGATTCGTCAGGCCGAGGAGGATATACGCATCACCGACCAGCTACTTTCGAAAACCCAAAAGAGCCAGAAAAGCGCTGATCAACAACTGAAGCTGATCCAAAACAAGATCCGCAACCGGAAGAATATCATCTCTAATCTCGACAAACAGTCGAATCTGATCGGAAACGATATCGGGACAAAGAACACGACAATCCGGTCGTTGGAGGGAAATCTGGACCAGCTGAAAAAGGAGTACGCCGCCATGGTCTATGACGCCTACAAGAACTATAAGCTGAACAATTTCATGCTTTTCCTCTTCTCGTCACGAGACTTTAACGACGCTACGCTGCGGATTGCCTACATGCAGCGGTACAACAGAATGCGGGAGCTTAAAGCAGCCGAAATCGACTCGTTATCGGCTTCGATCAACCGGGAAGTGAACGAACTCGAACAGCAGAAGAGCGAATTGGACAAGGTGAGACAGAGCCGGAATGCCGAATTGAACTCTTTGGGCAAGGACGAGACACAATATCGCGCTACCTCCAACAAACTCAAAAAAGAGGCAGCCAAACTCTCTTCATCGATCCGGGCGAACAAAGAGAAGATCGACCGGCTGCAGCAGCAGATCCGCAAGATCATCACCGAAGAGTCCCGTAAAACAAACTCCAAAACCCAAACGACGGAGCAACGCGAATATACGGCCAAGCTCACCGGAGCTTTCGGTCAAAACATGGGCAAACTGCCCTATCCTGTTCACGGAGTCATTATCGACCGGTTCGGTATCCACCCGCATTCGACCATAAAGGGACTTACATCGAACAATACGGGGGTCGACATTGCAGCCGATAAAGGAGCCACCGTACGGGCCGTTTTCGAGGGAGAAGTGAGCCAAATTTTCGCCTCTCCGGCCGGAATGAACAACGGCATCATCATCCGCCACGGCAACTATTTTACGGTATACGCCAACCTCTCGTCAGTCAGTGTCAAACGGGGCGATAAGGTTGCGCTCAATCAACCGATCGGCCAATTGGCCGCATCCGAATTCGAGGACAACAGTACCCTCCATTTCGAGGTGTGGAAATGGAGCGGAGAGGGCAATCCGACCAACCTCAATCCCGAAAAATGGTTGCACAGATAACAATGTTTTAAAGACAAAGAGGCTATGGCGATAAACTACTATACTGACGATTGCACATTCACCTATCGGGGCAAGGTGAAAACCTCGGCATGGATCCGGGAAACCGCCCACAGCGAGGGATGGAAGTGTGGAGCCATATCGATCGTCTTCTGCTCCGACGCACGAATGCTCGAAATAAACAACAAATATCTGAATCATAACTATTTAACAGACATCATAACGTTCGATTACGACAATCCGGACGCAAAGACGATTTCGGGTGACCTGATGATCGGTATCGAGACCGTACGGGATAATGCCGAACAGTTCGGCGTTCCGTTCGAAAACGAACTCCATCGGGTAATCATTCACGGAATCCTCCACCTTTGCGGATACGAAGACAAAACACCGGAGGCTGAAAAACAGATGAGAGAGTTGGAAAACCGCTACCTTTCGGTTTTCTACAACAGCTCATCCGAAGAGAATCGAACGAAAAAATAACAGAAGTAGACAAACAATGAGATTCGAATACAATATCATCGTCATCGGAGGAGGCCATGCAGGATGTGAGGCGGCAGCAGCGGCAGCCAATATGGGATGCCAGACCCTGCTGATCACAATGGACATGACCAAATTTGCGCAGATGTCCTGCAATCCAGCCGTTGGAGGTGTGGCCAAAGGACAGATCGTGCGCGAGATCGATGCGATGGGCGGATATATGGGAATCGTCACCGACCGGACAACGCTGCAATTCCGCATGCTGAACCGATCGAAAGGTCCGGCCATGTGGAGTCCCCGAGCGCAGTGCGATAAGGCCAAATTTTCGGCCGAATGGCGCCGTATGCTCGAAAATACACCCAACCTCTATCTTTGGCAGGATGCCGTGGTCGACCTGAGCGTCGAGGAGGGAAAAATCCGGAGCGTTACAACCCGTATGGGTGTTGTTTTCGAAGCGAAGGCCGTCATCCTGACTGCCGGAACCTTCTTAGAGGGTCTGATGCACATCGGACGCACACACGCATCCGGAGGACGTGCAGGAGACGCAGCATCGCACGGATTAAGCGCTCGTCTGGCCGAATTGGGATTCGAAGTCGGACGCATGAAGACCGGAACACCCGCACGTCTCGATGCTCGTACGATCGATTTTTCACAACTCGAGGAACAACCCGGAGACGAACACCCGTGTAAATTTTCATTTTCACCTGATACAGAAGTAGTTAAACATCAGAAAAGGTGTTATTTGGTCTACACCTCAAAAGAGGTTCACGACATTCTCCGCAGCGGTTTTGCCGATTCCCCCCTTTTCAATGGTACCATTAAGGGTATAGGTCCCCGCTACTGCCCCAGCATCGAGGACAAACTTCGGACCTTTGCTGGCAAGGAGAGTCATCAGCTCTTTCTGGAACCCGAAGGTGCCGATACGAACGAATACTATCTGAACGGGTTCTCCTCCTCGCTGCCTTGGGACATACAGGTGGCCGCACTTCAAAAGATCAAGGGCTTCGAAAATGTGCAAATTTATCGTCCGGGCTACGCCATCGAATACGACTATTTTCCGCCGACTCAGCTCTATCACACCTTGGAGACCAAGCTGATCGAGGGACTCTACTTTGCAGGGCAGGTTAACGGCACCACAGGATACGAAGAAGCTGGTTCACAGGGACTTATGGCAGGAATCAACGCCGTTCTGAAAATACGCGGCGAAGAACCGTTAGTTTTACGTCGTGATGAATCCTATATCGGTGTACTGATTGACGATCTGGTAACTAAAGGAGTCGACGAACCCTACCGGATGTTTACCAGCCGGGCAGAATATCGGATTTTGCTCCGGCAGGATAATGCCGATCTGCGCTTGACCCCTATCGGATACAAAGTCGGCTTGGCAGACGAAAGAAGGTATGCGCGAACCATGCGAAAGAAGGAGCTTGTCGAGTCGCTTATTGCCTTTGTTCGGCAATACAGCGTTTCGCCACAGGAGATAGCCGATTATCTGAAATCTGTAGAATCAACACCGCTCACACAGGGTAAAAAGTTATACGATGTTATACTGAGAAACAAAGTAACGATTGAGGGATTGATTGACAACATTTCGGCGCTGAGGGACTTCATTGAGCGTCAGGAGTGCACGCATGAGGTGATTGAGGAGGCTGAGATACAGATAAAATACCACGGATACATTGAGCGAGAGCGACACATTGCCGACAAGATGACACGGTTGGAGAACATACGGATCAGGCCGGACTTCAATTACAATGAGTTGAAGTCGTTATCGATTGAGTCGCGGCAGAAGTTGACACGCATCAGGCCATCGACGATTGGTCAAGCCTCACGGATACCGGGGGTGAGTCCGTCGGACATCAACGTGTTGTTGGTATATTTTGGCCGGTAGAATGTTCCACGTGGAACAAAAGAGAACAAACAACCCTAAATAAACTTAACGACTTGAACAGCCACGATCGGAACAAGAGTAATGTTCCACGTGGAACAAAAGGAGAAAAAGGCATGAAAAACATCTTTGATATTTCAAAAAACAACAGCCGAAAAGTATATATACCGGGCAAAATGTTTCCGGAAATCAAGGTCGGCATGCGCGAAATCATGCTCCAAAACGGAGAATCCGTCTTCGTGTATGACACAACTGGCGCCTACACAGATCCGGAACACAAAATAAATACCAAAAAAGGTATGCCAAGAGTCCGGAACAATTGGGAAAAAGAAGAAAAAGACGAATTCCATACACAACTCTGGTATGCAAGAAACGGAATCATCACACCCGAAATGGAGTATGTCGCTATCCGTGAAAACCAAAATAGCTCTCACCCAAATCCAATAACTCCGGAAATAGTTCGGAAAGAGATCGCCGCAGGAAGAGCCATCCTCCCCTCAAATATCAACCACCCCGAGGCGGAACCCATGATTATCGGAAATAAATTTCTGGTCAAAATCAACGCCAACATCGGAAACTCGGCTCTCGGCTCATCGATCGACGAAGAGATTGAAAAAGCGCTTTGGGCGATCAAATGGGGAGCTGATACAGTTATGGACCTCTCGACGGGAAAAGATATACACCAAACCCGCGAGGCTATCCTTAGAAATACGCCTGTACCCGTAGGAACCGTGCCGATGTATCAAGCACTCGAAAAAGTCAACGGAAAAATCGAAGATCTGACATGGGAAGTCTATTACGAAACGCTCGTTGAGCAGTGCGAACAGGGTGTTGACTACTTTACAATCCACGCCGGCATCCTGCAAAGATTCCTTCCCTGTGCGCTGAAACGCGTAACAGGTATCGTCTCGCGCGGTGGATCAATTCTCGCAAAATGGATGAGCATCAACAAGCAGGAGAATTTTTTGTATACTCACTTTGAAGAGATTTGCGAACTATTAAAGAAATATGATATCGCCTTCTCACTGGGAGATGGACTGCGCCCGGGAAGTATTGCCGACGCAAACGATGAAGCCCAACTCGGTGAACTGAAGGTCCTTGGAGAGTTGGCAGAAATTGCATGGAAACACGATGTTCAAGTGATTATCGAGGGCCCGGGGCACGTTCCAATGAACCTTATCCGCGAAAATATGGATAAACAGGTCGAATACTGTCATGGCGCTCCCTTCTATACGTTAGGCCCGTTGGTAAGCGATATAGGAGCCGGATATGACCACATCACCTCTGCAATTGGTGCTGCGATGATCGGATGGATGGGAACCTCGATGCTCTGCTATGTGACCACCAAAGAGCACTTGGCTCTTCCAAATAAGGATGACGTACGCGAGGGTGTTGTCACCTACAAACTTGCCGCACATGCCGCCGACATTGCCAAAGGGCATCCGGGAGCCGCAGAGCGCGATCTGCAAATGAGCAAGGCTCGCTTTGAGATGCGTTGGAACGATCAGTTCAATCTGTCGCTTGATCCGGAACGGGCAAGAAAAATGCATTTTGAAATGATCCGTGAGGGCGCTGATCACTGCGCGATGTGCGGGCCGCACTTCTGTGCCATGAAAATTACAAAATCTATTTAGCAAGCACATAAATAATTAATAATCAATTGATTACAAAAAAATAGGCAAAGATAGCAATTCACACATAACGACAGACAGAAAAAAATCCCGGAAGTTTAGCTCTCCGGGATTTTTTGATTCAAACCTTTCGACCAATATAATTGTATCAGCAAAGACTGGTCCAAATAGGTAAGAGTATTTCATATATAGTTTAAAGAACTATATTATATATTTTTTACAACAAATAATTCATAAGGATAAGGCGCTCACAATATATCATAAAACGCCACTTACAATTATCTCTGATACAAGCACATCGAAGCTAATAAATAAAAGCGTGCTTTTTGCACAACTCGATAAATTTTTCGACACGTTCGGGTGAAACGTCGCTCTGAATAATATGCGCCGGTGCAATCATATATCCGCCTCCAGCGCCTAACGTGTTTATTTTATCGACAATATCAGCCTCCAACTCCTCGTCGGTTCCAAAGGGCAGCAACTTCTGCTGATCGATGGCACCCCAAAAGGCAAACATATTACCAAAGCCATCCTTGATCTCTTTGGCCGAATGACCGGGTACATCGGGCTGAACGGGATTGAACACCTCGAAACCCATCTTCTTCACATCGGGCAAAAGCGGAGCAACTGCACCATCACTATGAAGAATAAGCACAATATCTGGATTTAGCTTTTTGAGCTCTTGATTCATCTGTGTGTACCACGGTTTTACCTGCTCCTTAAAAATATCGGGCGGCATCAGAAGGCTGTTTTGCGTGCCAAAATCATCACCATACCAAATCGCATCAACCCCTCGCTTGATCAACTCGGCAGCCACCTTGGTCTGAAACTCCGCACACTTTTTGAAAAGCGGCTGAACATACTCCGCACCGAGCATCATGTCGATCAACAACTTTTCGAGGCCGACCAGTTGCTGGGCCAAGGAGAAAATGGTAACCTCTATGTCACCGATAATAAAGTAACGATCCTTATACTCAGCCACAAGGCGTTCCACTTCGCGATAACGTCCCGGAGCGTAGGGATCAGGAAAATTATATGTATCCACATCTGCCTGCGTCTGGGCATTCGCCAGTGGATATCCTACTACATCGACATAGATAGGTCCTTGCCGCATCACCATTCCGTACTCGTTCAACCAGGTTCCGTCATCGCGAACCTCACGTGTAAAGTCATCAGCAACCGCAGCTCCAACTACGACTACATCGCTGCCCATGGCGATACGAATTTCGTTACCGCTGATTCGCCAAGTAACGTCTTCATACAAATTATCGGTAATGTTTACCGGCAAGGAGAATTTCTTTCCGAAATACTCCAGATGCTGCTTACATAGATCAAATTGAATGGGTACGCGATCCGGCAGACCGGGAACAATTTTCAGTGCTTTAAGCACTCGTTCTCTGCTGTTCATAAGACTAATAGTTTTAATAGGTTAGAAAGTTTATTCGTATGGTTAGTAAAGTTAGCAATAAGCATCGAGAAGCATGGTACGCTTTTGACTTTTTGCGTCCGAATTTTGTCATTTTGATTACAGTCATTTCTCATCCGACAACAAAGAGACAACACATGCACGCCTATACTCCGATGGAGTCATGCCAAGGTACTTTTTAAAGATAGCAGAAAAGCTCGCAGCATTTTCATAATGCAAGCGATAAGCAATCTCCTTGACACTCATAGAGGTATTCAAAAGAAAGGATTTGGCCTCCTGCAACTTCAAAGAGGTGATATAATGCGCCGGCGAAACATGCGTATATGCCTTAAAGGTTTTACGGAACCACGAATAACTCATATTGAGCATAGAGGCAACCTGCTCGGGTGTAACTCCCGAAAGCAACCTCTCACGCATAAGGATACGCGCCCGATCCATCTTTTCGTCTACCTCACGCTTATTATCGGAAAAGTTGGCATCGTAAAATAACGTATAGGCCAAAATTGAATTGGCAATTGCGGCCAACACTTGCTGATAGCCCGGTTTTTCTTCCATAGCCAAAGCGATAGCCTCTTTATAAAACCCGACAATCGACTCGCGCAAACCGATTTCATGTACTACCTTCCGGCAGCTAAAAAAACCACTCTCATAACGGCTGTCAATGTGTGCGCCACGAATTCCGATCCAATACTCCTGCCATCCGGTTTTTTTATCGGGATAGTAGCTGTGCCAAGTATAGGGTGGAATGATAAGCATAGATCCACCACTCAAGGCCACACGTTTTTCAGGAGTCACGTAAAACCAACCGCGCCCTTGCGTAATGTAAATCAACTGATAGTTATCCATAACCCGGCCCTTACGGATATCGAAAAAATAGTTTTCGGGATGGCCCACCAAAGGGGGATAACAGTCGTAGTTTGCTGGAACAAAGTATTCACCGACATTATCGACCGTTATTCCCCAGAGGCGATCATTATCCCCACTGACCAGATATGTAAAACTTTGCCGCGACATAAAACCTTTACCTCTATTCTCTATACAAAAATCTTTAAAGTTACCCTGTATATACTTTTAATGAGGTAGTTAACCAAAACATATAACATACAAAAAGCGCATCGAAACACTCCGAGTGCAAAACAAGGCAGACAGAAATCGCATAAACCTTTGGTAGAGCTCACATTTATTCGTAACTTTCATCGGGCAAACAACACAAGCACAAGTTAGCTCGCCGTACGCCGTACATTGAAAATTTAATTTTTACGTAATTTCATATATCAAAACGGTCAAAACCGTCAATCGCAACACAAAGCATCCGATGGGTATCGAAACTGGTTTTCCGGGAGAACGCCGCATAGTGATCCCCCAACAATTTCTCGATCTGATACAAAACGACCCTTTGACAGGTGATCTATACATCCACTCATTAGGGTACATTGCCCATGGCCGTCACCATTTCGTCGAACGACCGTCAGGCAACGACGCCTATCTCTTTATTTACTGCGTCTGGGGCAGCGGATCGATCCGCATCAGACAACAGACAATTCCGATCAAGGCCAATCAATACATCGTACTACCCAAACAGATACCCCTGTCCTACGGTGCTGAAAACGACGATCCGTGGAGCATCTACTGGATAAAATTCGACGGCGAGAAGGGAAAAATCTTCGCTCGAAACATGGAGGCTCCCGTCACGGTACCCCCGTCGATTAACATGCGGATCGAACAACGCATCGAGCTGTTCGAAAACCTTTACGGTGTCCTCTGCGGCACCTTGACTCTCGATCGTCTGAACTACGCAAATCTCGCATTCGCCCATCTGATCGCCTCGTTTCGGTTCCTCACGCTGTTTGAAACGATAAGCGAACAGCCCCGTCACATCGAGGGAATCGTCAACCGGGTTACGCACTTCATGAACGAACACATCGACCGAAAACTCACCATCGACGAAATCTCCCGCTACGCCGGTTACAACCCCTCGTACCTGTACCGCCAATTCATCCGACAGACATCGATGGCACCGATCGAATATTTCAACCACCTCAAGATCAACAAGGCCACCGTATATCTGCTCAAGACATCAATGACAGTCTCCCAGATCGCCGCAAAACTCGGATTCGGCAGCGCAGACCACTTTTCCCGCACCTTTAAACACCTCGTCGGCATCTCACCCTCCGAATTCCGCAAACAGGACTTCAGACTGTAAAGAACGAAATTATGCACCTCTCTATCGGGAAGTATTGAAGGCTTCCACCGCACGATAAAAGGCCTCGATATTGGCCATCGGAACCTCTGGGGGAGTATCGCATCCAGTAGAGATAACAAAATTCGGATAGGATGCCGTACGCTCCAACAAGTTCCGGGTAGCCTGCTCTACATCCTCGGCTGCCGCATTCTTAAAAAGTCCGACCGGATCCAAGTTCCCCATAACCATCGTATCCCCCGGACAGTCACGCAGGGCATCCAACATATCGATGCGATTGCCGAAGTGATAGCCTTTGGCACCGGTTGCCACCATAGCCCCCGTACAATGCCCTGAATTTCCGCAATTATGCAGAATCACCGCAAAGGTATCCTCCTGCAAGGCTTCGACAATTTTTCGAATATAGACGGAGGAAAAACGGCGGCAATCTTCGTCGGGCAACAATCCAGCGGCAGGTTCCGCGACAATGACCCCCGCAACGCCACACTCCTTCAATGCGCGTATGTAGGCAAGAAGAAAGGCTGTACACTTCTCGAGCAACGCCTCGACCGTTTCGGGTTGCGTATAGATCGCCATCATGATTTCGGTCATGTCGAAGAGCCGACCGGCCAATGAAAAGGGGCCAATGGAGCCAGCAAAGACGGGTTTGGCAAGGTGTTCAGCTGCCAGACGATTCGCTTTCAGAAACTCGGGCACGCGAGCCGAATCGACCGATGGAACGGGCAGCGCCATAACTTCGTCATACGACGAGACCAACCGCCCGACAACACTCGGCACTTCGTTCTCCGCAAAATGAAGTTTGGCGCCAAAAGCCTCTGCCTCTACGGAGAGATCCATAATCACGGTACTGGCCGACGACTGAGGAAACCGCTCATCAAGCGCTTGAATCGCCTTGAAATGGACCTCACCGTCCGCCACCGCATCCAACACCCGGTACCCCAAGATTTCGATACCGGGGTGCGTCATAATCGGAATCGCCGCTACTCGTTTCGTTCCGATAATCTCGCGGATCCAATCGAATGTATTCATCGTTTTTCTGCTTTTCGTAATCTGTTTTTGTAACAATCTTTCCGGCCGCAAATCGCACACCCGTACGGTCGCTTCTCCACGCACGACCCGACAGCCATCACTCCGCTGATCGATTTGATCGGCAGCATCAGGCATGAATCGGTCAACGTAATCCCGCACGGAGTCGGAGGCAACAGCGTGAAGAGCTTCCGCTGTTCGGCAACCGGCCATCCGCAATATCCCGGACTGTACCGATTGCTGACACCGAACCCTCTGTCCGATTGTATTTTCTCGAGTGTTCGAGAGAGTAAATTTCCGGTAGCTTCGGCAATCTCCGACCCGATCATGTCGGCCATGAACTGTTTGACAATATCCCCTTCACGGTCAAGCTCACGCTGCAACGATTCGAATTCCCGACCCGCCGTCGCCACGAACACAACGAACTCATCGGCCTCGAAAAGGTATCGGGAAATGATCCCTCCCGCCTGAAAACAGACACCTCCCATACGCAACGCCACCCGATCACTACCCTCGTTCGGGTAACTGGCATATCCATACATCGGATGCACCCTCCGTCGAACCTCATCGACCACTTCTCGATAGAGCCGTTGCGCCGATTCATCGGGAACATACCCCCTGAAGCCACTCTCCTGCCAAATACCGTCCCAACCGATCTCCAACTCATCTAATGAAACGGACCGTGTAACCATTTCGTCACGCATTTACCAAACGGCGGGCCAGAGCAACAGCATCGTTTGCATTGGAGCTGTACCCATCAGCACCGATGGCCACCGCAAAATCATTATTGAGCGGAGCACCGCCCACCATTACCTTCACTTGATCTCTGAGACCCGAAACCTTAACGGCAGCTATGACCTCCTTCATGTAGTTCATCGTCGTGGTCAGCAGTGCCGACATGCAGATAATGTCGGCATGATTGGCCTTGGCCGCATCGATAAATTTATCGCTCGATACATCGACCCCTAAATTGATCACCTCAAAACCACATCCCTCGAGCATCGAGGCTACGAGATTCTTTCCTATATCGTGCAGATCGCCTTTTACGGTTCCTATCACGACCCGACCGGCCGAAGTACTGTTATCTCCTTTAAGCAAGGGCTTTAGCAATTCGAGACAACCCTTCATCGCCCGGGCGCTCATCAACAGATTGGGAACGAAAGCCTTTCCCGCCTCAAAACGGGCACCGATCTCCTCCATGCCCTTCACCATATAGTCGTTGATAATGGATTGGGGTTCGATTCCTTCGGCAATAGCCTGCTGGGTCACAGCTTGGGCCTGTTCGAGTTTTCCTCCCAGAATCGCTTCGTAAAGTTCATTCAAGTTTGTCATCATTCAGGCTATTTATGTGTGTTATTGGTTCATTTTTACAAATATACGCAGAATCAGGCCACATTAATCCGACTTATTATTGCCAAATAGACGTATAATTATTGCAATTACACCGATAAAACCTATTATACCTCGTCGCCCTCTTCCCCGCAAAATCTCTAAGACGATTTGGGAGAGTCTCTCGAACGTTATGCCCGTCCTAAAACCTTCTCCGAAAGAGAGCGATAAAACTCTTTGGTATTCTTCCGATAAAGAGATATTTTTGTAGGAAACACAAACTATCTAAACTAAAACTTAATCTAACTATGCTGAAACTGAAAACCCTGATTACAGGTATTACATGTGTGTCGATATGGTTTGCCGGACACGCACGACCGCAAACCAACGGACAACCGATCTCCTCATTCGCGATCGAGTGGGCATCAGGAGGGGGCTCCGGAAGCCTATCGGCCGAATACGGAGCGATCCATGCGATCGATGGCACCAAAAACATGCGAATCCAAGGTAACTCTTTCAAATTCAGAGACACCACCGGAGGCCGGATCGAATGTCAATTAGACAGCGTAAACGTAGCATACGGACCCGAAGCTACCCTCATCCACGTAAACGCTCCACAAGGCTCGTTCTCTTTCTTTTTGCGCGATGTAAACGCCGATACGCCGATATATATCCCGGATTACAAAGTAGTTGTCACAACAAAAGAGGACACGCGATCCTACGCCGAAGTTGAACACGACCTTCTCGCCCGAAAAAACCGGACTAAAATCCAGCGGATCGAAACCGAACCGGAAGCCTCTTTCGATATAGCTGCCAAGCGTACCCGAAACTCCAACGTACCAATCTGGCTCGGGCTCAGCCGCGATATTCGCTTGTTCGAAATCACCGAAGAGCTGCCCGACGGTATGCTTGAAGACAAAACCATACGCCCGATCTTTTCTTCGTCGCCCGTGGTGCTGCCCGAGACAAACTCGGCTCCGATCTACTACCGCTACGCGCTGGGCCGTGGCGTGGGTGTAATGGACAACATCAAAAGAGACTTGGAGGAGGGCGTACTTCCCATCTATCACTCACACATGATCGACGACGACATACACTACAACAGCGTCTCTTTCGTCTCTCTCGAAAAATCGACGTTAACTGCGGAACATGTCGAGGGGACCCATTACATGATTTCAGACAGCCGATCGGGAGGTCGCGTCTTCACCGAGACGCAAAAAAAACAGTTAGAAGAGATCGTGGCCTCTACACCCCCATCGAACGAGGAGACCGTGCTCTATGTTCTGACATCGATCGAAAACAAGGGTTCGGTACCCCGATACGCATGGATCAAAACTCCCCGTCCTGCCCTACCGATAAATAATCTGTACATGGGAGCAGCGTATCGCTACGACCCGAAGCAGGGATTCTCCTCCTTCTCCGAAGACAGGATTTTCTGTATCTCGAAAATCGAAAGGAGGCCGATCGAAAACGAGGAGATGGCCATCCTGCTGCAACCGGGGGAAAAGATCGATGTTTCGTTTTGCATTCCTCACGAACCTATTTCGCTGGAACGTGCCGAAAAGCTCGCCAAGGAGTCCGAACAGGAACGCTACCAAACGTGCAAAGCCTACTGGAAAAACAAACTGGACAAGGCTGCCCGCATCTCGCTACCGGAACGGAGAATTGACGAGATGATCCGTGCCGGCCTGCTCCATCTGGACATGGTTACCTACGGCAAGGAACCCGACGGTACCCTCGCGGCCAATGTAGGGGTGTACAGTCCGATCGGTACGGAGAGTGCCCCGATCATACAATTCTACCTTTCGATGGGGTGGAACGACATCGCCCGACGAGCCTTGAATTACTTTATCGAAACGCAACAGGAGGATGGTCGGATCGAGAACTACAACGGCTATATGGTCGAAACAGGAGCTGTATTATGGTCAATCGGAGAGTACTATCGCTATACTCGTGATCGGGAGTGGATCGAGCAGATCGCACCCTCGCTGGAAAAGGCCTGTGACTACCTGCACCAATGGCGCGAACGCAGCAAAAAAGACAGCCTCCGCGGAAAAGGTTACGGCATGATCGACGGTAAGGTTGCCGACCCGGAAGACCACTTCCATCAATTCATGCTGAACGGATACGGCTATCTGGGAGTAAAACGGATGGCAGAAGTGTTTGCGGCTATCGGTTCCGAAGAAATGGCCCGTAACCTGCAGGCCGAAGCGGAGGATTGGAAGAAAGACATTCGGGAATCGATAGACAGCACGATGGCGAAATCACCCGTCGTACCTTTGGGTGACGGCACATGGTCTCCGACGCTCCCGCCTTGGACCGAGGCTCCGGGCCCACGCCTGCTCTACCAGAAACACGAAGCATTTCGCTCACACGGAACCTTTACGGTTCCCGACGGGCTGTTGGGGCCGATGTATCTGGTCTTTTGCGAAGTTGTGGACCCGAACGAACCCTTGGCCGAAACCCTGCTGAACTATCACAGCGAACTGATGTTTCAGGAAAATTCCGCTTTCAGCCAACCCTACTACTGTCGGCATAACTGGCTTCAGGCCCGTAAGGGAATGGTAAAGCCCTTCCTGAACACCTATTACTACACAATGGCCCCCTATGCGGATAAAGGAACCTACTCGTTCTGGGAACATCTGTACAAGCTGAGTCCGCACAAAACGCACGAGGAGGCCAACTTCCTGATGGAAACCCGCTGGATGCTCTACATGGAGGAGGGGGATACGCTTCAACTGTTCCGTGTCATTCCGCGCCGATGGATGGAAGACGGCAAGAGCATCGAACTGACGAACGTACAGAGCTATTTCGGAACGTTCGATGTGAAAGTGGTCTCACACGTTCGGGAAGGGCGTATCGAGGCTGTGGTAAAATGCAACGACAATGCACGTAAACCGGCCTGCATAAAGGTTCGGCTTCCCCACCCCGAAGAGATGCTGCCCACCCAAGTAACGGGTGGCGACTATGATCCGGAAACCGAAACCGTAACGTTGTCCCCATTCAATGGAGAGGCTCACATCTTACTTGAGTTTTAAATAAAACGATTTTATTTTTTACAAAAATAAATATTACATCTACACGATTATCCGTACAAAAAAGATCGGTTCCGCTGGGTCGGAACCGATCTTTTAATTATCTGGATAACTGTATACTTACACGCTTTCTTGAAACCAAATCTTTACGTAAAAGATCAACGGGGAGGCAGTTCGAAATAGATCAGTGCCAACGTCCGATAGGGTACCCCGTTGCGCGTTGCCGGTTGCCAACCCTTCCACGAAAGATCATAAATCTTATCGATAAAGATCTGCGCATACTGTTTCAAGGCACCGTTCAGCTCAACAATCTTCCGCACCCTACCCTCTTCATCGATATCGGCCTCGATAAGGAACACATTGGGCTTATCAGGAGACAAAAAGGTACGGTCATGAATCAGCTTCTCGATCTGAGGTTGCCAAACCGTGGCGAATTTAGCCAGCGATAAGCCATCGTAACTGGGTTCACGGTAGTCGTACTCCTTTCGCTCGATAAAATTGAAGCCTGCCCCCTTAAATTGCCGTTTATTCCGGTCATAGATCAACCGAGCAACGGGTGCCGTACGGGTTATGCGGAATAGATAATCCTTTCGGCTGATGTTGAGTGTCAGCAGCGAAGTGCTGTCGTTCTCGGGCTGCAGCGAAACCGTAACCCCCCCCTTCTTGAAATCGGAGGCCATCTGCGCACTGAACTCATCTAACGAATAACGATAGATGTTCGTATAGCCGGGCGTAGTGATGATAACCTTGCAACTGTCGGGCTGGGCCGAACAGAAGAGCGTAAAACAACAAAAAACGAGTATAAAACCGAATCTACATTTCATGCCCAACTTTACTCCTTCTGAAACCGCTTAAAACTATTTCGAAGCCATCTTTGCCCAACTGTCCTTGAGCGTAACGGTCCTATTAAACACCTGTTTTTCCGGTGTCGAATCACGGTCAACACAAAAATATCCCAACCGTTCGAACTGGAAGACCTCCCCTACTTTCGCGTCGCCCAAGGCCGGTTCAAGATAGCCGGTAACCACACGTAACGAATCGGGATTGAGATAGTCTTCAAAGGTTTTGCCCTCTTCGAGGTTGTTCATATCCTCTTTTACAAACAATCGGTCGAAAAGCCGCACTTCGGCCTCCACGGCATCGGCAGCAGATACCCAATGAATTACTCCCTTGACCTTACGGCCATCCGACGAGCTGCCTCCACCCGAGAGCGGATCATAGGTACAATGCAGCTCCACTACTCTACCCGACTCATCCTTGATCACCTCATCGCAACGGATCAGGTAGGCATAACGTAACCGCACCTCCTTGCCCGGAGAGAGACGGAAATATTTTTTCGGCGGCTCTTCCATAAAGTCATCGCGTTCGATAAAGATCTCTCTTCCGAATGGAACTTCACGACGTCCGGCCGACTCATCCTCCGGATTGTTGACGCAGGAGATCATCTCCTTTTTACCCTCCGGATAGTTCGTAATTACAACACGGATCGGATCCAATACGGCCATACGGCGCTGAGCCTTTTTATTGAGGTCCTCGCGCACACAGAATTCGAGCAATCCGTAATCGATCACGTTATCGCGCTTGGCCACTCCCACCTTGTCGGCAAACATCCGCACGCTTTCGGGCGTATATCCCCGACGTCGCAGGGCACAAATGGTCGGCATACGGGGATCATCCCACCCCATGACGCTCTTTTGCTGTACCAACCGCAACAGTTTCCGTTTACTCATCAGCGTATAGGTCAAGTTCAAACGGGCAAACTCATATTGATGGCTCGGATAGATCTCCAATTTTTCGATAAACCAGTCGTACAGCGGACGGTGCACGTCGAACTCAAGGGTACAGATCGAATGGGTCACGTGTTCGATCGAGTCGCTCTGTCCGTGCGCATAGTCATACATCGGATAGATACACCACTTGTTACCCGTACGGTGGTGTTCGGCATGGACGATCCGGTAGAGGATCGGGTCACGCAACAGCATATTGGGATGTGCCATGTCGATCTTGGCCCGAAGCACCTTTTCTCCATCGGCAAACTCACCGTTTTTCATCTTTTGGAACAGATCGAGATTCTCCTCGACTGACCGATTCCGATAGGGGCTCTCCTTACCGGGAACGGTTACCGTACCCCGGTTCAACCGGATCTCTTCCTGCGACTGATCGTCAACGTAGGCAAGCCCCTTACGGATCAATACGAGGGCCCATTCATAGAGTTGGTCGAAGTAGTCGGAAGCGTAATGGATGCCGGCCCAGTCGAAGCCCAACCAGTGTACATCCTCCTGAATCGAATCGACATATTCGACATCCTCCTTAACGGGGTTCGTATCGTCGAACCGCAAGTTACACTTTCCGCCATACTTCTTGGCCAGACCGAAGTTCAGGCAGATACTTTTGGCGTGGCCGATATGCAGATAACCGTTCGGTTCAGGCGGGAAACGGGTTTGGATATGTTTTTCGCCCTTCGCGATACTCTCTTCGATAATCTCTTCCAGAAAATTGAGCGGCCGCTCCTCACTTCCGGAGGCCGCATTTTCGCACAAATGGTTCATACTACAACGATTTGACGCAAAATTAATCTTATTTTCCGACATTCGTCCATCCGATCGAAAAATCCTTAACGCACGATGGTCATTTCGTCGATCAGACGGCTGTCACCTGCAAATTTGTCGATAACAAAGAGCACATAGCGAATGTCGACACAGATGGTCCGCTGCAGCTCAAGTTCGAACACCGTGTCGCCACTCATTGCCTCCCAGTTTCCGTCGAAGGCCAGACCGATCAACTCGCCCCGGGCATTCATCACGGGACTTCCCGAATTACCTCCCGTAATGTCGTTATTGGTCAGAAAATTGACATGCATAACCCCTTTTTCGGCATAGGGACCGTAATCTTTCTGCTGATACAGCTCTTTCAATCGCTCTGGTACTTCAAACTCATACGGATTCTCCGGGTCCTCTTTCTGCATTACCCCTTCCAGTGTAGTATAGTAGTCATAGAAAACTGCATCCTGCGGATAGTAGGGCAATATCTGACCGTAGGTCAACCGCATCGTGAAGTTCGCATCGGGGTAGAATTTTTTCTGAGGGTTCATCTCCATTAAACCCGCTACATAAAGCCGATGTCCACGAATCAAGTCGTCCCGATAGGTACCAATCGAATCGATCAGACGATTGTAGGAGTTGACAAGACCAAACCAAAACTTGTAGGCAGGATCATTCACCAAAACATTCACATCGGGATGCTCCAAAAATTGCTCAGCCCGTTGTTCGGAGGAGAACAGTGAACGATCATACATATCGTCAACATAATCGGAAACGTTGTTGCCGTAATAGTCGCGGATCACTCCGAAACTCGGCGTCAAATCTTCGCCCGGAAAACCGTCCCGTACGATCTCAAACATCCGTTTAGCAATCTTCCGATCGGTCTTTTCGCTGTAATTCTTATAAAACTCCCTTAAATTTTTCCGGGCCTCGTCCCAACGTACCGTATCGATCGTCCGATCCTCCTTGAAAATGGAACGCACGATGGATGCCGCATTCTTGATCTCCACCCCATTAATCAATGCCTCGGCAAGGTATTGCTGCCGATCCCGCAGCGGTGTCATACCCTCAATGGATCTACAAATCAAATTGAGCGCCTGTCCGTATTTGGCCTTACGCGCCGGATCGGACTCAACCCATTCGGTAAAGCGGGCCTCCTCGTCCGACATACGGTCCTTTATCTTCAAGCGTTTCAATCCCTGACTCTCCCCGATCGAATTTTTCCAATAGTTGGACGATCCGCTGTATTTCGTTGCATACTGGATCTTCACCTGCTCATCGGCCATCATATCCTCCATCATCAGCTCTTGCCGCTCGCCACGGATGAAAATCCGGTTGGGATTGTCCACCTCCAAAGTGAAATCGATCTCGCAGGAGGTTTTGTAGCGTTCGGTCGATCCGGGAAATCCGATAATCATCGAAAAATCACCGGGTTTATACCCCTTCAACGAAACAGAAAGATGAACCGGAGCCTCGTAAGGCACATTCTCTGGGGCATATTCAGCCGGAGAACCATCCGGAGCGGTATAGATGCGGAACACCGAGAAGTCACCCGTATGCCGGGGCCACATCCAGTTATCGGTATCCCCTCCGAACTTGCCGATCGAACTGGGCGGAGCCCCCACCAAGCGCACATCCCTATACACCTCCTTCACAAAGAGCAGATACTGGTTTCCTCCAAAAAAATCCTTGATCTCCACCTCCTGACTCTTCCGGTCGAGCTGCGTCTCGCTCTTGATCTGCTGCACGGCGGCAAGTACACACTCGGCTCTGCGCTCCTCACTCATCGTATCGTTCAACTGAGAGAGAATCCGATCCGAGACATCTTCGATCCGCCGGATAAAGGTCACGGTCAATCCGGGAGTCGGAATCTCCTCCTTGTCGGACATCGCCCAGAAACCATCCTGCAGGTAGTCGTGCTCGACACTGCTGTGCTGCTGAATCGCCCCATACCCGCAGTGGTGGTTGGTCAGCACCAATCCGCGCTCGGAGACCACACTCGCCGTACATCCGCCTCCGAAAATCACAATGGCATCCTTCAAGGCCGTACCGTTGGCCCGATAGATATCCTGCGCCGAAAGTTTCAGCCCCTTGGCCTTCATATCCTTGATATTCAACTGTTGCAGATAGGGCAACAGCCACATTCCCTCGTCGGCCCGTGCCGCTACCACCGAGAGACACAAAACAGATAGAAGAACTACCCTACTCCAGAACTTTTTCATACCTCACGTTTTTAATAACTTTTTCGGTTATTTTTTACATTTCCTTACTTTTTCAATGATTTGCATATCAAATAAAAGCAGAACGAGAAAGGTGAAAAGAGCAATAAATCCACACAAAAACGAGATGACTTACTCACCGGTTTCACCCCCTTCGGATTAAAGCGTCCGACCCGACTGATCCGACCAAACCTCTTCCCCTTCTAACTCCTTTTGATCTCCAACATACGCTGGATCGAACGTTCCGCCTTACGCCGGATCTCTTCATCAAGTATCACTTCAGGTGACTCCTCCTGCAACGTCCGGTAAATTTTTTCCAGAGTCACCATCTTCATGTACTCGCACTCGTTACAACCCGACTCGGATCCAACGGGCGGTACCGGAATAAACCGTTTGTTCGGATTGTCCTGCTGCATCTGGAACAAAATGCCGGACTCGGTCACCACGAGGAAGGTATCGCACGGATCGCTCGAAGCGAACTTCAACAGAGCCGCCGTACTGCCCACCACATCGGCCACCGCCAAAACCTCCTCCTTGCACTCGGGATGGGCCAACACCTTGGCTTGCGGATAGCGTCTCTTCATCTCGAGAATCTTCTCGGCAGAAAACTTTTCGTGCACCTCACAGGCTCCGTCCCAGATCACCATATTTTTCCGTCCCGTAATCCGTTGAATATAGCTACCGAGATTACGATCCGGCGCGAAGACGATTTTCTGTGTTTCGGGCAGCGAACGGATCACCTCGACCGCATTGCCGGATGTACAACAAATATCCGTCAAGGCCTTCACACCAACCGACGTATTCACATAGGATACCACCGTATGGTCGGGATACTGCTTTAAAAATTCGGCAAATCGATCCGCCGTACAGGAGTCGGCCAACGAACACCCGGCTTTGGGTTCTGGCAGCAACACCTTCTTCTCCGGAGCGAGGATCTTTGCGGTCTCGGCCATAAAATGGACGCCCGCGAAGAGCAGGATCGCCGCATCCGTTTCCGCAGCCTGAGCCGAAAGTGCCAGACTATCCCCGGTAAAGTCGGCGATCTGCTGGATTTCGGGCAAGGTATAGTAATGGGCCAAGATGATGGCGTTTTTCTGTCGTTTCAATGCACAGATTCGTTCCATCCACTCTTTTACCGAAACGGAGCTCTCGGTCGGGATGCAGTTATTCTTGTCGTTCATGTTTTTGTTTGTTTTTATTTTTCAATTTTAAAATTCAATCTAAAAAAAGAATCTAAACAATAACTGTTTATTGTGTTCGTAACTTATTTGATCTTTTTTTATGATCGGTTGTTGACTGCTTTTTGACAGTTTTTGATAGTTTTTTCAGATTGATATTCTGTGAGATGCCGAGTTCGGTTAAACTTTATGCACACTCGATTCGGAAAGATACAGTGCAATTATCGACAACGTTTTCTGTCAACAAAACAGCTGTTATTCATCGTAGTTGACTGTCTAAAGTTTCGAATATTTTTTTCTTGCATTCTTCTCTCTTTTTTATATCCCTAATGTCTTCCGGATTTTGCAAATGTTTTCTATCCCTTTCGATAAAAGAATATAAACCGACATTCCGTTACATTTCAACACTTTTTTAACACCTCTTCCCTTCCCTATACTCCCTGCTAATCAAGCGCTTCAAAAAAAGCAAGCGAAAATTATCAAAAATCCTTACGACTTGCCGTGTTGCTGTTGTTTGTCGAGCTCTTCGATCATCCGTTTTGCCAAAAGCCGATAATACTCGCTTGTCAGACCCTCTTCCGTGGATACGGGTTTGCCCTCATCGGAGGATTCCCGTATGTTCTGTATCAGCGGAATCTGGGCCAGTAACGGCAGGTGCTCCTCTTCGGCCAGCTGCTTGGTACCCTCTTTACCGAAAAGGTAGTATTTGTGATCGGGCAGCTCTTCCGGTGTAAACCACGCCATGTTTTCAACAAGTCCCAAAACAGGAATGCCGATTTTTTCGTTGCGGAACATCGAAATTCCCCGTACCACATCGGCCAACGCCATCTTTTGCGGCGTACTGACAATGATGGCACCGCTCAGAGACATCTCCTGAAGGATCGAAAGGTGTATGTCTCCGGTTCCGGGAGGCATGTCGATCAGCAGAAAATCGAGCTCTCCCCAAAGGGTTTGCCGGATCATTTGCCGCAGGGCATTGATGGCCATCGGGCCCCGCCACATCAGCGCATCTTTCGGGTTGATGAAAAAGCCGATCGACATGATGAGAATGCCGAAACGCTCTGCCGGGCGGATCCACTCGTGTCCCTCTACCTCGATACCGTCGGGCTGATACCCTTCGATATCAAACAGCATCGGTTGTGAGGGTCCGTAGATGTCGGCGTCGAGAAGACCTACACGGTATCCCATTTTAGAGAGGGCAACAGCCAGATTAGCCGTAACCGTACTCTTCCCCACTCCGCCTTTTGCTGAACTGATTGCTACGATTCGGCCCGTTTTGCCATCGCTGCCGAAGACGGTGCGTTCATGAGGCTCGGTTGGCTTTTTATTCGGGTTCTCTTTGATAAAGATGTGTATGTTACCCGCATACTCGGGATGACGGGCGACGATCAGCTCCTCGCAACGTTTTTTGAGGGCTGCGGCGAACGGATCCCTGTTCCGGTTGAAAACAAGGGAAAATTGAATCTTGTCCGGGGTGACCGTTGGATTTTCAATCATGCCTAAGGTGACGATATCACCTTGTCGTTCGGGATGGATTACTTCATGCAGTAAGCCGAACAGTTCTTCTTGTGTCATACTTAAACGGTATTGAAATCACAAAGATAAAGTTAATAAAAATAATTTGTAAATTTACGGGCGTGAATCGTCTGCCCGCGAATGGAAATGGTGGATCGACAGTTAAAGAGTGGAGAATGAATCAGTTTATTAGGACTTTTTTGGCCTGTTTGTTGGCCTTGGTGGTTGCAGGAGTACTGGCAAGCGTATTTTTTGTGATGGTTATCGCCAGTTTCGGAACGGTTTTTATGGAAAAAGTTCCCGAGGTGAAAGAAAAATCGGTGCTGAGGATCGATTTTTCTGACCCGGTTTTTGACAATCCCGACTATACCCCGCTCTCCTTGTCGGGGTTCAGCGATCTGATGAACATGCAGATCAGGGGATATGCGCTGATCGACGTCCTGAAGGCGATCGAAGCAGCTGAAACGGATGACCGTATTGCCGGAATCTACCTGAACATTACGCCAAATGCCAGAATGGGTCTGGCCACGATGCAGGAGATACGGAATGCACTCTTCGTATTTCGCCGTTCGGGAAAATTCATCGTGAGTCACTCCGACTTTTATACCCAGAGCTCCTACTACCTCTCTTCGGTGGCCGATCGGGTGTCGTTGAACCCGCAGGGCGATGTCACGTGGCGTGGAATGGCTTCGGGAACCCTGTTTTACAAGGGGTTGTTGGATAAACTTGAAGTACAGGTAGAGGCAATTCGACACGGATCGTTCAAATCGGCGGTCGAGCCTTTCATTATGGATCAGATGAGCCCCGAAAACCGGCAGCAGATCGAGATGTTGTTGGGATCGCTGTGGGGAACCGTAGTAAGAGATATTTCCGATTCGCGAGGAATCGACTCTGCCGCTCTTCAATCCTTTGCTACGAATTTGGAGATCAAGGACGCTTCGTGTGCGTGCCAGCTGGGGATGGTCGATACGTTGATGTACGGACAGCAGGTGGATCAGATGCTCGGTGAATGGACCGAACAGGAGGAGCCTAACTATGTCTCCCTGAGAAGTTATATCGATCGCATTTTGATGGAGGAGTCGAATGTATCGAAAAACAAGATTGCGGTGGTGTATGCTGAAGGTCAGATTGTCGATGGGAAGAGTCGTGAGGGATTGGTCGGTGGAGAGACCTTGGCACGGCAGTTGGCTGCGTTGAAGGAGGATGATGAGGTGAGGGCGGTCGTACTCCGGGTGAACAGTCCGGGTGGAAGTGCACTGGCTTCTGAAGTGATTTGGCACGAGGCGGAGGCGTTGCGGCAGGAGAAACCGCTGATCGTGTCGATGGGGAATATGGCTGCGTCGGGCGGTTATTACATTTCGGCTCCGGCCGACATGATTCTCGCTTCACCAATGACCGAGACCGGTTCGATCGGAGTTTTCGGGCTGATGTTGAACGGAGAACAGGGACTCAAGAACAAGTTGGGAATTTCGGTCGATGTGGTCAAGACCAATCCGTCGGCCGATATGGGCATGACGGTATTCGGTGCGGTCGGGGTTCGTCCGCTGTCTCAATCCGAACGCGAATACATGCAGTATGGTGTAGAACAGGTGTACAAAACTTTTGTCGGACATGTGGCCGAAGGGCGTAATTTGAGTGTTGAAGCGGTGGATAGCATTGGTGGAGGACACATCTGGTCCGGAACCGATGCATTGAATATCGGTTTGATTGATGGTTTTGGAGGATTGAAAGAGGCGATTAGCTTTGCCGCAGAACGAGCTGGTGTCTCGGGTGATTTTCGTATTGTCTCTCCGGCGACGGATGAGAGCCGGTTGACGCAAATCGTAAAACTTCTCTCGGCCGAAGCCCGGGCACAGATGTTTCGGGGGGAGACCGGTGAGGTGTATGAAATGTACGACATGTTGCGCAATATTCTCTATTCGAACAGCATTCAGGCGCTTACTCCCTATCGTGTTGAGATGGAATAGTTTTTTTTGCGAGAGGCCTTTTCGGATGGGATAGTTCCGATAGCTGGATAAAAAAATTTGATTTTCAATCTTTTTACGTTATTTTTGAAGACTGGATAGACGGAACGAAATGGTTAAATTACCCACATTGATTGCGGCACCGTTAGCCTTTCTTTACGGAATGGCCGTGCGGATCAGGCACAAGCTTTTCGAATTGAATATACTTCGGAGCGAAGAGTTCGATATACCTGTCGTGTGTGTGGGTAATCTGACGGTCGGCGGAACCGGAAAGACACCGGTTACCGAATTTTTGATCGAATGTCTGTCGGACGATTATCGTGTGGGAGTTCTTTCGAGGGGATACCGCCGGAGGACAAAGGGTTTCGTGCTGGCAACCCATAAATCGTCGGCGCGCATGATCGGGGATGAACCGCGGCAGATCAAGTTGAAGTATCCGGATATTCCGGTTGCTGTATGCGAAAAAAGAGCTGAGGGAATTCATAAATTGCGAAAAGCTCATCCCGAGATCAATCTGATACTGTTGGATGATGCTTTCCAGCACCGCTATGTCGAGCCGTGGGTCAACATTCTGTTGATGGACTACAACCGTCCGATCTATCGCGATAAGATGTTGCCTTGGGGACAACTGCGGGATGTTCCTTCTCAAATTCACAGGGCCGAATTGGTTTTGGTCACCAAATGTCCGAAAGATATCAATCCGTTGGAGATAAGAATTGTAATCAATTCGCTCGGACTCTATCCCTATCAATCGCTCTATTTTACGACAATGGTGCAGGACGAGATTGCTCCACTGTTTCCCGATCGGGCCGGAAGACGACTGTATGCAGGCGATCAGGTGATCGTGATGTCGGGAATTGCGAATCCGGAACCTTTGATCCGGCAGACCGAAGAGCGTTTTCAGATTGTCGATCGATTGATCTTCAGTGATCATCATGTCTATCGGGTCGGCGATATGAAGCGGTTGTGTGAGCTGATCGAGGAGCACCCCGATGCGGTTATCTTGACTACGGAAAAAGATGCGGTGAAGCTGACCAACCGCAAAAAGGTTCCGGAAGAGGTGCAGAAACGGCTCTATTACGTGCCGGTTCGGGTGGCTTTTCTCGGAGATTCGGAACACGATTTCATACGTCAATTAAAAAAATATGCTAGCTCAAATCAAAAATACAGCATCCTTCATCCGGAGTAAGATTGATTTCGAACCGGAGGTAGGGATCATTCTCGGAACGGGACTCGGCCGGATGGTCGAAAGCATGGAGATTCAGGCGTCGATCGATTATCGGGACATTCCGGACTTTCCGGTCTCGACGGTCGAGGGGCATGCCGGAAAATTGATCTTCGGCACTTTGGCCGGACGTCGGGTTGTAGCCATGCAGGGACGATTCCACTATTACGAAGGCTATACGCCGCAGCAGGTGGTCTTCCCGGTGCGGGTGATGAAATATTTGGGCATTAAGGTGCTTTTTGTCTCGAACTCCAGCGGTGGGGTAAATCCTACCTTCCGGCCCGGAGACCTGATGGTGATTACCGACCACATCAATCTGATTCCCAATCCACTGGTAGGGCCGAATGAGGCTGAACTGGGGCCGAGATTCCCCGATATGAGTGAGCCGTATGACCGGCGACTGATCGCTTGGGCCGGAGATGTGGCTTGTAAGGAGGGGATTCCGCTTCAGTATGGCTGTTACACCGGAGTGACCGGCCCGACTTTTGAAACCCGCAAGGAGTATCGGTTTTATCACACGATCGGAGGAGATGCCGTGGGTATGTCGACAACGCCCGAAGTGATTGCGGCTCGGCATATGGGTTTGCCGGTATTTGCGGTTTCGGTCATTACGAATATGGGGTTGGACGGAGCGAAAGCCAGCCACGAGGAGGTGCAGACCGAAGGCGCAAAGGCGGAGATGAAGATGACCCATTTGTTTGTCGGAATGCTCGAAAAGTTGGAAAATTTTGTTTAGATCCAACGGCGAAGCTCCCCTTTTGCAGATCCGATAACGATGGGAGTCGGATCGATGAAGATGGTGGAGGAGGGTTGCAGGTGTGTTGCAGGAAGGGAGGCATGGATGAAATGGAGATATTGTCAGTAAAAATAGGAAAGGGATGGTTAACAAAGTGATTTTGATCGGAAACGTGGGAATGGATCCGGAGATAAGAACGCTCGAAGGAGGTACCAAGATGGCACGGTTACGTGTGGCAACGACGGAACGGATCTATAACCGCCAGACGCAGGAGACCCGAGAACATACCGAGTGGCATACCGTAATGTTGTGGCGGGGGTTGGCTGATGTGGCCGATCGATATGTCCGCAAGGGGAGTCAGGTTTATATTGAGGGAAGCATCCGGACCCGTGAGTGGACGGACAAGGACAATAACAAACGGTACTCGACGGAGATTGTAGCCAACGATATGCGTCTGTTGGGGCGCCGTGCCGAGAATGCCGGTATGCCGATGGACGGAACAACCTATGGAGCCGCTCCACGCCCACAGGCTGCAGCACCTGCAGCGACGATTCAGCAACCCTCGGGCAGTATGGGAACAGCCGTCCCGGAGGATGAGGTGGACGATCTGCCGTTTTAATTCTGTTTAGCCTAAGGATATGTCTGATAACGATTGGAAGAGCCGTCTGCATGTCGTCTATTCGACGAATCCCGATTTTCAGTATCAGTATGAAGAGGATGAGCCGGTGCAGGAGACTTTGCCTCCGGCGCAGCAGCGTCTGAAAGTGTGGCTCGACCGGAAACAGCGGGCCGGAAAACAGGTTACGCTCGTTAAGGGGTTTGTCGGGACGGAAGAGGATTTGAAGGAGTTGGGACGGATGCTCAAGAGTAAGTGTGGAGTAGGGGGTACGGCGAAGGATGGAGAGATCCTGATACAGGGAGATTTCCGTGATCGGGTGGTCGAGGTTTTGACCCGTGCCGGTTATCAAGCCAAGAAGGCGGGAGGATAGATCGATGAGGGTGCTGTTGCGGTGTATCGGTGCGTGGATGGTCGTGCTGATAGGATCGGGATTTTCGACCCTGTCGGGACAATACTACGATTGGGGCCGTTCGCCGCAGAGTATTCGGTGGAATCAGGCCAAAACCGCTGAAGGAACCATTATCTTTCCGGATTATTACCAGAAGAATGCAGCCCGGATCGCATCCTATATGGAGCTGTTGCGTCCGTCGGTTGCGTATGGATTCAAGTATGGGCCGTTGCGCATGCCCGTATTGTTGCATACCCAGAATTTCGTATCGAACGGAATCGTAATCTGGGCGCCGAAGCGGATAGAGCTCGAAGCGATTCCTCCGGCGGCACCCTTTGCCGAACCGTGGCACAAACAGTTGATCGCCCATGAATACCGCCATGCGGTCCAGTACAATAACCTCTATCGCGGCCCGATGAAGTGGTTGGGGTACCTGATCGGCCAACAGTCGGGTTTGATCAGTTCGGTATTGATGCCGATCTGGTTTTTGGAGGGCGATGCGGTTATGCACGAAACGCAGACGGCTACTTACGGTCGGGCTTTGCAACCCTCCTTTACGATCGAATACAGGGCCTACCTGACCGAAGGAAAACGCAAATTTGCCTTGGACAAATGGTTCTGCGGCTCCTATAAAGATTACATTCCGGACCACTATCAGTTCGGGTATCAGCTGGCTGCATGGTCGCGCGAACGGTACGGAGATGACATGTGGTCCCGAGTGGCTGAATACGCCTCCAAACGTCCCTATACGATTTTTACTACACCGTGGGCCCTGCGCAAATACTACCGGACAACCTCCGGTCGGATTGCTCGTGAAACGCTCGATGAGCTTGAACGCTTCTGGAAAGCGCAGCCGGTTGAACCGAACAGCAGTACGATCATTCCGACCCCGATTACCAGCTATACGGTCTATTCGGCTCCGATGAAGCTGAATGATACGACGGTTCTTGCGCTCAAGCGCGATATGGACCGTACCAGTCGGGTAGTGGTTGTCGATTCCCGATCCGGAAAGGAGCGCAGGCTCTTTTATACGGGAAGTGTAAATACGGCTCCGGTCTTGCGCGACAGTGTACTCTACTGGAGCGAGTACCGCAGCAGTACGTTTTGGAGCCAGCGGATCTCTTCGAAGATATGCTCTTATGACTTGAGAAGTGGAAAGCGTCGGACGTTGCGGCATTTCGACAATGCGCTCTTTCCGCAGCCGTTGGATGACGGTACGCTGGCGGCGATCGGGTACGATTATCGGGGGATCTACCGGTTGGAGTTCAGTGACGGACGGCAATTCAATCTGCCCGATACGGTTTCGGTGCACGGATTGGCTTACGACGATCGTACCCGGACGTTGGCCGTTATTACGTTAAGCGATGCGGGCATGGCCATCCGCCGGATCGACCCCGAAACCGGAGCGATGACCGCTCTTACGGAACCTTCGTATGTCAGCATATATAACTTGCGCGGAGGAGCCGGCAAATTCTCCTTTAACTCGATCGCTTCGGGGAAAGACGAGATTCATCTCTATGATCTGGAACAACACCGCGAATTTCGGCTGAGTCGGTCGCGATACGGTTCGGTTGCGCCGTCAGATCCTACACCCGATGATACGCTTCTGTTTACGACCTATTCATTGGAGGGTTATCGTTTGGCCCGGCAGCCGATTGTTGCGGATTCTCTGGTGCCTGTCGGGTATCGGAAAATACCCGAAAACCGGGTGAATCCACCTCGGCGGAAATGGAACATAATCAATATCGATACGGTCAGGGGCGATTCGCTTTTTCGTGACGGAGTGCGCGTGAAGCGATATAGAAAGGGAACCCATCTGTTCAACCTGCACAGTTGGGCTCCGTGGAACTTCAATCCGTTCAACATCGCCGGTGAGAGCCGGATCGATGTGGGATTCGGGGCTACGGTCATGTCGCAAAACCTGTTGGCCAATACGTTCGGATATTTGGCCTACGGATATTCGCCCGGTAACGGAAGTCTGTTGCGCGGTGCACTGAACTACTACGGATGGGCCCCGAAATTCGAATTCTCTTTTCTCTATGGCGGTGGAAAGCAGCAGGTCTACGGTACATTTCCAGAGGATCGAAGCTATTTTGCCCGGAAAGAGTATCTCGATCTGGGAATCATGGCCTATCTGCCGATGACCCTCTCTTCCGGACGTTTGACCCGGACGCTGGCTCCGGCCGTCGAACTGCGGCATACGAATGCACAGCTCGTTGAGGACTCTTCGCTAACGACCGGATACCAGCGGATGGTGGTCAATCTGACCTATTCCGAGAATGTACGGATGGCTACGCGCGATCTGTTGCCCCGGTGGGGATACCTGTTGCGGGCCTCGATGGTGTGTGCTCCCTTTTCGTCGAAGTTCAGTCGGATCTATTCGCTGTTCGGAAGGGTCTATCTGCCCGGTGTGATGATGCACCACTCGTTGACGTTGCGGGGTAACCTGCAGCGTCAGAAGACCGCCACCTATGGCTTTTATTACAAAGAACTCTTTCCGCGTGGAGCACGTTACAATGTTTCGGCAAATCGGCTCGGAGCCCTCTCGGTCGATTATCAGTTTCCCGTGTGGTGTCCCGACGGAGGGATCAACGGCATCCTTTATTTCCGGCGGATCCGGTTGAACGGTTACTACGACTTTGCCCGGATCGAATCCCCGGTGGGAGGATCGCACTTGAGGTCGACGCAGACGGTAACCTCCTACGGTGGTGAGCTCATTTTCGATGTGCAGCCGTTGCGCCTGCCGGTCAATACGGCTTCGGTCGGAGTTTATGTCTATAAGCCCAGTGACCGGACCGGCGTGGTTACCGGAGTCAGTCTGTCGCTTCCGTTGTAAACCCGTGATGAAATAACTGCAATATCTGAGCGTTATTCTATAAAATAGAGATAAAATTGTACCTTTGCGCGGTGTAACGTCGTACGATTATGACTAAAAAAAAGATTATCGAAACGCTTCAGACCCCTCGTGCCGTGAGGTGGTTCTGGATCTTGATCATATCGCCGATCGCTCTGATTCTGATTCTGCTCTTTTTGATCCGGATCGGGGTGTTCGGTAAGTTGCCTACTTTCGAGGAGCTCGAAAATCCGAAAAGCAATCTGGCCACCGAAATCTATTCGCAGGATGGCGAGATGATCGGCAGCTTTTTCGTACAGAACCGTTCCTATGTCGATTACGAGGAGCTCTCTCCGGCATTGATTGCCGCTTTGGTGTCGACCGAGGATATGCGTTTCTACTCACACTCCGGGATCGACTTCATCTCGTTGGCCCGTGTGGCGGTCAAGACCATGGCGCTCGGAAACCGGAGTCAGGGTGGGGGAAGTACGATTACACAGCAGCTGGCCAAAAACCTCTATCCACGGGATACGTCGATTTATGATAACGCCATTTCGAGAACTTCGAAGTTAGTGATCTCGAAGATGAAGGAGTGGATCACGGCCGTAATGCTCGAATACAACTACACGAAAGAGGAGATTCTGACGATGTACCTCAATACGGTGGCCTACGGAAGCAATGCTTACGGGATCAAGTCGGCCGCCCGGACCTTTTTCAATAAGTTGCCTTCGGAGTTGAACGTACAGGAGGCTGCGATGCTGGTTGGGGTGGTGAATGCCCCGACTCGATATAGCCCCCGAAGCAATCCGGACCGTGCCTTGATTCGACGCAACACGGTAATTGACCGTATGAAGAACGGTGGTTACTTGACCCGTCATCAGCGCGATTCGATCAAGGCGTTGCCCATCGAGCTCGATTTCCAACCCATCTCGCACAATGCCGGAACGGGAACCTATTTCCGTGCCATGTTGCAACAGGTGATGACGTCGGATCGGCCTTCGCGGAAGAGCTTTGCAGCCGGAGTTGAGGGAGACTGGGAGTACGAAAAGGCTGTCGAACAATGGGAGAACAATCCGCTGTACGGTTGGTGCGAGAAGAATACGAAGGCGAACGGCCAACCCTATGACCTCTATCGGGACGGCTTGAAGATCTACACGACGATCGACGCTTCGATGCAGCGCTATGCAGAGGAGGCCGTGTGGGAGCAGATGAGCGAAACGGTGCAGCCGAAGATGGATCAGACGATCAAGGCGCGCCGGTCGATTTTCACCAACATTACGGATGAAGAGGAGGAGGCCATCATGCGCCGTGCGATGCGCAACTCGGACCGGTATCGTTTCCTGAAAAAGGAGGGTGCGAGCGATCAGGAGATCGAAAAGGCATTCAATACCCCGGTCAAGATGCGGGTATTCGACTATCGTGGCGATCGGGATACGTTGATGACGCCAAAGGATTCGCTCTACTATTATAAACGCTTTTTGCGGGCATCGTTCATGGCGCTCGATCCGTCTACGGGATATGTAAAGGCCTATGTCGGAGGAACCTCTTTCCGTTACTTCAAGTACGATATGGTGAAGCAGGGAAAACGGCAGATCGGTTCGACCATCAAACCGTTTGTCTATACCTTCGCTATTGAACAGCTCGGGCTGACGCCCTGTACGCCGGTGCCGAATCTTCCGGTGACGATTGAGACCCCGAGCGGACCGTGGTCGCCGCGTGAAGCCAGCAAGGTGGTGTATGACGGAGCGCTGAATCCGTTGTGGTGGGGGTTGGCCCGCAGCCGCAACAACTATTCGGCATGGATCATGAAGCAGACACGCCAGCCTGAAGCCGTTGCCGATCTGATCCATAAGTTCGGTATTGAGAGTTACATCGACCCGGTTTATCCGCTCTGTTTGGGAACTTCGGCCTTTTCGCTGTTTGAGCTTGTCGGGGCCTATGGAACTTTTGCCAATCGTGGGGTGCATATCGATCCTATCTTCGTTACACGGATCGAGGATCGTCAGGGAAACGTGTTGGCTAACTTCGCAGCTCCGATGCAGGAGGCGATCTCCGAACAGACGGCCTATACGATGCTCGACATGTTGCGGCGGGTAGTCAACGCCGGAACGGCAGGAAGTATCCGCAGATTGGGTATCAAGGAGGCGGATATGGGGGGTAAGACCGGAACTTCGCAGAATAACTCCGATGCGTGGTTTGTCGGGGTGCTGCCCAAGTTGGTCGGCGGTGCATGGGTTGGTGGCGAGGACCGGAGTATTCACCTCTCGTCGGGCGGTGAGGGTGCGCGGATCGCTTTGCCGATCTTCGCGAAGTTTATGGAACGCGTGTATGCCGATCCCAAACTCGGGATTACGCAAAAGGATAAGTTTCCGGTTCCGGTCGGAGCGGTGTCGTATGACTGCGATGAAAGCGCTGAAGCTCCGGCTGCTTCGACCACACCCCGCGAAGATGAGTTCTTTGATTAATCGAAGAGTATGCGTTTGATTCTATTGATAAATTAACAAAATAAATAAAAATTTAACAATTAGTAGGATTTTATTTCCTTGTGACATACATTTGCGGCTGAAATGGTGTGTAAATCCATGGAAATGAGCAAGAGAGTCGAAAAAATCAACATAAAAACTGAAAACTGATTATGAAAGTTGCGATTGTAGGAGCCAGTGGTGCCGTAGGTCAGGAGTTCCTGAAGGTGCTGGAACAGAGAAATTTTCCGATTGACGAGTTGTTGTTGTTCGGATCGTCGCGGAGTGCGGGTCGGACGTATGCTTTCCGCGGAAAAGAGATTCCGGTCCGTCTGTTGGCTCATAACGATGATTTTAAGGGCGTAGACATTGCCTTCACTTCGGCCGGTGCCGGAACGTCGAAAGAGTTTGCTGAAACCATTACGAAGTACGGAGCCTTGATGATCGATAATTCGAGTGCTTTCCGGATGGATGAGGATGTACCCTTGGTGGTTCCGGAAGTTAACCCGACGGATGCCATCAATCCGCCGCGCCGCATCATTGCCAATCCGAACTGTACGACGATTCAGATGGTCGTAGCCCTGAAAGCAATCGAGGGACTGTCACACATTCGTCGGGTACATGTGTCGACCTATCAATCGGCCAGCGGTGCGGGTGCAGCGGCCATGGAGGAGCTCAAGGAGCAAAACGCTCAACTGGTTCGTGGCGAGGAACCGACGATCAATAAGTTTGCGTTTCAGTTGGCCTATAACGTGATTCCTCAGGTCGATGTCTTTACCGATAACGGCTATACGAAGGAGGAGATGAAGATGTATAACGAGACACGCAAAATCATGCACTCGGACGTAAAGGTGAGTGCAACGTGTGTTCGGGTTCCGGTTATGCGGGCCCACTCCGAAGCGGTTTGGGTTGAGACGGAGCGTCCGGTGTCGGTTGAGGAGGCCCGTAAGGCGTTTGCTTCGGCCGAAGGAGTTGTGCTGATGGATGAGCCGGAAAAGAAGGTCTATCCGATGCCTCTGCCGTTGGCGGGTGTCGATGCGGTTTATGTGGGTCGGATCCGTCAGGATCTCTCCGATCCGAACGGATTGACGTTCTGGTGTGTGAGCGACCAGATCCGTAAGGGTGCCGCTCTCAACGCCGTACAGATTGCCGAATACTTGGTTAAAAACGGACATGTGAAGTAATCGGAACCGATTAGGAACTGATGATATAGCGAACAAGGCGGAATGAGTGATCGAGGCTCATTCCGCCTCGCTGTTTACAATCTCCTGTGTGGAACAGTTCTTGCGTAGGATAGCGGTAAAACCTACGCAAAGATGAGAAAAAAAATATTGGTTACCGGTGGGGCCGGATTTATCGGCAGTCACCTGTGCGAACGTCTGCTCGCCGAAGGAAACGAGGTGATCGTGCTGGATAACTTTTGCACCAGCACCCGCCAGAATGTGGACCATTTGCTGCACAATCCATTGTTCACACTGCTGCGGCACGACATAACGTTTCCCTACTTCGAGGAGGTCGATTGTATCTATAATTTGGCGTGTCCGTCGGCTCCGGGCAGCTACATGCGTGATCCGGTGATGACGCTCAAAACGTCGCTGATCGGAACGATCAACATTTTGGAGTTGGCCAAACGGATGCAAGCTCGAGTCATACAGGCCTCCTCGGCTGAGGTGTATGGAAAGATGTGCCGTTATCCGGTATCGGAAGAGTATCAGGGGAGTGTGGATACGGTAGGCGAGGGGAGTTCGTATGCCGAAGGAAAACGGGCTGCAGAGACAATCTGTACGGCCTATCGGAATCAGTATGGCGTCGATGTGCGGATTGCCCGTCTGTTCCATATCTATGGGCCGGGTATGCCGTTGAACGACGGTCGGCTGCTTTCGGGATTCATTCGTAGTGCATTCGATAACGAGCCGTTGGTTATTCGGGGCAATGCGGCCCAGTTGCGCAGTTTCCTCTATATCGATGATGCGATCGATGCCTTGATTCGGCTGATGGACTCCGGAGGGGATGTCGCAAAACCGGTCAACATCGGCAGTGTCGAGTCGATTCGGATCGATGCTTTGGCCGAAGATGTGGTACATCTGACCGGCAGCCAGTCCAAAATCGTATGCCTCAATCTGCGCTCCGATTCCGTGCCGTATGTCGTTCCCGATATCGGCTATGCTCGTAACAGGCTCGGCTGGGAACCGACACTCTCCATCGAGGAGGGACTGATCCGGACGATCAAGGAGTTCGACCGTGTGTGGAAGGCGAATCAGAAGTCGTTTGCCGGACTGAGCTGGGTCGAAATCATGTGATCTTTTTAGACGGTCGAGGGGTCGTCATGGATCGGATGGTAGGGTGTTGCGGTGTTCGCGAACAGGAACGCAAGTTGATCGGTCTGCTCCTCGATCTTTTTCGAGAGAGGTTTCCCCATGCCGTGTCCGGCAGCGGAGTCGATTCGGATCAGGATCGGACGGTCTCCTTTTTGTGCGGCCTGAAGCGTAGCGGCAAACTTGAAGGAGTGAGCCGGTACGACACGGTCGTCGTGATCGGCGGTTGTAATCAGTGTGGCCGGATAGTCGCGACCGGGACGGATGTTGTGCAGCGGCGAATAGGCGTACAGCCATGCGAACTCTTCGGGAAGTTCGCTGTTGCCGTATTCGACGCACCATCCCCAGCCGACGGTAAAGTATTGGTAGCGCAGCATATCCATAACGCCTACGGCAGGGAGAGCGACGGCGAAGAGGTCGGGACGCTGGGTCATGCAGGCTCCGACCAGCAGGCCTCCGTTCGATCCGCCCGCTATGGCCAGTTTTCGGGGCGAGGTGTATCCGCTGTCGATCAGCTGTTGGGCAACGGCGATAAAGTCATCGAAAACGTTCTGTTTCCGGGCTTTCATTCCGGCCCGGTGCCACTGCTCTCCGAACTCCCCTCCGCCCCGCAGATTGGCGACCACATATAGGCCGCCCTGTTCCATCCATGCGATGGCCAAGGGGGAGAAGGTAGGGGTCAGGCTGATGTCGAATCCGCCGTATCCGTAGAGGTAGGTCGGGCGATCTCCGTCGGGACGGCTGTTCCGGTGCCGGACAACGAAAAACGGAATCGAAGTTCCGTCTTTGCTTTGGGCCCGATGCCGTTCGACCACAAAAGAGGCCGGATCGAATTGTTTTTCCGGAGAGCGGTACAGCGAAGATTGTCCGCTTTGGAGATCGTAACGGTAGATCGAAACCGGATCGATGAAGGAGGTGTAGGAGTAAAAAATATCGTCGTTGCCGTCGTTGTCGAACCCCGAAACGGTACCGTTTCCCGGAAGGTCGACTCGGCTGGTAGGATTTCCATCGTTGTCGAGGCGGATGATTTCGCTGCAGGCGTCCTTGAGGTAGTGGACAAAATAGGCTCCTCCGGCCGAAGTCACCTGAATCAACCGGTTGTCCGATTCGGGCAGCCACGGTTCAATCTGCGGTTTATCCTGTAAAATCGCCCGGACAACTTTCCCGTTCGGAGCTTGTGCGTTGGTCAGGAAGAGGGCTTCGCCCCGATTGGCACATACAAACGTATAGTCGTAGTCGAATCCTGAAAAGAGCAGCTGAAATTTCGTCTCATCTTCAATGCGTCGGTAGAGAACCTCACTGCCCGAAGTCCCTTCTGATGCAATGACAAAAAGATGCTGTTCGTCGTGACTGACCGATGCCTGAAAGTAGCGTTGCGGGTGTTCCGGGTCGTGATAGACGGTCTGGTCTTCGCTCTGTTCCGATCCTAATCGGTGGTAGAATATCTTCTGGGCGAGCGATTGCGCTTCATACTCTTTTCCCGTGTCCGGAGCATCGAATCCGCTGTAATAAAAACCCTCGCCGCACCATACGGCACACGAGAACTTTACCCAGTGGATGCAGTCGGCAAGCAGGCGTCCCGTGGCACACTCCATGATCCGTATTTCGGACCAGTCCGAACCGGAAACGGCGAGTGAGTAGGCCATATACTTTCCGTTTTTGGAGAAGGAGATGCCGGTGAGAGCAGCCGTTCCATCCGGAGAGAGGGTGTTCGGATCGAGAAAGATCCGGGCCTCTTCACCGTCGGGCTGGCAGTATAGAATACTTTGGTTGTGCCCGCCGTCGTTATGGAAAAAGAAGAGCCGGTCTCCGTGCCGTTCGGGGATGCCGAACTGAGGCGAGTGCCACAACTCGGTCAGTCGTTGGCGGATCGCCGGACGATATGGAATGGCAGAGAGGTAGTTTTTGCTCAATTTGTTTTGGGCCGCGATCCATTGTTGGGTTTCGTCGGAACGACTCTCTTCAAGCCAGCGGTAAGGATCGGCGACTTCGGTTCCGAAATAGTTGTCGGTCGTTTCGCACCGGCGGCTGAATGGATATTTGATTCTTGGTGATGTCATCGATTTAAATGTGTTGTGGGGTAGAAAAGTACGATTCTCTTCTCTCCTGAAGCAAATGTAGGGATTGTTTCGCGGAAAACATGTAAAAATTCATAACTTTGCGCGTGTAGTATTAAAAAAGGGTTAGAGATGTATCAAGAGGTAAAGGAGATTATCGAACAGGCTTGGGAAAACCGGGATCTGTTGAAGGAAGAGCGGGTCAAACAAAGTATTCGACAGGTGATTGAATGGCTCGATAAAGGGAAAATCCGTACGGCAGAACCGCTGGCCGATGGCACATGGCAAGTGAACGAGTGGGTGAAAAAGGCCGTGATTCTCTATTTCCCGATCCAGCAGCTCGAAGTATCCGAAGCGGGACCGATGGAGTTCTACGATAAACTGAAACTGAAAACCGAATATAAGGACCTCGGGGTACGTGTTGTGCCGCATGCAGCGGCCCGTTACGGAGCTTATTTGGCCCCGGGAGTGGTTATGATGCCTTCGTATGTCAACATTGGAGCCTATGTCGGTGAGGGTACGATGATCGACACGTGGGCGACGGTCGGTTCGTGTGCCCAGATCGGTAAAGGGGTGCACCTCAGTGGCGGTGTCGGCATCGGTGGAGTTCTGGAACCGATTCAGGCAGCACCGGTGATCATCGAGGACCACTGCTTCATCGGCAGCCGGTGTATTGTTGTCGAAGGAGCGCACGTCTGTCATGAGGCTGTGCTCGGAGCGAATGTAGTGCTCACGGGATCGACCAAAATTATCGACGTGACCGGTCCGGAACCGGTTTACTATAAAGGCTACGTACCGCCGCGCTCGGTCGTTATTCCCGGATCCTATACGAGACAGTATCCGGCCGGTGAGTACCACGTCTCCTGTGCCCTGATCATCGGACAAAGAAAGGAGTCGACCGATCGTAAAACGGCGTTGAATCAGGCTCTGAGAGATTTCGGAGTCTCCGTATAAGCGATTTAGGGTCCAATCATTCACGAGGTTGAGATGGATTTGAAGCAACGACTGGAACATTTTGCAGCTGCTGCGGGTTTTGGCTTTTACTATTTCGAAGAGCTGACATCGACCAATGATGAGGCTCAGAATCCGCAATATGATGCGGGTGATGTGATTCTGGCCGAACGGCAGAGTCAGGGTAGGGGCCAAAAAGGCAATCGATGGAGTAGTGAAACGGGCGCAAATTTGACCTTTTCGGTCATTTTGTGTCCCGGTTTTCTTCCGGCTGAACGGCAGTTCCGGTTGTTGCAATCCGTGGCTTTGGCCGTGGCCGATACGTTGGAGGCATGTGGAGTCCCTGCCCGAATCAAGTGGCCCAACGACATCTATGCCGGAGACCGGAAGGCCGTAGGCATGTTGATCGAAAACGATCTCTCGAACGGATATATCGCCCGTTCGATCGTGGGGATCGGAATCAATGTAAATCAGACGGAGTTCGATCCGTCGCTCCCCAACCCGACCTCGCTCGCCCTCGAACGGGGCGGGTCGCTCGATCGTGGAGCTGTTTTCGAGACGTTTTACCGGAAGTTGAGCTATCGTTACGCGATGTTGGAGCGGGGAGAGGAGTCATCGCTCGCTCACGATTATATGGAACGGCTCTACGGGCTCGGCAAACGCAGAACCTATCTTGATGGCCGAAGCGGTGAGCGTTTCGAAGGGGTGATTCGTCGCGTATGGCCTTCGGGCGAGCTGGAGGTGGAACACTCCGACGGATCGGTGCGTCGCTACCTGTTTAAAGAGATCGAATACGTCATCGAGAGGCTGTAATCGAAAATCGATACCGAAAAAACGGCTTTCGATGTAACTTTTCCATTTTACTATACGTTGTACCGTCAAATACCGGTGTTTGCATGACAATCTCAGAGTATGATAGATGCGTCGACCTGTATTCCGACAACTTATACCGGTTTGTCCTTAAGTCTTTGCGCGATGAGGAGCAGGCCAAGGATGTCGTTCAGGAGAGTTTTCTGAGGTTGTGGGAGAATCGTGAGGCCGTAATCAGCGGCAAGGAGAAGGGTTATCTTTTCACGATAGCCTACCGGTTGATGGTTGATCAGATCCGTATGCGGCGGCGGTATGTCGGCGGGGAGCAGATGTTGGTGAACCGGAAGAGTCCGCAGCGAGGAGAGTTCAACAATCTGTCCGAGACCATCGAACGCTATCTGGATCGTTTGCCTCCGATTCAGAAGGCTTTGATTATGTTGCGGGACTACGAGGGTTACAGCTATCGCGAGATGGCAGAAATGACCGCTTTGAGCGAATCGCAGGTGAAGGTCTACATTTTTCGGGCGCGGGTAGCGTTGAAAAAGTATATAGGAGATATAAACGACATATTGTGATGTACGATTGGGATCATTACGAAGAGCTGGCTCTGGATTACCTCGAGGGTAACCTGTCGGACGAACAGCGGAAGGCTTTCGAATCCTTCCTGAAGAGTCGGCCCGATGTGGCACAAGAGGTTCACTCGTTGGCGCAGGGCATGCCGGTTCTGCCGGTCGACCGGGTGGAATTTCCGCACAAGGAGATGCTCAAACGCGGCATGAAGAGAAACTTGCGGTGGCGGCAGGTCGGTTCGTTTCTGGGAGGGGCGGCCGCTGCATCCGTCGTAATCGGTCTGTTTGGACTGCTTGGTGGTATCGGTAAGATAGACGATTCGATCGAGTATGGCGAACGGCAGTTGGCCGAACAGATCGAGGAGGTCTATCAGGAAACGGCAAAATCCGTAGCTGCTGCGACCGAAAATGAATCCTCTGCAGCAGCCGAGCATGCAGATGCGGAACGTGTCGTGCCGTATGTCGTTCCTGCGCCGGAGAGGGTGGTCTCCTCGATGGATAGACATGTCGGAGCGGAGAAGAGATCGGCTGTTTGGGAGGAAAAGATCGATACCCAAACGGAAAAGCCTGCCGATGAGGATCCGATGAGTCAGGTCGTATTGGAGCCGTTGTTTGCCGATTCCCGTGCGCTTCCTGATCCGATTGCTCCGAGTGCGGATATTGTTCTGGAACCGGTGACGCTGCCCGTGGCACGTGTAGACGATATTTCTGAATATGACGATACGGAGGAGGGTTTGACTGACGGAACCAAGGAGGCGCTGCGTATTTTGTCCTCGCTGTTGGCTCCGCTCGATGATCTGTTGCCGATCAAAAGATATAGTACGGAGGATGAACGTGGAATAGAGATTGCATCGTTTATCCGGATAGGAAACCGGATTGAATAACGCTTGGGGAAAAAGACGAATCGATGATAAAAAAGAGTTTTTTAGGGGTGTTGTTTTCCTTATTGGTGTGTAGTGTATACGGACAGATAGAGGATACTGCGCATCGGGGTGACAACGAAATGTCCATTCAGCAGAGAGCCGCGTCGATTTCGCAGAAAGCCGGAGAGAAAAGGAGCCGGTTGACGATTGCGGTAAAAAACATTTCGAAAACGGACGAAGGAGAGCAACGCCACAATCGGTTGCTGTGGAACGACGGACATTGGGCGGGAATCGGGATCCATTACAGCGGACTGATCACCAATCTGACCCACATGAATCTTCCGGCCGGCGCCGAGTTTCTCTCCCAGAGTGCCAAGTCGATCGGTGTTACGCTCAATCCGATCGATTATACGCTGTTGAAGAGCAAGCACGTCGGGTTGGTTACCGGTTTGGGAGTCGAGTTCAATAATTTCCGGTTCGAAGAGAATATGGCGTTGAAGGTCGAGAATGGGGTGACGGTTCCGGATTATCAGTATCAGACGCAGAACATCCGGTTGGAGAAGTCGAAACTCTATACCTGTTATCTGAACGTTCCGTTGTTGGTGGAGGTGCAGATGGGGCGTAACAACAACTTTTTCGTTAATGCGGGTATGGTCGGCGGATGGCGTATCGGAGCCCACACAAAGATTAAGGCTTCGGATCCCCGGTTGAGCGGCAAGTTCAAGAAACACGATACTTTCGGTCTCCGGAACTTTCATTACGGTTATACGATCAATATCGGGTACAACCACTTTGCGTTGTCGGCCGTCTACTATCGCTCGACGTTGTTCAAAAATGGAAGAGGCCCTCGGGTGCAACAGATCAATATCGGTTTGACCTTCCTGTTGTAGAGGAGCGATAAAGGACGGTCTCATGTTGCAAGGCATAGCCCGATGTGAGAAACCATACGACGAGTCCCGATCGGACTCGTTTTTTTATGGAATGCGAAACGAGTTTTTGTCAAACGTACAAATAACAACAGGACCCTTTGCGTGGATTAAGCGTGGGTATCAGGCTCCTTCTTTCTTGTATCTGTTCGATCTTTCCGCATAATTTATTATCTTTGCAAGAAGTAACGGATCGAATCAATAGATCGGAGTCATGGAATACAGCAGCAACCTGAAAAAATTCGGAACAGGCGTCTCGCCCGCAGAGATAGAAGAGACCCTCGCTGCTGTGCGTCGTGCCTTGCCGAAAAACCGCAACGAGAAGGTCTATAAACGTTGTTTCGGGGCTATCGATCTGACCTCTTTGAACAGTACGGATTCGAAGGATCGGATCGATCGTTTTGTAACCCGGGCCGTTGAACTCCCGAACCACTATCCCGAGGTGCCGAATGTCGCTTCGGTGTGTGTCTACCCCGTTTTTGTCGAAACGGCAGGTATGGCTATCGGTGACTCGGGAATGTCCATTACGAGTGTGTGTGGCGGTTTCCCCTCTTCCCAGACCTATTTGGAGGTAAAAATGCTCGAAACGGCGATGGCGGTCGAAAACGGAGCGGATGAGGTGGATGTGGTTATCAGTATCGGCGAGTTCCTCAATGGCGAGTACGATCTGATGGGAAATGAGATCGAGATGCTGCGGAACGAAATCGGCGATGATATCGTACTGAAAGTGATTCTCGAATCGGGAATCTTGGCCGCACCGGAGGCTATTCATCGGGCTTCGGTGATTGCGATGTTGGCAGGGGCCGATTTCATCAAAACCTCGACGGGAAAAGCGGCCGTGGCGGCAACTCCCGAAGCGGCTGTTGTGATGTGTCGGGCGATTCGGACGTTTGCGGAAAAAACTGGCCGACAGGTTGGCTTCAAAGCGGCTGGAGGAATCTCTACGGCAGAGGATGCTCTGCTGTATTATACGATCGCCGAACAGGTTTTGGGTGAGGAGTGGTTGAGTCCCGAACGGTTCCGTATCGGAGCGAGTGGTTTGGGCAATCGGTTGTTGTCGGCGATTGTTGGCAGTTCGGTTGAATATTTTTAATTTTTTTCGGGGTGTTGGGCCGGATGCGATTTGCTCGTCGAATCGCACGGAAAGATGCGAAGAAAAGTGAAAAAAACGAATACGAATATTAATGAGGAACGAAAAATAGGGAGGGCATAAAGAATGGATAAAGAGTGCATCATCAAAAGACTGTCGGAGTCGATCAAGACGACCAGTCATATCGATAATGATCTGTTTGTAAAGTATAACGTTAAGCGGGGACTTCGCAACGAAGACCACTCCGGAGTGCTGGTCGGATTGACCAAGATCGGAAACGTCGTGGGCTATGAAGCGCTGCCCGGTGGCGGACTGAAGGCGATTCCGGGTCGTCTGATCTACCGGGGAATCGATGTTGAGGATCTGGTACGGGGTATTCAGGCCGAAGGACGTTTCGGTTACGAGGAGACGGCTTTTCTGTTGCTGTCCGGATATCTGCCCGACCGTGAAGAACTCGCCGCTTTCAACAAGATCATCCATCAGAGCATGCCACTGCCCCAGAAGACGAAGATGAACATCCTCGATCTGGAGGGTCAGAACATTATGAATATTCTGGCTCGTAGCGTGTTGGAGATGTACACGTTCGATGACAATCCCGACGATACTTCCCGGATCAATCTGATGCGGCAGTCGATCGATCTGATCTCGAAGTTCCCGACCATTATTGCCTACGCATACAATATTGTTCGTCACAGCAACGAAGGGCGTTCGCTGCATATCCGTTTCCCGAAAGAGAATCTGTCGGTAGCCGAGAATTTCCTCTATATGTTGAAGGGAGAGTATACCGATTTGGAGGCGAAGACGCTCGATTTGGCGCTGATGCTTCATGCGGAACACGGAGGTGGCAACAACTCGACCTTTACGGTGCGGGTGACCAGTTCGTCCGGAACGGATACCTATTCGTCGATTGCGGCGGCTATCGGATCATTGAAGGGCCCGCTGCACGGAGGTGCCAATCTGGCTGTCGTGAGTATGTTCGCGCACCTCAAGGAGAATATCCACGATTGGACGAATGTAGCCGAAATCGATGAATATCTGGGTAAGATGTTGCGTAAGGAGGTGTACGACAAGTGTGGACTGATCTATGGAATCGGTCATGCGGTGTACACGATTTCGGATCCGCGTGCACTGCTGCTGAAGGAGATGGCGCGAGATCTGGCCAAGGAGAAACATCGTGAAGAGGAGTTCGCCTTTTTGGAGCTGCTCGAGGAGCGTGCGGTACATACCTTTATGGAGTTCAAAGGAAATAAGGTCAATAAACGGGTTTGTGCGAATGTCGACTTCTATTCGGGCTTCGTGTACGATCTGATCGGCCTTCCGCGCGAGGTGTTTACTCCTCTGTTTGCCATGAGCCGTATTGCAGGTTGGGCGGCACACCGCATCGAAGAGCTCAACTTTGACAGCAAGCGGATCATTCGGCCGGCCTATCGTAATGTCGGTCAGGATCAGAAATTTATCGCTCTCGATCAGCGGGACCATAACAAGGCCTGAACGATTGGCTGATAGGGGATTATCGAATAAGAGAAGCGGCTTTCGGGTCGCTTCTGTTTTTTATAATCCTTTTTTGTTAAATTCGCGGGGTGGATAATCGATAAAGATGAATTCGAGAAAAGATTATACGGGTTATGCCTCACTGATCGCTATTTTGGTGATCGTCTTTTTGGCAGCGGCCTCTCGCATTCCCGGAACGAAGATCGGGGAGGTGAAGTTGAAGAAGATCAATATTCTTTCGGACCTGATCGAGGACGATGCTCCGTCGGACCTCGAGGGAGATCTCTATTTTGATACGACTTTTTTGGCAGAGGCCGATGCGATCGAAGCGGATATGGCCTCACATACTCCGGTAAGCCATACGGAGGCTGAAACACCGACCACGAAGAGGACAGAGAGCGGGACGGTGCAGGAGGCCTCGAATCATGCTGGATCGAACGAAGCGTCCCGTGTCGCGGAGCAGACGGTCCAAGAGGTTGTACAAGCGGTTGGAACAGAGCGGCCTCGGGCTGAGATCCCCTATCTGGAAGATTTCGGGGACAGTTGTTCTGCCATGCAGCCCTTCTATGACGCGGTGTTGTCCGATACGCTTCATCGCAAACCGCTCCGCATTGCCGTGCTCGGCGATTCGTTTATCGAAGGCGATATTGTAACGGCCGATTTGCGAGAAAAGCTGCAGGAGTCTTATGGCGGTTCGGGAGTCGGTTTTGTCCCCTTCTCTTCACCGATCGCCCAGTTTCGGGGGACGATTCGCCATGTGTTTGAGGGGTGGCAAACGTTGGATGTCAAAAATGCCCGGAGTGTGGCGGAGGATCTGAAGGACAAGTTTTTTGTTTCGGGATACCTGTGCATTCCCGACGAGGGTGCTTCCGTTCGCTATGAGGGGGTCAGTTTCCGAAAACATCTGTGGAGCGTCCCCGAGTGTCGGTTGATTTTTATGAACCGGGGACAAACCTGTATTCAGGTTACGATCAACGATACGATCCAGCAGGAGTATCGTCCCGAGTCGAGTGAAGAGATCCAGCAGATTCGTATCAAACAGCGATCGATCCATTCGATCGAGTGTCGGTTTACCGGAACAGAAGGGTTTATCGGGTACGGAATTGTCTTTGGGGGGCCGAATGGGGCGAGGGTCGATAACTACTCGATTCGGGGGAATAGCGGACTGGCTCTTTTTGCGACCAACGGCAGGGTCAATTCGACGCTCGGGGCGATGTTCGATTACGACCTGATCGTATTGGAGTATGGATTGAATGTGCTGACCGCCGATGTGTTGCATTACGACTCATACAGAAAGGCGTTTGTGCGGGTGATCAATTACATGAAGCGCTGTTTTCCCGATGCGGCCGTGTTGGTGATGGGAATCTGTGACCGAAGCATGCAGAACAACGGGGTGTTCGAGACGATGCCGTCGGTCGATGGAATGATAGCGGCGCAACGTGCGGCTGCGGAGGAGACGGGTGTGGCCTTCTGGAATACGTTTGAGGCGATGGGCGGACGCAACAGTATGGCCGCATTCGTCGAGAAAAACTGGGCTGCCAAGGATTATACGCACATCAGTTATGCAGGAGGTAAATTTGTTGCCGGCAAGTTGTTGGAGAGTCTGATGCAGGGCGTTGAGGCGGAGAGGCAGTTCCGGCAGGAGGAGGCCGAGCGGCTCGAACAGCAGAAGATGGAGAGTTATACTCCGGGATTCGATTCGGTTTTAATGGCAGAGTAAACACGCGGAGAGGAGATGAGGCGATTCGGAAAGGTGATCGGATGGGGATTTGTCATCGTTTTTGTGTGGACGGTTACGGCTCTTCGTGCGGAGGATCGCGATTCGCTCTCCGTGCGCAAGTGGCCCGACTATATTTGTGCCGATTCGAACCGGATCACCGGAAACCTTACCGAGCTGGATGAAGTGTTCCGCAAATGGAGTGCGGTCGGAAGCGATACGGCTGTCGTCGTCTCTATTTTGCATTTGGGGGACTCTCACATTCAGGCCGGATTTTTTTCGGGTGCCGTGCGGGATAGCCTGCAGGCAGTGTTTGGAGATGCCGGGCGCGGATTGGTTGCGCCGTTGAAGCTGTTGGGAACAAATGAACCGCCGGATTATACGATCACCTCACCGAACAGCTGGTACGGAGCCAAATGTGTCGACTTGCGTCCGGAGGAGGAGGTCGGGGTCTCCGGGATGGTACTGGCGACTTCGGATCGTGAGATTGAATTCCGTATTGAAGATAAAACGCCGTTTGATCGGGTGTTGGCTTTTCATCACGCAAGGGCTCCATTGCTCGAGGTATCTGATTCGCTCGATGCGGGGATCTGGTGTCCCGAGTCGAGCGATGAGCTGACCTCGATTCAGCTGGACAGTGCGGTATGTCGTGTGGTTTTAAAGGCACGGGTGACCGATACGGCCTATGCTCACCCCTGTTTTTACGGATTCTCGCTGGACCGTACCCAAAACGGGGTGCGGTATCACAGTGTAGGAATTAATGGAAATACCTTCTCCGCTTTTGTGCGAAATCCTCAGATCTTTGAGCAGGCGGCGTGGCTCGAACCCGATTTGGTGATTGTCTCGCTGGGTACGAACGATTGCAGCGGGTCCCGGTTCGATCGGGAGTTTGTCGAGCGGCAGGTGGCCAATCTGTTGGATCAGATCGCCCGGTCGATGCCGACGGCTGCGGTGCTGATGACCACTCCGATGCAGTGTTGTCGGGCGGTGCGGTCACGGGGGCGGATCTATCGTCGCGAGAATCCCCACGTCGCTTCGATGCGGAAGGTGATTCTGGATGAAGCTGACATGAGGGGGATTCCGGTTTGGGATTTTTATACGGTGGCCGGTGGTCGTGGGGCTGTCACCGCCTGGTATGGTTCGGGTATGATGAATCGGGATCGGATCCATCTGACCCGGGAGGGGTATCAGATGCAAGGAGAGTTGCTGGTCGAGGCACTGCTTGCGGCCTATTCCGACTATTTGCGGCGTTGTGCCGAAGTTGCCCCCGAAAAGGCGGATTTATCCGGAATGAAACGAACAGATAAGGAGTAAAATAGCTACATTTGTGCTCTTGGTTTTAACCGGAAGGAGCCGAATCGAAAAAACAGATGAATAGGGTATGGATGAGATTTCGTCGATTTTCTCTAAAATAAAGGAGCTGCTGGTCTATGACCCGACCAATCCGATGCTTTTTTCGAGCGGATTGTTTCTGTTTCTGTTTGCCGGGTTCGCCTTTTTCTATCGGTTTATGCGACGGACCGTGATGCTGCGGATCCTGTATGTGGTCTGTTTCTCGCTCTATTTCTACTATAAAACCAGTGGAATCTACTTTTTGCTGCTGGTCGCCTTGTCGTTGTCAGATTTTTTGATCGGACATTTCTTGTCACGAACTAAGGGACAGAGAGCACGAAAAGGGTGGGTTGTACTCAGTGTGACGATCGATCTCGGAATTCTGTGCTATTTTAAGTATACCAATTTTTTTGTAGGGATACTTAATGACTTGTCGGGACGGGACTGGCTGGCGTTTCATAATATCTTTCTGCCCGTCGGGATTTCGTTCTTCATCTTCCAGTCGATCAGCTATGTCGTCGATTTGTATAAACATCGGGTCGAACCGGTACACAACTGGCTCGATTACCTCTTCTTTCTCTCCTTTTTCCCGCAGTTAGTGGCCGGACCGATTGTCAAGGCGCATGATTTTATTCCGCAGATCCGGCAGAATCCGGTGGTTGTGACGCGGGAGATGTTCGGCACGGGAATTTTTCTGATCCTTTCGGGACTGTTCAAGAAGGCGATCATCTCCGATTATATCAGTCTGAACTTCGTCGACCGGATTTTCGATAATCCGTTGCTGTATAGTGGATTCGAAAACCTGATGGGAGTGTATGGATATGCCCTGCAGATCTATTGCGATTTTTCGGGATACTCCGATATGGCTATCGGGATTGCGTTGCTGTTGGGTTTCCGGTTCCCGGAAAACTTCAATTCTCCCTATAAATCCGCGACGATTACCGAATTCTGGCGTCGCTGGCACATCTCGCTGTCGAGCTGGTTGCGCGATTATCTCTATATCCCGTTGGGAGGGAGCCGTAAAGGGAAAGGCCGGACCTATCTGAACCTCTTCCTGACCATGCTGCTCGGAGGCTTGTGGCATGGCGCGGCCATACGTTTCGTTTTATGGGGGGCATGGCATGGCGCGGCGCTGGCCGTACACAAATGGGTGACGACGCACTTCTCGTCGTTCCGTAGAATGGGGTCCGAGATGGTGCTCTGGAGACGAATCCTCGGCATGATCATTACGTTCCATGTGGTGTGTGCCGGATGGATCCTCTTCCGGGCGCAGGATATGAATAACGGCATGGAGATCTTGTCGCAGATTTTTCATAACTTTAATGTCGCTCTGATTCCACAGGTGGTGTCGGGTTATGGAGTAATCTTTGCGTTGATGGCGCTCGGATATGTGTTGCACATGCTGCCCCGAACGACCGAGGCGTGGGGAAAACGCGTGGTTACGGCCTTGCCTGTTGTGGTTCAGGCCCTGTTGTTGACCGTGCTGATTTGGGGTATCATGCAGATCAAGTCGGCCGAGATACAACCGTTTATCTATTTCCAATTTTAATGCGGTGTAGATTTTATGATCTGGCAGACCCTTCTCGACGTAGACAAACAGTTGTTGCTGGCATTGAACGGTGACGGCGGTCCCTTCTGGGATAGCTTTTTTTATGTCGTTTCGGCAAAATTGACATGGGTACCGCTCTATGTGCTGCTGTTGTATTGCATCTGGCGGCAGCTGGGGTGGCGTGGACTGCTGTGGAGTGTCGTGATTCTTGGAGTCAGCGTAGGTTTGGCCGATCAGATTTGCAATTTTTTCAAACATTATACTCCGAAGTTCCGCCCAACGCACACGCCCGATATCGAGATGTGGGTCCACACGGTGAAAGATTACCGGGGAGGACTCTACGGAACGGTGTCGGCCCACGCCGCAATCAGCTTTACCATTGCCGTATATACGGCTCTGCTGTTTCGCCGGTGGTGGTATACGGTACTTATCGTGGGGTGGGCACTGCTCATGGCATACAGTCGGATCTATCTCGGGGTTCACTTCCCGATGGATATCTGTCTGGGGACGATTCTGGGGATCGCGATGGGCGTGGGTGCCTACCGGCTCTTTATGTGGCGGATGCGGAAAGGTAGTGGACCCGGAAAACTTCCGGATAAATCATAAAAAACAATGACAGTTCTCGATCGTTTTAAAGTGCTGCGTGGTAAGTTGTGGTTTCGTCGAAAACGGATCCCGCTGCTGTTGATTCCCGCTGCGTTGATCGCTTTATGGTGGGCTGTGCCGTTCTCTATATGGAACAGCTTTCCGTTTGTGGTGTGTTGTGTGGCTTGCTCGGCACTGGGTTTCATCATCCGAAGCCGTGCTGTGGGGGTTTTGGCTGCCGAAAAGAAGGTTGAATCCAAGGAGACTTCAACCTCTGCTTTGCCTCCCTCCTTCCCCAAGACAGGAATATATGCCCGGATGAGATATCCGCTCTATACGGGCGATTTTCTGATCTGGTTCGGCTTTATCCTCTATATCGGGGTAGATTGGTTCGCTGTAGGGGCTACATTACTCTATATTTTTTGTTACCTGATCATTCTGAGCAAAGAGGAGGAGGTGATGTTGCTCAAATATGGCGATGAGTATCGGCAGTGGTGTGAGCAGGTACCGGCGCTCGTCCCGAAGCGAAACGGAGGAACGCACCAAACCGGTCGGTTCTCTTTTGGCGGTATGTTACGGTATGAATCCCGGAACCTTGCTGGAATGGTTTTGCTGTTCCTGCTGTTTGGAGCGATTAAATATCGGATGATTCATCTGACGTGGGGCATCTCGGGAACCTCCCTGTTGATTGCCGGATTGGTCCTGATTGTCTTTTTATTCGGAAGTTGGATGCGTCAGAGGGCGAGAAAGAAGAAAAAGAGAGGATAACCCGTTTGTTAAGCATAAAGAGAGAGGCGGTGAAGAACTATTCTTCACCGCCTCTCTCTTTATATGTGTCAGAAAAAGGGGCGGAACTTGAGATCCCGCTCCCCTTTGATTAGACTATTTTCCGCCTTGTTTCAACGCAGCGTGAGCGGCAGCCAGACGGGCGATAGGCACACGGAACGGAGAACAAGAGACGTAGTTCAGACCTGCATAGTGGCAGAACTCTACTGAGCTCGGTTCACCACCGTGCTCACCGCAGATACCACATTTGAGGTTCGGTTTCACGCCACGACCTTTGAATACGGCCTCACGAACCAACTGACCAACACCGTCCTGATCCAATACTTGGAACGGATCGTGTTTCAGGATACCTTTTTCGAGGTAAACCGGCAGGAATTTGGCTACGTCGTCACGAGAGAATCCGAGCGTCATCTGCGTCAGGTCATTCGTACCGAATGAGAAGAATTCGGCCTCTTCGGCGATCTCGTTGGCCGTAACGGCAGCACGCGGGATTTCGATCATCGTACCGACCATGTAGTCGATCTTGTCGTTGCGTTCTGCAAATACAGCCTCTGCCGTTGCGTTGATGATCTCTTTCTGGAGTTTCAGCTCTTTAACGTTACCTACCAGCGGAACCATGATCTCGACATGTACGTCGATACCTTTCTCCTTGCGGGTATTCAGAGCGGCCTCGATGATGGCACGAGCCTGCATTTCGGTGATCTCCGGATAGGTGTTACCCAGACGGCAACCCCGGTGACCCAACATCGGGTTGGCTTCAGCCAGCGAATCTACCTTGTTCTTGATCTTCTCGAACGATACGTTCATGTCGGCAGCGAGCTCTCTCATCTCCTTCTCGAAGTGAGGAACGAATTCGTGCAAAGGCGGATCGAGCAGACGTACCGTAACGGGCAGTCCGTTCATTGCTTCGAACAGACCTTCGAAGTCACCGCGTTGCATCGGCAGCAGTTTGTCAAGCGCTTTACGACGTCCGGCTTCGTCATCGGCGAGGATCATTTCACGTACGGCTTTGATCCGGTCACCTTCGAAGAACATGTGCTCGGTACGGCACAGACCGATACCTTGAGCCCCGAAGCGGAAGGCTGTCTTGGCATCGCGCGGAGTATCGGCATTGGCACGAACCTTGAGGCGTGCATATTTGTCGGCCAGTTCCATCAGTTTGGCGAAGTCGCCGCTGACGTCGGCATCTTTGGTCGTAACCTTGCCTTCATAGATGATACCCGTAGAGCCGTCCAGAGAGATCCAGTCGCCCTCTTTGTAGGTCTTGTTGCCTACGGTAATCGTGCGGGCTTTGTAGTCGATCTGCAGGTCGCCTGCACCCGATACGCAGCATTTACCCATACCACGAGCTACAACGGCAGCGTGAGAGGTCATACCACCGCGAGCGGTCAGGATACCGTTTGCCGAGTTCATACCCTTCAGATCCTCCGGAGAGGTCTCGATACGAACGAGGATCGTCTCTTTGCCTTCAGTAGCCCATTTTTCGGCATCATCGGCGAAGAATACGATCTGGCCGGTTGCAGCTCCCGGAGATGCGGGCAGACCCTTGGCGATGATGTTGGCCTTCTTCAGGGCTTCCTTGTCGAATACCGGGTGGAGCAGTTCGTCGAGTTTGGCGGGCTCTACACGCAATACAGCGGTCGGAGCGTCGATCAGACCCTCGTCAAGCATCTCCATGGCCATGCGGACCATAGCGGCACCGGTACGTTTTCCACTACGGGTTTGCAGCATCCACAGTTTGCCGTTCTGGATCGTGAACTCCAGATCCTGCATGTCGTGGAAGTATTTTTCGAGGTGGTCTTGGATTTCGTTCAGTTCCTTGAACGCAGCAGGCATAACCTCTTCCAGAGAGGGGTATTTCAGTGCACGTTCGCTCTCCGAGATACCTTGCAGTTCGGCCCAACGGCGCGAGCCTTCGATCGTGATGACCTGAGGCGTACGGATACCGGCAACCACATCCTCACCCTGTGCGTTCACCAGATACTCACCGTTGAAGATGTTCTCACCGGTTGCGGCGTCACGCGTGAAGGCAACGCCCGTAGCCGAAGTCTCACCCATGTTACCGAATACCATAGCCTGTACGGTAACGGCGGTACCCCATTCCGACGGAATGTTGTTCAGTTTACGGTAGAGAATGGCACGTTCGTTCATCCAGCTGCTGAATACGGCGCAGATGGCTCCCCAGAGTTGTTCCCACGGATCGTTCGGGAAGTCTTTGCCGGTATTTTTCTTGATGGCTGCTTTGAAACGTTTTACGAGTTCCTGCAGATCTTCAGTGGTCAGTTCGGTATCGTTTTTGACCTTTTTCTCTTCCTTGATGGCGTCGATGATCTCTTCAAACGGATCGACATCCTCTTTGCTTTGCGGTTTCATGCTGAGCACCACGTCGCCGTACATCTGTACGAAACGGCGGTAGGAGTCCCATGCAAAACGCGGATTGCCCGTCTTTTTAGCCAAACCTTCCACAGCTTCGTCGTTCAGACCGAGGTTCAGGATGGTGTCCATCATACCCGGCATCGACGCGCGTGCGCCTGAGCGGACCGACAACAACAGCGGATTGGTGCTGCTGCCGAACTCCATGCCCATGTTCTTTTCAACGCCTTTCATGGCGGCTTCCACATCGGGTTTGATCAATTTGATCACCTCTTCACGGCCGTGTGTATAGTATTCGGTGCACACTTCGGTGGTGATGGTGAATCCCGGAGGTACCGGAATGCCGACCAAGTTCATTTCAGCAAGATTTGCTCCCTTTCCTCCGAGCAACTCTCTCATTTTTCCGTTTCCTTCAGCCTGTTTGTTGCCGAAGGTGTAAACTCTTTTTACGTTTGGCATTGTTTCTTTTGAATTAAATTGGTGTGTATTTTTAAGAAAATTTATAAAATCACAAAGCTTGTTATCAAAAAGTTTCGGTTCATAGGAAAGTATGCAAAGGTAAGGATTAATTTTCGATCTGCAAAATTTACGGAACCGAATTTCATTCAGCGTGTTGTATCTTTAGATCGAGGTATACGGGCAGGTGGTCGCTGTACCCGGCAGTGTATCGTCCGTTGCGGAACGAGCGTAGCGGGTAGCCTCTGAACGGGCTTTCCGGGTCGAGCAGATAGTCGCGGACGAAGATGCCGCATGATCCGTTGTAGGACAGGGAGTTGTCGGTCAGTAGCGACCGGTTGAAGGCGATGAAGTCGAACAGTTGGCGACGGTCGCGGTAGATCAGGGAACCGTATCCTTTGCGGCTTAAGCGCAGGAATGGGGTGTATAGGGAGCGATCTTCGGCGGGATCTCTTTCGATAGGCAGGGCATCGGAGAGGCGAAGGGTCCGCATGGTCTGTCGAGTGATGGGCTCCGTATTGAAGTCGCCCAAGACGATTAACTTTTCCGAGGGGTTGCGCGTGAGGATCGAGTCGATGACGGTGCGAAGCGAGAGCAGCGCGTTGAGCCGGTATGATTGGGCGTTCTGTTTCGACGGAAGGTGGACACCGATCACCGATAGGGTGTCTCCGTTGGCAAGGACTCCCTTGACAAAAAGAGCTTCGCGGGAGAGCCCTCTCCCCGAGATCCGTCTGGTGTGGAGGGGAAAGAACCGGCTGCTGCGGTAAAGCAGTGCGACGTCCATGCCGCGTCGGTCTCGGGAGTCCCGGTGGATGTAGTTGTAGTCTGATTGGGTGGCGAACATCAGGTCACGCAGCACCTCTTCGTTTTCGATCTCTTCCAAGACGAGCAGGTCGGCATCTAAGTCGTCGATCACCCGAGCAATATGTGCGATCTTTGTCTTGTAACGATCGGTGTTCCAGCGTTTGGAGCCTTGGGGTGTGAACTCCGCATCTTCGAGCCGGGGGTCGTGCAGCGTATCGCACAGAGACTCCACGTTGTAACTGGCGATTCGGAGTCGACCCGGATGATTGGCAACGGCAGCCCCGTAAAGGGACAGGCCGAGGAGTAGTGCAAGGAAGCGGAGGGCAAAGTTCATGTTGGTGCAATATGGTATCCGGCAGGAGGAGGGGCCAAGTTTATTCGAAAGATACGTAAAATCTGTCAATCCGGTACTTTCCCGGAAGGAAAATAGGATCGCTACTTTCCCGTTATTATTATAGGTATGAAAAAATTTCGGAATAAAGCGATTTTAGGGGGCTATTTTGCGGTTCTCTGAAAAATGCGTAAATTAGCACACTTCTAAAGAGTACGAAATTTATAGCGAATTTGGCGCCGAATAGGATCCTTTTCGGCGGAAAAGATGATAAAAGATTACGAAAATTATGGCAGAGACGACAGAAGGGGAGAGAATTATTAAAATCAATATCGAAGAGAAGATGAAAACGGCCTACATCGACTATTCGATGTCGGTCATCATATCGCGTGCGCTACCCGATGTGCGGGACGGATTGAAACCGGTGCACCGAAGAATCCTCTACGATATGAGCAGCGAGTTGAACCTCTATTCCGATAAACCGCATCGTAAATCGGCCAGAATCGTCGGTGATGTGCTCGGTAAGTTCCACCCGCACGGCGACTCCTCGGTGTACGAAGCGATGGTGCGTATGGCTCAGGAGTGGAGCATGCGCTACATGTTGGTGGACGGTCAGGGTAACTTCGGTTCGGTCGACGGCGACGGCCCGGCCGCCATGCGTTATACGGAGGCCCGCATGCAGAAGATCGCCGATGAGGTGATGGCCGATATCGAAAAGGATACGGTGGATTTCCGTCCGAACTTCGATGAGACCATTCCCGAACCTGTCGTGTTGCCTACGAAGATTCCGTTGCTGTTGGTCAACGGCGCTTCGGGTATTGCGGTCGGAATGGCTACCAACATGCCGCCTCACAACCTCTCCGATACGATCGATGCGATATGTGCCTATATCGACAATCCGAATATCGAGATGGAGGAGCTGATTCGGTGTATCAAGGCTCCCGATTTCCCGACGGGCGGAATCATCTACGGATACGAAGGGGTCAAGGAGGCCTATGAAACCGGACGTGGCCGCGTAATCATGCGGGCGAAAACCGAAATCGAACATACCGCTTCGGGACGCGAATGTATCGTGGTGACCGAGATTCCCTATATGGTGAACAAGGCCGAAATGATCCGCCGGATTGCCGACTTGATCAACGAGAAGAAGATCGAGGGAATCGCCTATATCAACGACGAGAGCGACCGGAAGGGTATGCGGATCGTCATGATCCTCAAACACGATGCCGTAGCCAGTGTCGTGCTGAACAATCTGTTCAAGTACACGGCGATGCAGACCTCTTTCCCGGTCAACAACATTGCCTTGGTCGATGGCCGTCCGATGCTACTCAATCTGCGTGATCTGATTCGGAATTTTGTTGAGCATCGTCACGATGTGGTGGTTCGTCGGACCCGTTACGATTTGGCACAGGCCGAAAAACGGGCTCACATCCTCGAAGGTCTGTTGATAGCGGTCGATCATATCGACGAGGTGATCCGGATCATCCGTGGTGCACAAAGTCCTGACGAGGCCAAGATCCAGTTGATGGAGCGTTTCTCGCTCTCGGAATTGCAGGCTGCTGCGATTATCGATATGCGTCTGCGCGCATTGACCGGTCTGGAACGAAACAAGCTCAAAACGGAGTATGACGACCTGTGTCAGAAAATAGCCTATTATAAAGAAGTGCTCGAAAGCGTAGCCATGCAGATGCAGATCATTCGTGATGAGATGCTGGAAATCAAGGAAAAGTATGGCGACGAGCGTCGGACGGAGATCGTACGGAGTGCCGAAGAGTTCAATCCGGAGGATTTCTACGCGGATGACGAGATGGTCATTACGATCTCACACATGGGATATATCAAGCGAACCCCGCTGACCGAGTATCGGACACAGAATCGAGGCGGAGTCGGCGTCAAGGGAAGCTCTACGCGCGAGGAGGACTTTATCGAATACATCTATGTGACGACGATGCACAATACCATGCTGTTCTTTACCGAACAGGGCCGTTGTTACTGGTTGAAGGTGTATGCGATTCCGGAAGGTACACGCGCATCGAAAGGACGGGCCCTTCAGAATGTGATCCAGATCGCTCCGGACGACAAGGTGCGGGCCTATATCAACGTTCGCCATCTGGACGATCCTGAATATGTAAATAACAATTACATCATCATGTGTACGAAGTCGGGTATCGTCAAGAAGACTCTGTTGGAAGCCTATTCCCGTCCTCGTCAGAATGGAGTCAATGCGATCACCATTCGTGAAGGTGATCAGTTGATCGAGGTTAAACTGACCAACGGAAACAACGAAATCATCATCGCAGCCAAGAACGGTAAGGCCATTCGGTTCAATGAAGATACGGTTCGTCCGATCGGCAGAACGGGAACCGGTGTGAAGGCGATTACGATCGATGAAGATGATGAAGTCGTCGGTATGGTTTGCGTGGAGAAGGGAACCCAAGAGGATATCTTGGTCGTTTCCGAGAACGGATACGGCAAACGGACCGATTTGGATGATTACCGGATCACGAACCGGGGTGGTAAAGGAGTGAAGACTTTGCAGATTACTGAAAAAACAGGTAAATTGGTGGCAATAAAATCGGTATCTGATGATAACGATTTGATGATCATTAATCGTTCGGGTGTGACGATCCGCATTCCGGTTTCAGACATTCGGGTAGCCGGACGTGCCACTCAAGGTGTAAAAGTGATCAACTTGCGTAACAATGATGCCATCGCATCCGTTGTACCCGTACCGAAGAGTGAAGAAGCCGAAGAGGAAGGATCGGAAACGAAGACTGAAACGCCTGCCGAAACGACCGAATCGCAAAATGTAAATGAGTAAAAACAGGTTAAACCATAATTTTATTGGATTATGAAACGATTATTTTTAATCGCAGCAGCCGTATCGTTTGTATGTGGTACAGTTATGGCTCAGGAGGCTAAGTTTGACGAAGCCGCCATTATTAAAAAGATTGACAAGTTGGAACTCAACACCCAGAACCCTAAAAAAGCGACTAAAGCCGAAACATGGCTCGCTTTGGGAGATGCTTATACTGAAGCCGGAACGGTTGCTTCGACGGGACTCTATCGGGGTATGGATGAATTTACAACCAAGATTCTTATGCAGAATCCCGAAGAGGGAACTGAAACCATTAACGGAGTCGAGTACGTAAAGTATAGCAATGCCTATCTGGATGTCTATTTGAAGGATATGATGGTTCAATTCTGGAGAGTAAAGAGAAATTTCGTTGATGGAGCATTGGAAAAGGGAGTTGCCGCTTATCAGAAGGCCTATGAGTTGGATCCTAAAAATGCAGAAGCCAAGGTAAAAACAGGCTTGGAGAAGATCGCAAATTCGTATAAGGAGACGGCTGACAACTACTATACGGAAGCCGATTATGCACATGCATCGGATGTATTTGCTGCTGCCTATGAGCTCCAGAAACAGGCTCCTCTGAATAAGATCGATACGGTTTGTTGTTTCAATGCCGGATATTTGTACACTTTCTTGGAGAAGTACGACTTGGGTGAGAAGTATTTGTCACAAGCTATCGAAAACGGCTATGAGAGCAACGGCGATAGTTATGACTATTTGTTCTTGTGCTACTATAAACAAAAGAATTATGAGAGTGCAGAACAGACGTTGCTTGCCGGTATATCCAAATTTCCACAGAATAGTGCCATTCTGGAACATTTGATTTCGCTGCACGGCGAGATGGGTAAAGATCCCAATACGATCATTCCGTACATCGAACGAGGAATAGAATCGGATCCGAACAACGCAGTTCTATGGAATGGATTAGGAGGAGTATACGATAAATTAGGTGAAAACGAAAAAGCTATAGAGGCTTTTATGAAAGCACGGGAATTGGATCCGGAAGGATATGAAACCAATTACAATTATGCTTTGATGGTTATACGAATGGCTGATAAGAAGACTGAAGAATTTAACAAAAAAAGCTTTACAAGTACAGAAGAGCGAGATGCAGCGATGAAAGAGCTTGATGCCGCTTATGAGAAAGCCATCGAACCGTTGGAAAAAGCACTTGCTAAAAAGCCTCAAGATGCTGTAACGGTTGAACTTTTAAAGAGTGTTTGCTTCCGTCTGCGTGATAACTCTCCTGAGATGATGAGCAAGTTCGAAAAGTATGATGCCATGTTCAAGAGCATGCAACAATAAGGATTAACCCCAAATAGATTGTTTTCGGAGAGGTCTGATACCCTATCGGATCTCTCCGTTTTTTGTTGTAAGGGAGAAAAGGAAGAGTTAGGCACCTGTATGAAAGATCATGCCGGAGGTTTCGTTACGTTTAGCCGTATGCTGTTTTCACAGAGTGCAGAGGCAGATAAATTTACAAGATGGGATGGGTGAGTATTGTATAAAAAGATGTAACTTTGTAGATAGATCGGATGAAAAGAGATCTATCGTATGTGGGATGCGTGGCACAGACTCGAACGTGTAATTAAATGGACCGGACTCTCCGTTAATTCATTCGCTTTGAACATCGGTTTGAAGCGGAGCGAGAACCTGTACCAAATCAAACGGGGAAACAACGGAATTAGTCGCGATTTGGCAGAACTGATCGCTGCAAAATATCCTTCCGTCAGCAAAGGTTGGTTGCTGACCGGCGAAGGGACCATGTTTATAGATGAGAAGTTGTCGCAGCGGGAGTCGGGACGTGGGATTCCATATTACGGAATGGATGCACTGACAGCCGTCTGTTCGGATGCGTTGCCCGAGCCGTTGTTCCGTATCAACCTTCCGATGTTTGCCGATGGAGATCTCGCTGCCTTGAATATAGGAACGGCGATGCATCCCGATATTCCGGCCGGGGCTATTGTCATACTGAAAGAGTGGACGCTGCAAAATATAGTCCCCGGTGAGATCTATTTGATCGTGACGTCGTTCTTCAAGGGAATAAGAATCATTCGTCAGGAACGGGAGTCCGATCGATTGGTGTTGCTTGCCGGAAATTCGGCACAGTACGATCCGATCGTGTTGTCGAGAGATGACATTGTAAAATTGTATATAGTACAAGGCATTATAATAAAGAAAAATTTGTAGCTCGGTATGTTTTCAGGAATTATCGAAACCACGGCCCGGGTCGTAGCGATTCGGGAGGAACAGGGCAATCGCCACATAGAGTTGGAGTGTCCGTTCACTCAGGAGTTGAAGATCGATCAAAGTATTGCACATAACGGAGTGTGCCTGACGGTCGTGTCCATCGATGGACCTCGATATACGGTGACGGCGATACACGAAACGTTAATCAAATCGAATCTCGGTCTGTTGAAGGAGGGGGATTGGGTCAACATCGAACGCAGTATGCGCCCCGATGCTCTGCTCGACGGCCACATTGTACAGGGACATGTGGATCAGACGGCAACCTGTACGGCAATTACGGAGGCGGACGGAAGTTGGTACTATACATTTGAGTACGATGCTTCCACAGGAAATGTAACCGTAGAGAAGGGCTCGATCGCCGTGAATGGTGTCAGCCTCACCGTGGTCAATTCTCGCGAAGGATCATTCCAGGTAGCAATCATTCCCTATACCTACGAACATACTAATTTTCACACATTTAAAGTTGGAACTGTAGTCAATCTCGAGTTTGATATCGTGGGAAAGTACATCGCTAAATTGATGAAACAATACTTAAAATAGGAAGATTTTTATAAGTCGTTTTGGCTTTTTCGATGTGCCGTTTGTTTTTCGTAAAAGGCGATTTTTATTTGCTTTTTCGATAAATTGTTTCTACTTTTACAGAAGCAGATATTTCGCATCTCGAGATGAAGATGCGACTTATTTAAAGTTTTGAATATGCTAACCTTTTAATTGAATCAGCTATGAAAAGGAGATTATTTCAAAAATGGGCGCTGTTGTTATCGGCACTGTTTTTAATGGTGTCGTGTGATAAGGACGATGATTCGACCCCTGCGCCGACCCCTGCGCCGACCGAGTTTAAGGCTACGGCCGGAGACAGTGAAGTGTTGTTGAGCTGGAAAGCTGCCAACAGCGAAGATGTACAAAGCTACGTCATTACATGGACTCCGGGCAACGGTGCGGCCAGCGTAGCTTCTAATGTGACGACTTATACGGCAACCGGTTTGACGAATGGTACCGCCTATTCGTTCCAGATCAAAGCCGTTTACAGTCAAGGTGAATCTGAAGTTGCCACGATTCAGGCTACTCCAGAGGCAGAAGCCGTGGTGTATAACCCGGTTACCGAATTCCAAGCTGCAGCTTCGTATAAGTCGGTTGTTCTGTCATGGACCGCTCCTGTAGCAGCAGAAAAAACTACTCTGACGGGCTATTCTATCCAAGTGTCGGGTAGCGAGCAACCGATCGTCATCGAAGATCCGGAAACTGTTACCTATACGGTTGGTGAATTGACCAATGGCGAAGACTATACGTTTACTATCGTAGCTGTATATGAAGGTGGTCAGTCTATCAGTCAAGAAGCTTCAGCACAGCCGGTTGACCTTATTTCGGGAATTGAAACCGATGCTGCTTACAGTGGATACGATGCAGAGACCTCGATGTTTAGTCTCTATTACGTGAAAAAGGTAGATCTTAAGGCTGTTCCGGTTACGATCAGTTTGATTGAAGGTGCAACGATCGGTGAACAGGCTTCTCCGGTTGCTGAAGAGTTCGATCTCAGCGGTGAAGAACCCGTTACGTTTGAAGTAGATTTCAACGGAGCTAAAGTTGCTTATCAAATTCAAGCCGAAGTAGATACTTTGGTTACCGCACTGACTGCAAAATATGAAGAGCAAGAGGCTACGGTGACGATCGATCAGGAAAAACTGGCTATTACGATCGATTTCGGTGAAGGTGAGATCAACAAGAAGGCAATCGATGTAGATATCACGCTGTCCTCGAATGCAACGCTGGTTGCTCCGGAAACCGCACAAGCAACGATGGATCTTTCGATCGCTAATGCAGCAATCGTAGCTAAGGGTAAATATGATTGTGAGGCTTCCTATACGATCGAATGTATCGGAAATCAGATCGATGTTCCTCAAGGACTGTTTGATCCCGAATCTCTTACCGGTAAAGCAATTCCGGCTGATTGGACTCGTATAGAGAATTTCAATGATCAACCTATCCCGGCTGGAATGGCCATTTATCAACTTCCTCAAGATGATACTTATGTAGTTCTTTGGCCGAAAGAAAATACGGATTTCTCGGTGTATCATTTGGGCGTAGATGCCATGCCGTTTGCGGATTATGTGACTGAATATGGAGCATCTAATACGGTTCTGATTTCCGGAACACCTAATGTACAGACGATATTCAGTGATGGTCAAGCTTTATTGGAAGGTCCGCAAAATCCGATGTTTGCCGCTATGCCTGACGGAACATGGATGCATGCTACCGGACAATGGAATGATGGTGTATTTATCAATTACGATGCAGGACAAACTCCATGGAGTTTACAGAAAGGATTTACCGGTATCGGATTCTACTTGAATCCGGGTGCCGAAAATGGATATACTACCATGCCTCCTCATACAACGACAGAAAAACCTCAATGTTTCTTCGCTTATTATGGTGGATCAAACAATATTCAAATGTGCGGTTTCTTTGTTTCGGGGACCTCTTCGTTTACTCAAGATCAGGTATGTGAGACTTTGATTGGAATCGGTTTGATTTGTGGATTCCCGATCAATTCGATTGATCAGACGGAAGAGACAATGAAAGTTGGTTTGTGGATCAACAATGGAGAAGCTGTGAATGCTTTACCTGCAGATGGTTTGGATCCCTGCTTTGCAATCGGAATCAATGCAAAATAATCTGTTCGATTTATCGAAGTAAATAAAAGGGTATCCGGTGAGATGTTGGTGTCTCACCGGATATTTTTTTGTAACAGCGGTTGATGAATTTTAAGGGACCGAATCGCAACAGGGTGTTTCCACTTTAAACAAAATTGGTTACATTTGCTAAAAATAGTTGCTGCCGAACACGATGTGTATTGTGAGAATTGTAATAAGAGTTGAGGTGTTGCGGACAGTTTAACCGATGAATCAATTATAGTATGGGAATAGGTTTACCGTTATTCGTTTGGGATGTTCATCCGACACTGTTTACGATCGGGCCCGTCGAGGTGCGATATTATGGATTGATGTGGGCTTTGGGGTTTATCATCAGTGCCTACATTATCAGTAACATCATGAAAAGGGAGGGATATCCCGAAAAGACGTTCGATTCATTTTTCTGGTATGCCCTGCTTTCAACCGTTATCGGATCTCGTCTCGGGCACTGTCTGTTTTATGCTCCCGGTTACTATTTGACCCATCCGATTGAGATTCTGTATATCCATCAGGGCGGAATGGCCAGTCACGGCGCGGCTGTCGGTCTATTGGTCGGTCTGTGGCTCTTCTCAAGGAAAAACAAGATTCCGTATATCTGGTCGCTGGATCGAATCGGTATCTTGGTCGCTATTTCCGGAGCTTTGGTGCGTATCGGCAACTTTATGAATTCGGAAATCTTTGGCCGGCCCACATCGCTGCCATGGGGCGTGGAGTTTGTCCTGTCGAATGAGTGGAATACGCTCTACAAGGGTCTACCCTGTCACCCTACCCAGCTCTATGAGGCTTTGGCCTATTTGATTATATTCGTGGTATTCCTGTGGCTGTATTACCGAAAAAATCTTGCGCAAAGACGGCCCGGCGCGATGTTTGGTATCTTCCTGATTGCACTCTTCGGAATCCGCTTTCTGATTGAGTTTATTAAAAATCCGCAGGAGGATTTCGAAGTCGGCATGATACTGAATATGGGACAATTGCTCAGTATTCCGTTTATTGTGGCCGGATGTGTGCTGCTGTATCGTGCATATCGTGCTCCTGAGAAAAAACTTGAAAAAAAATAGTATCGAAATGGATCGCATCAGTGTTTTGATATTTAATACCCTTTCGGCTCGACAAGGGCTCTCTTTGCCCGGAATCGGGGATTTGTATGTCGAGACGGAACCGGCTGTCATGGAGCAGGCGGGGGTGGTTACTCCACCGAAGTATCGTGTCGTATTGGCGGATGAAAGCAGCAAAGGATTGCCTTCCGTGGTCAAGTTGATTGCAACGGTTCAGGGGACCGACGAGGAGCAGGCCAAAGAGCAATATACCGAATGGTTGGCTGCAGCATGCACAGAAGAAGGGGTGGTTATTCCCTCTGTCGGGAAGGTGCAGGATGGAGTCTTCGTGGTGGCATCGGATCTGGAGAGAGCCTTAAATCCCGGTGTGGTTTCGCCTGTATATCTTCCCGATAATGTGGGTGTCAAACGGGTCGTGACTTGGATCGTATTGGCTATTGTTGTAGGTGTAGGATTGTCGGTTGTGTTGATTCTTTGGATTGAGTCGCGTTCGCAGATTCAAGGGGTTAACCGAATGCTTCCCGAAGAGGTGCCTGCCGTAGTGGATACGACTTCGGTTACGCAGCAATCCGTGGTGAACGATACGGTTGTCGATACCCTTTCGGCTACATCGGTTCGGCCTGTTGCGGCGGATAGCGTGCCTAAAGCTCCTAAGCCCGCAGCGCCATCCGTGCAGGGTAAATATAAGGTAATCGTTGGAACGTACAGTACGGAGGCCAATGCCGACAAGTTTATCGCTTCGGCCAAGCAAAAGAACGATACGTTGCACTACGAGAAACTGCCTCGTCCGAACGGTCGGATTATGGTGGTTGCCTATGCGTCCGATTCCGAGCAGGAAGCTCAGCAGATGTTGCGGACGCTGAATGAGATCTTCCCCGGATCTTGGATTCTCAAGAAGTAGTTTATAGCCGGAAGACTATATGTCGAACCAGTGCTTGAGTGCACGGGCTATGCCGTCGTCATCGATATCGGAGGTGACGTAGTCGGCCGCCTGTTTGACTTCGTCGGCTGCGTTTCCCATGGCGATACCGATGCCTGCATGACGCAGCATTTCCGAATCGTTTTGTCCATCACCGAAGGCCATCGTTTCGTTCAACTCGATTCCATAGGCCTGAATGACGGCGTCGAGGCCGATCCGTTTACTTCCCCCACGAGGGACGATGTCGATGAAGTAGGGATTCCATCGGGTCGAATCGCAATGAGGCAGGGATTGCATCAGGGTTTGCTCCCGCTCCGGACCGATAAAGGCCATCATCTGGTAAATGTCGTGGTGCAGGGCTGTCTCGAGTGGCAGAATCTCCGGGTCGTGGAAGTTGATCAAATCCTGTGCAATCCGGACTTGTGCATCCATGCGGTTGAGGTACATTCTGTGCTCCTCGATGAAGAGGCATCCGAACGGGTCGTGTTCGATGTTCGGAAGGACTGAACGAATGTCCTCGCTCGGAATGTGCTGTTTATGGATGACGCCACGGCGGTCGTAGCAATATTGTCCGTTCAGGGTGATGTATCCGTCGAATTCGAGGTCGCCCAAGTTGTTCAGATCGGTGTAGTGGCGGCCGGTTGCGATGAAGAGCCGAACGCCCTGCTCCCTGACGCGTTTCAGGGCTCTTGCGGCTGAGTCCGGAACCTGATGGGTCTTAAAACTGACCAAGGTGCCGTCAATATCGAGGAATATGGCTTTAATCATTGCGTCTTTGTTTACAATAATATAATAATAAGCAGTAGCTGGTCTGGAAGAGCTTTCGTTTGTAGCGGTAGACCGGCCGACAAAGATACGGAAATAAAATGACGGGACCGTATCTCCGTTCGAAGATGTTGTCTGTTTAAAAGGGAGGATAAGGGCGGCCTTTGGGGTGAAGATGGCGCAGTATTTGGCTTCACCATAGGTGAATCTGGCGAAGAGCGGCCGTCCGATTGATTGATAATAGCGGGTTAAAACAAGGCTCGCAACACATACCAGCTCATGATGAGCGAGGCGGCCAGTTTCAGTCCGGTACCGAAGACGAAAGCGACAAATGAACTGAGGGCAACCCGGAAAGCTTTGGCCAGATTCTCTTTATCGTGCATCAGTTCTCCGATTAAAGCTCCGGCGAAAGCACCCAGAATCAACCCGAATGGAGGAAAAAATATCATTCCGACGATCAGACCAACGGTCGATCCGGTGGTTGCTTGTTTTGAGCCTCCGAAACGTTTGGCAAACCAAGCCGGCAGCAGGTAATCGATCAGGGTAACCACTACGGCGATGGCTCCCCAGATCCATAGAAACCGCGAAGAGAAGGTCGCTGGGCCGGCCCACTGCATCAGCAGCAGGGCTATAAAATTAAGGGGAGGTCCGGGCAGAAACGGCAGGATGCACCCTGCAATTCCCACTATCGAGCAAATAACCGCAAGTATCGTTAGCACTGTATCCATAGACTCAGTCTCTATCCTGTATCGTAAGGTTCCGGAAACCGGGGGTGAGCCCTTTTGCATCGGGGCCGACCCTTTTCGCGCGAAAATTATAAAAAATCATTGAAATAATTGTATTAATCCGATTATTTAAGTAAATTTAAAACCGTATATACTTGAACCTAAAATCTAAAACTTTCGACTATGAGAACCTATGCAACTAACGAGATCAAAAACGTTGTGCTGCTCGGGGCGTCCGGCTCCGGGAAGACCACACTGGCCGAAGCGATGGCTTTCGATGGAAAGGTGATCGACCGGAGAGGCACTATCGAATCAGAAAATACCCTGTCGGATTATACCGAAGTGGAGCATCTTTACAAACGTTCGATCTACACGACGATTCTGTTTGCCGAATACAACGGCAGAAAACTGAATATCTTCGACACGCCCGGATCGGACGATTTTTGTGGCGGTCTGTTTTCGGCCTTCAAAGTGGCCGACGTGGGAGTCATGCTGCTCAATGCGCAAAACGGTTTCGAGGTGGGAACCGAAATTCAGGCCCGCTATGCCCGCAAACATGAGAAGCCGATCATCGCCGTGATCAATCAGCTCGATAGCGAAAAGGCTTCGTGGGAGAATACGCTCGAGTCTCTGCGGGCGGCCTCGCAGGTGAAACCCGTGATCGTGCAGTATCCGGTGAATCCCGGTCCGGACTTCGATGCATTCATCGACGTGTTGCTGATGAAGATGTATAAATTCAAAGGAGATACGGGTATTCGTGAAGAGTTGGAGATCCCCGAATCGGAGATGGAGCGGGCCCGAGAGTTGAACCAAATCCTGACGGAAGCTGCAGCTGAAAATGACGAATCGTTGATGGAGCTCTATTTCGACAAGGGGGTTTTGACGCAGGACGAAATGCGTAAAGGGTTGAAGTTCGGATTGGCAAAACGCGATCTGATTCCGGTGTTCTGTGCCTCCGGAAAGCGGGATATCGGTGCCAAACGACTGATGGAGTTTATTATCAATGTGGCCCCCGGTCCGCTGGAGGCTCCCGCCTTTAAGACGGTCGATGGAAAGGAGGTGCTTGCTGACAGTTCGGCTCCTACTTCGTTGTTCGTATTCCGCAGCAGCGTAGAACCTCATCTTGGCGAGATGACCTATTTCCGCGTTGTGTCGGGTAAGGTGACCGAAGGAATGGAGCTGATCAATACGAAGACCGGAAACAAAGAGAAAATTTCGCAGCTGTTTGCCGTTGCAGGTAAGGGACGCGTCAAGGTGACCGAGATGGAGGCCGGCGATATCGGATGTACAGTCAAGCTCAAGGGTACGAAGACCAACCAGACATTGGCTGCTCCGGGATTCGACGTCGAGTATGAGCCGATCCGCTTCCCCGATCCTCGCTATCGTGCGGCAGTTCGGTCGCTCAAGACGGGGGAGGATGAAAAACTCGGTGAGTTGCTCAATCGGGCGCACTTCGAGGATCCGACGATTCTGGTCGAATATTCGAAAGAGTTGAAACAGACCATTCTGCAGGGTCAGGGCGAACACCATCTGAATATTCTCAAGTGGCAGCTCGCCAACCAGAACAAGATCGATGTGGAGTACTTCGCACCGAAGATTCCCTATCGGGAGACCATTACCAAAGTGGCTGCGGCCGATTATCGTCACAAGAAACAGTCGGGTGGAGCCGGACAATTCGGAGAGGTCTGGCTGGTGATTGAGCCCTATACGGAGGGTATGCCCGAGCCCAGCAAGTATAAGATAGACGGTCGCGATTTGATGGTCAACATCAAAAGCAAAGAGGAGGTCGATCTTCCGTGGGGCGGCAAGCTCGTATTTTACAGCGCGATTGTCGGAGGTGCGATCGATGCACGTTTCCTCCCGGCGATTATGAAGGGTATCATGGAGAAGATGGAGGAGGGTCCGTTGACCGGATCCTATGCCCGGGATATTCGCGTGGTTGTCTACGACGGCAAGATGCATCCGGTGGATTCCAACGAACTCTCCTTTAAGCTGGCCGGTCGTAATGCTTTCAAGGAGGCCTTCCGTAAGGCTGGACCGAAGATCATGGAGCCGATTTACAGCGTTGAGGTGCTGGTTCCGTCGGACAAGATGGGCGATGTGATGAGCGATCTGCAGAATCGCCGGGCGATGATCGAGGGTATGAGCAGCGAGAAAGGTTTCGAAAGGCTCGTTGCACGGGTACCCTTGGCCGAGATGTATCGTTATTCAACGACGCTCAGTTCGTTGACGAACGGTCGGGCTACCTACTCGATGCAATTCGCATCCTACGAGCAGGTGCCTTCGGATGTTCAGGAGAAGCTCTTGAAGGCATATGCAGATACGGATAAAGACGAATAGTTCGTACGATAAATAGAGATGGGTGAGGGCACTCCATGTTCGGGTGCCCTCACTGTGTTTAATTGTCGGTTGGGATATGGGTAACGTGTGTAGTACCATCCACTGGCTCGTGTTTAATAAATGTATTGGGAAAAATATGGTTATCGGAACATTAACGGAGATCGAACATTACGAGAAGCTCCACCCGTGTTTGAAAAAGGCTGTTGAGTTTCTCTCGGAGCATCCAAGTCTGGGCGCAGGAGTTTATCCTATTATCGGAGAGGACCTCTACCTGACGGTTAGTGAGGGGGCGATGAGAACGAAGGAGGAGGCTCCGCTCGAAGCACACGATCGGTATATAGATGTACAACTGCCGATTCAGGGTACTGAGACCTATGGCTGGAGTCCGCGCAGCCGCTGTCGGACACCGCGCGGCGCTTTCGATCGACAAAAAGATATTGTCTTTTTTGAGGACAGGCCCGAATCTTACGTTACGTTACAGCCCGGCGATTTTGTGATCTTCTTTCCGGAAGACGCTCATGCCCCTCTGATCGGAACCGGAACTATCAAAAAAGCTATACTGAAAATGAGGGTCTTATCAATGTAGAAAAATATTTATGGGAAAAGTTTGAAAAAAAATTTGCAGAAACAGAAAAAGTCCCTACATTTGCAATGAAAACAAATTTGTAATTATTACAAATTGGGAATGGAAACAGAATTACATCAATATCTTTTATCGTGTGGGGTCAAGCCTTCGGTGCAGCGTATTGCGGTGATGAGGTACCTGATGGAGCACCGGACACACCCTACGGCAGATGAGATTTATGTAGCTTTGAGTCCATCGATGCCGACGCTCTCCAAAACGACGGTCTACAATACGCTGAAGCTTTTGGCAGCTCACGGAGCCGTTCTTCTTTTGGATCTCGACGGACGGAACGCACGGTTTGACGGCGATGTTTCGCCACATGCCCACTTTCTGTGTCGGGGCTGCGGAAAGGTGTTCGATATGCCGTTGTCGGTTTCGGCTGAAGGTTTGCAGGTCGAACGCGAAGGATTCGAGATCGATGAGGTCCAAGTTTACTATAAGGGATATTGTAAAATGTGTTCTGGCAGAAAAAATTGAACGAAACAAGATAACAAGAGTTAACATAACAAAATTCACACAAAAACTTGATGGCTATGAAAAAGAAATTTATTTGTACGGTATGCGGTTATGTATATGAAGGCGAAAATCCCCCTGAATTCTGTCCGCAATGTAAACAACCGGGTTCGAAATTCAAGGAAGTAATCGAAAGCGATTCTTTGACTTGGGCTGACGAACATGTGCTCGGAGTAGCTAAAGGTGTTGATGCTGAGGTGCTGGAAGGACTTCAAGCTCATTTCTCGGGTGAGTGCAGCGAAGTGGGAATGTATTTGGCCATGAGCCGTCAGGCCGATCGCGAAGGCTATCCCGAAATTGCAGAGGCTTTCAAACGCTATGCATGGGAAGAGGCTGAACATGCCGCAAAATTCGCTGAACTGCTGGGTGAAATCGTATGGGATACGAAGACCAACGTGAAAGCCCGCATGGAGGCAGAGAGCGGTGCTTGTGAAGATAAGAAACGGATTGCTACCCGTGCAAAACAGTTGGGCTTGGATGCGATCCACGACACAGTACACGAAATGTGTAAAGACGAGGCCCGTCACGGAAAAGGTTTCGAAGGACTTTACAACCGATACTTCAAGAAGTAAGGTCAGAAACAATAGGTTAGGTGTGGGAGGACAAGAGTGTCGAAAGGCGCTCTTGTCCTATTTTTTTAGAACTACCGAATGGAGCTGCCGGTTGAATCGATCGTAGAGGGCCGGTGTAATGGGATGGGGATAGGAGAGAATGGTCAGGTGGAATCCGGCCGGATCGTCTTCGTGGTAGAGGGGTTGGATGTGGTCGTACGGATTGGTCCGGAAACCGAGCCGCTCGTAGAAGTGCAGACGTCGTGCTGTCAGTTCATCGGTGACCTGTTCGATTTCGAGGATGATGGTTTTGTCGGTTGATGAGAGAAATTTCGATACGATGCGGCTACCGTACCCTCCGCTCCGTAGAGCCGGGTTTACGGCAAGGTGTTCGATGTAGATGTAGTCATCGAAGGTCCAGTATCCGAGCAGACCGACAAATTTGTCCTGTTCGGTGAAGATCTCCATGCGGTAGTGTTCCGACTCGAAAGCGGTCTGTTGGTGCTCCAGCGAACGGCGTTCGTTGCGGGGAAAACTGTGACAATAGAGCTCCCATGCGGCTGTAAACATCGGGTGTTGCGTCGAATCGAGTCGAATTTGTTCCATACGTTTAAGAAGATTGATCTCGCGGAGACAAAGATAGATGAATTTTTTGACCGGACAAGAGGACTCCCATACGGAACAGGATTGATCTCCATGGGCGGCATTCTCTTGAAAAATTGTTAACTTTATCGCGAATTTTAATGACGAGGTGTTATGGTCGAGAGCAAAGAATTGGAGTTGGATTTGGCGCCGGAGTATTATCGGCCGTTTTTGAAAATAGCACGTTCCGTATTCGATGATACGGTGTATGATGTGGTATGTTCTGCCTTGCGCGTTGCTGTCGATCAGCTGAAGGGAATGACACGGCATGACGGAACCCCTTTTGTCACTCATGCAATCAATACGGCGATTATCGTAATCCAAGAGGTCGGGTTGGGACGAAACTCCACCGTTTCGACGCTGTTGCACGATGTGGTGCGACTCGGTTTGATGGATGCGGAGCAAGTCGGTGAGCGATTCGGAGAACAGTGTGTCGGCATTTTGCAGGGACTGTGCAATATCTCGGAAGTCGATCCGAAGGTGGAGTCCAAGCAGGCGGATAACTTCCGCGAACTGATCGTTTCCTATTCGACCGATCCGCGAGTCATTCTGATCAAGCTGGCCGATCGTCTCGAGGTGATGCGGAAATTGGACATCTTCCCTCGCGAAAAACGGAAGAAAAAGTCGTGGGAGAGTTTGAATCTGTATGCGCAGATTGCCCACAAGCTCGGTCTGTACAACATCAAGTCGGAGCTCGAGGATATTGCACTGAAATACCTTGAGCCGAAGGATTATGAATACATCTCCCGTCGTTTGAGCGAGACCGCAGCGGAACGGGAAGAGTTTATTCGGGCCTTTGTGAAGCCGATCGAGGAGAAGATGCAGCATCTCGGAATCAAATACCACTTGAAAAGCCGAACCAAATCGATCTATTCGATCTGGCGCAAGATGAAACGGATGCATATCGGCTTCGACGAGGTGTACGATCTGTTTGCCATTCGGATTATTATCGACTGTCCGCGTGAGCAGGAGAAGGCGCAGTGTTGGGCAATCTATTCGATCGTTACGGATTTTTACACCCCCAATCCCGATCGGATGCGCGATTGGCTCTCTATTCCCAAATCGAACGGCTACGAATCGCTCCATACGACGGTGGTCACCGATACTGGTCGGTGGGTGGAGATACAGATCCGCAGCGAACGGATGGATGAGATTGCCGAACACGGTGTGGCGGCCCACTGGCGCTACAAAGGGGTTAGCGGAGGTGCTATGGGAACCGAAGAGTGGTTTGCCAAGCTGCGCGAAATCATGGAGACGACCCAGCATCAGGAGATCGCCCAGAAGTTCGATGCCAAATTGTCGTCGGGCGAAATCTTTGTTTTCACGCCGAATGGTGACCTGAGAAAGCTGAACGAAGGGGCTACCGTGCTGGACTTTGCATTCGAGATCCACAGCAATCTGGGTGCAAGCTGTATCGGCGGTAAAGTCAACCATCGGAATGTGTCGTTCCGCGAGGTGTTGCGTAACGGCGATATTGTCGAGATTCTGACCTCGAAGACTCAGAAGCCCAAAGCCGATTGGTTGAATTTCGTCACGACGAGTAAGGCCCGGAACAAGATCAAAGCCTATATGCGCGAGGAGCAGGCCAAGGCGGCCAGCCTCGGACGCGAGGAGTTGGAACGCAAGATCAAGAACTGGAAACTATCCATCACGATGGACGATGCGGTGGTGACCTTGTGCAAATATTACAAGTTGAAGACGGGAACGGAGTTGTACGGACAGATTGCACAGCAGAAGATCATTCTGTCTGACATCAAGGAGATTCTGACCCGTTATCTGAACGGAACGCTGGATGGAGATCACGAGTTGAAAGGTCCGGTTGCGTTTAAGGTTTCGAGCGACAATACCGACGCATTGGTGATCGATGAGTCGCTGAGCAACATCGAATATAAGTTGGCCAAGTGTTGCAATCCGATCTTCGGGGATGAAATCTTCGGATTTACGACCGTCAACAACGGGATTACGATCCATCGTCAGGATTGTCCGAATGCAATTCGACTCAAGGAGCGTTATCCGTATCGCGTGTTACCGGCCCGGTGGCAGCAGAGTGCAGCTAAGGGGGCGTTCGTGGCGACTATCCGTATTCAGGCCGATGATACGACCGGATTGGTCAACAAGATTGCGGAGGTGATCAACCGTGACCTGAAGGTCAACATACGGTCGATGAATCTCAGCTCATCGGGAGGAATGCTCTCCGGACTGATCAATATCGAGGTGACCGGAACGCAACTGGTCGATGCCGTGATCTATTCGCTGATGCGTATCAAGGGCATTCAGCGGGTTTTCCGGGTAAATAAATAGATGAAATGAACGCTTCGCACCCTCTCTCGCTCGATGAGTTGCAGACGTTGATCCGGCAAGGAATCGACAAGGCGCATCCGCTGCCCTACTGGGTGACGGCCGAAATCAGCGAAAAGAAGGTCAACGTTTCGGGGCACTGTTACCTCGAACTGGTTGAGAAGGGCGGTGCGAACCATGTGCCCAAGGCCAAGGCTTCTGCCGTAATCTGGCGCAGTCAGTATGCGATAATTGCCTCCTACTTCCGGAGTACGACGGGACAGGAGCTTCAGGCCGGAATGAAGGTGTTGGTCAAGGTGGTGGTGTCGTACCATGCACTTTACGGATTGTCGCTCCAGATTACCGACATCGATCCGGCCTATACGCTGGGAGATATGGAGCGACAACGCTTGGAGACGATTCAGAAGCTGCAGGAGGATGGCGTGTACGATATGAACCGTGAATTACCTCTGCCTTGTGTCATGCAGCGGATTGCGGTCGTGTCATCGCCTCGGGCTGCCGGGTATCAGGATTTTATGCGGGAGTTGTCGGTTGGGCCCTATCGTTTCGAGGTGACGCTGTTCGAAGCCTTTATGCAGGGAAATGGGGCGGAGGACTCGATTGTCGAGGCGTTGAGCAGAGCTGCTGAACGCTATGAGGAGTTCGATGTGTTGGTGGTGATCCGGGGCGGCGGATCGCAAAGCGATCTGGGGTGTTTTAATAGCTATCGGTTGTGTAGCTACTTGGCGCAGTTCCCGCTTCCGGTGCTGACCGGTATAGGACACGATAAGGATCAGAGTGTGGCCGATTTGGTTGCAGCCGTGGCCCTGAAGACGCCGACGGCGGTGGCCGTCTCGCTGAAGGATCGGATGGAGCAGTTCGAAGCGGAGCTTGATGCGTCGTATCGATGGTTGTCGGAGGCGGCCCGTGCGCTGTTGCATTCGGAAACCGAACGGTTGGAGCGTGCGATGACGGCACTCAATCGGTTGTCGGAGTCGGGGGTACGGACGGCGTTGTTCCGCATGGAGCAGTATCGTGATGCGTTGCGGCATGCGGTTGCGGCTACCATTGAGCGGCAGGGCGCACGAGTCGAACTGTCGTCGACGCGGCTGCATCATGCCACGCGGTTTGTCTTTTCGAATGGACTATTGCGGATCGATCATCTGCGGGAGATGTTGGTGCAGCGGTGTCGGGACTTCCTGAACGATCGTTCGAAGTCGCTCGCACTGCTCGAGGAGCGTATTGCAGCGCACGATCCGCGTCGGATATTGGAACTGGGTTTTGCCATCGTTCGTGGAAAGGGACGGAGAGTTGCCGATTCGGAGGCGTTGCAGGTGGGCGATACCATCGAAGTCGAGATGAAAAATCGTAAATTGGAGGCAGTAATCGAAAAAATAGAGTCGTAAAATTATGGAAAAGTCGAAAATATCTTATGCCGAGGCCATCGGTGAAGTGGAGCAGATTCTTGCGCGGTTTAACGATGAGCAGATGGACATCGACGAGATGGGAAAACAGGTGAAACGTGCGGCCGAGTTGATCCGGTTGTGCAAAGAGCGGCTGCACAAGGTAGAGAACGAGGTGGCCGATATTTTGAAAGAGGAGGAGTAGACGTATGAAACGGTTGATTCGTCTGGTTTTGCGGTATGTGCCCCGGAAGTATATTCAACGGATCGTACAGTGGTGTACACCGTTGATGGGGCTGTTGTATGCGGGTCGTAGGGTCGAGTGTCCGATTTGTGGCCGGCACTATCGGAAATTCATGCCCTACGGGTATGTCCATTCACGGGAGAATGCGCTGTGTCCGCACTGTCTGGCGCTGGAGCGTCATCGGTTGCTGTGGCTCTATCTGCAGAACGAGACCGACTTTTTCGAGGCGCCGGCCCGGTTGCTGCACATCGCTCCCGAATATTGTTTCATCAAGAGATTCGAGCGGTTGCCGAAACTCGATTATGTGACTGCAGATCTCGAATCGCCTTTGGCAAAGGTCAAGATGGATATTCAGCAGATTCCTTTTCCCGATAATGAGTTCGATATTATTTTTTGTAACCATATTCTTGAGCATGTTGAGGACGATCGTTTGGCCATGCGAGAGATGTTCCGGGTGATGCGGCCGGGCGGATGGGGCGTTATGCTCTCGCCGGTCAATATGGAGCGGGAGGTAACCTACGAAGACCCCTCGATAACCGATCCCGATGAGCGGGAACGTTGCTTCGGGCAGAAGGACCATCTGCGCGACTACGGGCGCGATTACGGGAAGCGGTTGGCCGAGGCCGGTTTTGAGGTCGAAGAGATCGACTACGTCCGCTATTTGAGTCCCGAAGCGGTTCGGTTGTATGGTTTGCGTTCAGAAATCGTCTATCGGGTTCACAAACCGGAGTAAAATTATCCAAAAGATTTTGAAAGCGAAAAAAAAGAGAGGGGGCTCGTTGAATGAGTCTCCTCTCCTTATTTATTGAACGATCTGTCCGTTATGCTTGCGGAGGAATCGGGGCGTTGTTGAATGCCGTGGCGATCTGCTCGGCAATCTGGTCGACGGCCTGTGCGAGCTTGCCTCCGATCATCATCTTCATCATCATGTTCATCTTGACGTGCAGAACGATTCGCATACGGGTGTCCTGTTCGGCTACGCTCACCATCTGTACCCAGATCGTAAAGTCCATCGGCGATCCATCCTCTCCGGTTACCTTGATCAGCTTGTACGGCTCCTTTTCGACCATTCGCAAAGAGATCGGGAAACCTTTGGCCTTGAACGTACAGGTATCTTCCGTAGCACTCCAGCCCTCGACCTTGTCGGCCAGTACCGGCGTGAGGTTGTCGAACCGAGAGAAAACATTGTAAATCATCGAAGCGGGCCGTAAGATACGGACCTGCTTGCTTTCGTATTTTTCCATATCGACGAGCGCGTTATCTTTTCCAGTTGGCCGGATCGCGGCGCCACTCCTGAAGCGTTTGCAGTTCGTCGGCATGGACGTAGCCCTCCTGTACGGCCAGCTCGATCATCGTGCTGTAATTGCTGAGCGTGTCCAGATGGACGTCGGCGGCAGCGAAGTTCTCTTTGGCTGTCGGAAACTCGTAGGTGAAGATGGCCACCATTCCCAGCACATCGCATCCGTTCTCCCGCAGGGCTTCGACGGCGCAGAGGCTGCTTCCTCCGGTCGAAACGAGGTCCTCGATAACAACGACCTTAGCGTTTTGCCAGCATTCGCCCTCTACCTGATTGTTCAGCCCGTGGGTTTTCGGTGAGCTGCGCACGTAAACAAAAGGTTTGTTCAACCGATCGGCAACCAAGGCTCCGTGGGCGATGGCTCCTGTGGCGACTCCTGCGATGATGTCGACATCGGGATACTTTTCGGAGATGATTTTGACGAATCCGTTGCAAATCTCCTTGCGTACCGCCGGATAGGAGAGTACCTTGCGGTTGTCGCAGTAGATCGGAGAGTACCATCCGGATGCCCATGTAAAATGATTTGCCGGATTTAATTTAATTGCCTTAATTTGTAATAGGCTTTCTGCGATTTTTTTGTCTAAATCATACATTGTAAACGATATGTATAAAGTTTATATTGAAAACAACGTCATTTTGTTCGTAGAACAAGAGCCGACGGACCCCGAAAACGAAGCACTTCGGATGCATATTAATCTGAATGATACGTTTTCTATCACAAAGTTGTTGCAAAAACTTCAATTTACCAAAAAGTTATACCTAATATCTGACGATTCGTCTGCTCTTTTCGAGCAATTTTGTTCATCGTTGCGTTTTATCGAGGCCGGAGGGGGATGGGTCACCGACCGTTCGAACCGGATTCTGATGATCTTCCGAAACGGGAAGTGGGACCTTCCGAAGGGAAAACGCGAAGTCGGTGAGGCAATCGAGACCTGTGCCGTACGTGAGGTGAGCGAAGAGTGTGCCTTGGCGCAACAGGATTTGAAGTGCGGAGAGCTGCTCACGCAAACCTTCCACTGTTATCAGATGCACGGTGAGTGGATCGTGAAACGAACCTCATGGTTCCGGATGTACTATCAGGGTGAAGCCACTCCGGCGCCCCAAACGGTAGAGGGAATTACCAAAGCCGAATGGGTGCCGAGGGATCAGGCCGATGAGCTGTTGTTGGGTACGTACGGTACGATTCGTGATGTCTTCCATGCGGCAGTCGCGCGGGAAAAAAACGGAGCCGAATGAGGTGTCGACGTAGAGCATACGGGCTTTTCCGGGCAGTCATACGGAGTGCGGCAGTGTGTGGTCTGATCGCAACGGTGGCGTGTGCGGAGATGTTTAATGCAGGAGACGGAAAGATGGAAAAGGTGTTGAGCGATACGGAGCGCGAGCAGGGACTTCTGACTCCGGAGGTGATGTGGAAGATCAAACGGGTCGGGTCGCCCGTTCTCTCTCCCGATGGGAAGAGGCTCCTTTACACCGTAACGACCTACGATGTGGAGCAAAATAAGGGGATGACCGAGATTCGGACCGTATCTCCGCAAGGGGGTAGAAGTTCTCGGGTTTCCGATCCGGGTTACAACGAATCGGCACCTCAGTGGAGCGGAGATGCGGAAACGATCTATTTCCTGTCGGATGCGGGCGGAAGTATGCAGGTGTGGAGTGCGGCGCCCAATGGAAACAACCGACGCCAGATTACCGATATTCAGGGCGGAGTAGAGGGCTTCCGTGTAGCCCCTTCGGGCGATCGGTTGGCTTATGTGGTACGGGTTCCGGTGGTTCGGCGCAGTGCAGCGGAGATATGTCCCGACCTGCCTCTGGCCAAGGCCAAGGTTTATGACGACCTGATGGTCAGGCATTGGGACTATTGGGACGACGGCAGTTACCGGCATCTTTTTCTTGCTCCGATTGAAAAGAATGACATGATCCGAGAAGGGGTCGATCTGATGCCGCAGGAGGCATGGGATGCTCCGATGGCTCCCTATTTCGACATGAAGGAGATCGCATGGAACGAGCAGGGGACCTTTCTGGCCTATACCTGTAAAAAGTCTACGGGAACCGAATATGCACTCAGTACCGATTCGGATATCTATCTCTACGATGTAGAGCACGGAACGACACGGAACCTGACCGAAGGAATGCCCGGTTATGAAAAATATCCTGTCTTTTCGCCCGACGGATCGATGTTGGCCTACACGAGTATGGAGCGAGCCGGGAACGAGTCGGATAAAAGTCGGCTGTTTGTCGAGTCTTTGTCAACGGGCGAAAAGCGTGATCTGACCGCAAATTTCGATTACGATGCGACGGATCTGCATTGGGAGAGCGATTCGTCGCTGCTGTTCGTCTCTCCGATTCGGGGAACGATTCAGCTGTGTCGCGTCGACGTGGATTCTGCCCGGGTTGTGACACTAACCTCGGGAGCGCACGACATCGTTTCGGTCGATTGTCGTGAGGGAAAGATCGTTGCATCGGTAACTTCGCTTGCTTCGCCGGCCGAGCTGTATGCCGTGGAGCGTGAAAGTGGAGAGCTGGAGCGTATTACCGAGACCAATCCCGAAATCTACCGTTATATCCGGATGGGAGAGGTCCGGGAGCGTTGGGTGACTACGACTGATGGGAAACAGATGTTGACGTGGGTCGTCCTGCCGCCCGATTTCGATTCGACCCGAAGCTATCCGGCCCTGCTGTATTGTCAGGGCGGTCCACAAAGTGTCGTCAGTCAGTTCTGGAGCTACCGATGGAATCTGCAGCTGATGGCTGCTCGCGGATATATAGTTGTCGCTCCGAACCGTAGAGGAGTGCCTTCTTTTGGACAGGAGTGGCGCGATCAGATTTCGGGTGATTACAGCGGGCAGAATATTCGTGACTACCTGAGCGCCATCGACGATGTGGCAACGGAGCCGTGGGTTGATGCCCGTCGTTTGGGATGCGTCGGGGCGAGCTACGGAGGTTACTCGGTCTTCTATCTTGCCGGTCATCATCAGAAACGCTTCAAGGCCTTTATCGCTCATTGCGGCATGTTCAACCTCGAAAGTATGTACGGGGCGACCGAAGAGCTTTGGTTTCCGAACAACGATCTGGGCGGACCCTATTGGAGCGATGATACGGTTGCTCGGCGTTCCTATGCCAACTCACCCCATCGTTTCGTGAAAAATTGGGATACGCCGATTCTGATTTTCTCGGGGCAGGGCGACTTTCGGATTCCCTACACGGAGAGTTTGCAGGCCTTCACGGCAGCGCGCTTACGGGGTGTTCCGAGCCGGTTGGTGACCTTCGAGGATGAGGGGCATCAGATCTTCAAACCGCAGAATTCGCTCTTCTGGAATCGGGAGTTTTTCGAGTGGCTCGATCGTTATCTGGTCGAACCGTTTGTGCCTTAATGGCTTCGGAATTGAGGAGAAGGCAGGACGATACGTCCGAATTTCGATGAATTATTCCCGGTCGGGCTTTTCGGCAACGAAAAAGAAGTTGATACAGCGTTCGTTAACCGGTCCCAGAAAGAAATCGTCTTCGTGGATCGAGGTGACTAATTTTCGGTTCATGATCAGCAGCCGGCGCCGTTTGAGGTTTTCGAGGAAGCCGAAAGGGAGCTGTTGGATCTTTCTGGGGATCCATCGGTGGAGCATCAGGAAATCGAATCCGAGAAATGATTCGGACATGCGGCGATCCCGTTCACGGTAGAGGGCGATACGTCGGTTTCCGTAGATCCCGAGGGCCTCTTTCAATCGTAATGTGCAGGATATGAGATTCTTTAGTTCGTCTTCGGTGTACTCCCTGAAGTTGAATGGATTGTTTGCGAAAGAGGTTTTCTGGTTCGGGGTGATGACGATCAGCTTTCCTCCCGGACGCAGCACCCGTTGGATTTCGCGAATGAGCAGAAAGTCGTTTTTGATTCGTTCCAACGCAAAGCAGCAGAGCACCGTGTCGAATTGGGCCCCCTGAAAGGTCGAGAAGGGCGGAAAGTTCATGTGTCGGAACTCGAGATTGACGGCTTCGGGGATTGCGTGCCGGTAATGCTTTTGGCTGGCGACGATATAGCTATGGACATGGGGCAGGAGATTCTCGATATGCTCTTGGAGCGCACCACCGATGTCGAGCACATCGCCCGATACATAATCGGTTAGTGCCCGACAGATGAAACGCATCTGCATGGTTGGGTAGTTGCGTGTAGCCAAAAGGCTGAGTATATGCGAAGATCGAGCCATTTCGTCCCTCTTTTTCTACAAAGATATATCAAAAAAATAAAAACAAAGGAAACGGACAGCTCTTTTTTTGAATTTGTCAAAAAGGGGGAGCGGCGTGATTTATTCGATATCGAGGTCGAGGGTCTGACGCAATTTGGTCAGCAACGGATTCTTTTCGGTCAGATATTGCAGTCGGTCTTCGGCCTTGATCGGTTTAAGCGGTTTGGTGCTTTCTGCAATGGCTATTTTGAAGTCAACGGACAACCGTACCCCGCTCAATTCGCAGAGACGTTTCTGAATGTCGGAAAGGTGATGCATAACCTCGTCGTACAACGATTCGTTAGGAACGTTCAGATAGACCGTGCAATCCTCGATGCGTGCCTCCTCAAAAGCGGCTCCGAGGCGGGGCCGATGTTCGAGCAGCTCTTGGGTAAGCGTCTGATAAGCCTTTTTTAGGAGTGTTGCATTCTTTTCCCCCTCCACTTCTGGAGCGGTTTCTGCCGTATGGGCAGGCTCTTCCGACGGGTTTGAACCGTTCTCACTTTTTTGCCGGTTGTTCAGCAGCGAGAGGATCGAACGTCCCGAGAGCAGGCTTTCGGCGTGAGTTTGCGGTGCTGCGGGTCGGTTGTTATTGGGTACGGAAGATGAGACGGAATGAATTTTTTCTGTTTGGGTTTCCGTTCGGGTTCCGGTGGTAGTGGTCGAGGGTACGGGGTCAGGTGTCTGAACCACGGTCGCTGCCGGAGCTCCTGTGGTCGTTGGAGGCTGAACCGTTGGCGGAACCTCCTTTCTTGGAGCAGCCTGTGCCGGATTACGCGTTGGATTGTGTGCCGGGACAAGTTCAGGAAGTGAGGGGGTCAAGGCCTCTTCATTTTTTTTTTGACCGAGTCCGCAAAGTTTCATCAGACCCAGTTCGATGTGTAGCCGTTGGTTGGTGGCTGTTCGTAGGGAGGCGTCGACCGAGGTCAACAGATCGATGCCCTCGAACAACAACGGAACGGGACATCGGGCGGCCTGTGTCTTGTAGCGTTCCGCGACGCTGCCCGTGACCTCCAGCAGCGGAATCGTTTGCGGATTCTTGCACATCAGCAGATCGCGCAGGTGGGCGTTTAGTCCACCGATAAACGTCTGTCCCGAGAAGCCCTTACGCAGTACCTCGTCGAACAACAGCAGGGTAGCGGTATAGTCGCCCTCGAGTATTCGGTCGGTTACGGTGAAGTAGGTGTCGTAATCGAGTACGTTGAGCGTTTCGGCAACCTTGTCGGCCGTCAGGTTCGAGCCGCAGAACGATACGACTTTGTCGTACATCGAGAGGGCATCGCGCATTCCTCCGTCCGCCTTGCGGGCGATGATGTGGAGCGATTCGTCGTCATAGGTCACCTGTTCCTGTCCGGCGATGAATTTGAGGTACTCTACGGTATCTTCAACCCGAATTCGGTTGAAATCGTAGATTTGGCACCGCGAAAGGATCGTCGGAATGATTTTGTGTTTCTCCGTAGTGGCCAAGATGAAGATGGCGTGTGCGGGCGGCTCTTCGAGTGTCTTGAGGAAGGCATTGAATGCCTGCACCGAGAGCATGTGGACCTCATCGATGATGAATACGCTGTACCGTCCGATTTGCGGCGGAATGCGGACCTGTTCGGTCAGACTGCGGATGTCGTCCACCGAGTTGTTTGAGGCGGCGTCGAGTTCGTGGATGTTGAACGAGCGCCCCTCATTGAAAGCCTTGCAGGATTCGCATTCGTTGCAGGCCTCGGCATCGGGACCGGGATTGAGGCAGTTGATCGCTTTGGCGAAGATACGGGCGCAAGTCGTCTTGCCGACGCCGCGCGGCCCGCAAAACAGATAGGCGTGGGCCAACTGGTGGCGGCTGATCGCATTTTTCAGCGTCGAAGTAATATGGCCCTGTCCGACGACCGAAGCAAAGGTCGTCGGGCGGTATTTCCGAGCCGATACGATAAAGTTGTCCATGCGTTATTCCGTTTCGACTACAAATATAAGAAAAGGTGAGCGCAGAGACAAAGTGAAAATGAAATTTTAATCTTTAACTATACCGAGCCGCATCCTATATTTGTGCTTTGCGCAAAGATAACTAAAGGCAAAGCCGAGACAAACGAAAAGAAGGCCGTGTCGGGTTGTATCGGATTTGTATGTTTTGGAACGTTTCGGATGAAGCAAGGATCGGTGAGTCGTTTTGGATACTCTCCTTTATGCCAGAACCGATTCATGACATCGGAACAGGATCTCAGAAAAATCCCTGTCATTTCGACCAGATGTGACAGGTTTGTCCATTTTGGGGTAATATTTTGTCGCGATTTTATGTCATGTCTGTCAAATATGCTGTCTGGCAGCAGTTTTGTACTACTCTTGGTCGAATGTGATTCAAGAAAATAAGAAGGAGGAAAAAATATGAACATTAACAGTTTAACCATTAAGGCTCAGGAAGCATTGCAGAGTGCCATGAATCTGGCATCGAGCGGCGGTAATCAGGCCGTCGAACCGTTGCATATCCTCAGTGCCATTATCGGGGAGGAGAACAGCGTGGGTATCTTCCTGCTTCAGAAGGTGGGAGTAAACATCGGGGCTTTGCGGAGCGTGCTCAAAGAGCAGTTGGATCGTTTACCCAAAGTGCAGGGCGGCGATGTCTACTTTTCGCGAGAGAGCTCGGAGGTGATCCAGAAAGCAACCGACTACACCAAAACCTTTGGTGACAAGTATGCATCGGTCGAGCATCTGTTGTTGGGCCTTTTGGCCGACAAGGGTGAGGCCGGACGTCTGCTGCGGGAGTCGGGAGCTACGGAAAAAGAGCTCGTGACGGCGATCCGTGAACTCCGTAAGGGGTCCACGGTCGACAGCCAGACCAGCGAGCAGGAGTATGATGCGCTGGGTAAGTATGCGATCAATCTGAACGATCAGGCACGGAAAGGTAAACTCGATCCGGTGATCGGTCGTGACGATGAGATCCGTCGGGTGCTGCAGATCCTGTCGCGGCGTACCAAAAACAACCCGATTCTGGTCGGTGAGCCGGGTGTCGGTAAAACCGCTATCGCCGAAGGTATCGCCCATCGAATCGTAGATGGAGATGTTCCCGAAAGTCTGCGCAGCAAACAGGTCTACTCGTTGGATATGGGTGCTCTGATCGCCGGAGCCAAATATAAAGGTGAGTTTGAGGAGCGACTGAAGGCTGTCGTAAAAGAGGTGATCTCTTCGGAAGGCGAGATTCTGCTCTTTATCGATGAGATCCATACGTTGGTCGGTGCCGGAAAAGGCGACGGTGCAATGGATGCTGCCAACATTCTGAAACCGGCTTTGGCACGAGGAGAACTCCGTGCTATCGGTGCTACGACGTTGGATGAGTTCCAGAAATATTTCGAACAGGATAAGGCGCTGGAACGTCGATTCCAGAAGGTCATGGTCGACGAACCCTCTACGGCAGATGCCATCTCGATCTTGAGAGGTCTGAAGGAGCGTTATGAGAATCACCACAAGGTACGGATCAAGGATGAGGCGATCATTGCGTCGGTCGAGTTGTCGAATCGGTACATTACCTCGCGGTTCCTGCCGGATAAGGCGATCGACCTGATCGATGAGGCGGCAGCAAGATTGCGGTTGGAGATGAACTCGGTTCCTGAGGAGATCGATGAGCTGGATCGTAAGGTGCGTCAATTGGAGATCGAACGTGAGGCGATTCGTCGGGAGAAGGATCAAGGCCGTATCGACGAGTTGACCCGTGAGATCGATGAGCTGAACGCCAAACGGACTACCCTGCGTGCAAAATGGCAGAGCGAGCGGGATGTTCTGGAGCACATCCAGAAGAACAAACAGCTGATGGAGGAGTTGAAGGTCGAGGCAGCAGAGGCAGAGCGTAACGGCGATTATGGAAAGGTCGCTGAGATCCGATACGGAAAGATGCGCGAAACGGAGGCTGAGATCCAGAAACTTCAACAGGAGGTTGCGAAGAATGCCGAGGCCGGAGCTATGATCAAGGAGGAGGTCGATGCAGAGGATATTGCTGAGGTTGTAGCTCGGTGGACGGGAATTCCGGTAAGCCGTATGTTGCAAAGCGAGCGTGAAAAGCTGCTGAAGATGGAGAGCGAGTTACACGATCGGGTTGTAGGTCAGGATCAGGCGATTTCGGCCATTTCGGATGCCGTGCGTCGGTCTCGGGCCGGATTGCAGGATCCGCGTCGTCCGATCGGTTCGTTCATCTTCTTGGGTACGACCGGTGTCGGTAAAACCGAATTGGCAAAGGCGTTGGCCGAGTATCTGTTCAACGACGATACGATGATGACCCGTATCGATATGAGTGAGTATCAGGAACGTCACAGCGTGTCGCGTTTGATCGGTGCGCCTCCGGGATATGTCGGTTACGACGAAGGTGGTCAGCTGACCGAAGCGGTGCGGAGAAAACCCTATTCGGTAGTGCTGCTCGACGAGATCGAAAAGGCCCATCCGGATGTCTTCAACATTCTGTTGCAGGTGCTCGATGACGGACGGTTGACCGATAACAAGGGTCGTACGGTCGATTTCCGCAATACGATCATCATCATGACGTCGAACATCGGTTCGCACATCATCATGGATCGGTTGTCGAAGTACACCGATGAGTTGCCACCGGAGAATGTACTCGATGAGACGAAGAAAGAGGTGTTCGATCTGATGAAGCAGACGATCCGTCCCGAGTTCCTGAACCGTATCGACGAGATCATTATGTTTACGCCGTTGACGCGGGACGATGTCCGTCAGATTGTGCTGTTGCAGATCCGTCAGATCAACGAGATGTTGGCTCAAAACAGCATCCGCATGGAGGTGTTGGACAAGGCTGTCGACTGGATTGCTGAGAAGGGTTACGATCCGATGTTCGGTGCACGACCGGTTAAACGTACGTTGCAACGTTATCTGGTCAATGAACTCTCGAAGGAGATTCTGGCCGGAAAGATCGATCGGAACAGCGTGATCACGGTAGATGCCGGACCCGATGGATTGATCTTCAAGAACTAACGGTAATTCTTGGGTCTAAATAACGAAGAGGAGAAGATTTGAAAGAATCTTCTCCTCTTTTTTTGTATGGTGGTGGAGATAAATTAGGATTCGGCCGAGCGAAAAAGTATGCGGGCGAGCTCGTCTAATTTGTTGACGTAGATGATCTCGATCCCCTTAGGGGGATTCGGTAGAGTTTTCCGCAGGTAACCTGATACGACGATCCGGTGGAATCCGAGTCGGGCGGCTTCGCTGATACGTTGTTCGCTGCGTGTTGCCGGACGTATCTCGCCCGAGAGTCCAACCTCCCCGGCATAGCAGCATTTCGGATCGAGCGGCCGGTCGAAGTAGGAGGAGAGAATGGCAGCGATGATGCCTGCATCGAGCCCCGTATCGTTGATCTTGAACCCTCCGGCAAAGTTTAGGAAGACATCCTTCTGGTACATCTTCAGTCCGACCCGTTTTTCGAGTACGGCGAGCAGCATGTTGAGGCGACGGGAATCGAAACCGGTGGCCGAGCGTTGCGGCGTACCGTAGGCCGCCGTGCTGACCAATGCCTGTGTCTCGATCAAATAGGAGCGGGCTCCATCAACGGCTGCTCCTACGGCAATACCGCTGAGCGGTTCGTCGTAGTGGGAAAGCAGGATCTCCGACGGGTTGCTGACCTCGATCAGCCCTTCGTATTTCATCTCGAAGACACCGATCTCGAAAGTGGCTCCGAAACGGTTTTTGATGCTGCGCAAAATGCGATATACGTTGTTGTTGTCGCCTTCGAACTGCAGTACGACATCAACGATGTGTTCCAGAATTTTCGGCCCGGCGATGATGCCGTCCTTGGTGATGTGTCCGATGATGACGATCGAGGTCCGGTTCTGCTTGGCATATTTTTGCAACAGGGCCGCGCATTCTCTGATCTGGGAGACGCTTCCCGGCGATGAGTCGATCGTATCGGTGTGGATCGTCTGGATCGAGTCGATGACCACCAGATCGGGCGTCTGTTGCGAGATCTGGGTGAGGATATTTTCGAGGTTCGTTTCGCTGTACACCAGACAAGCGTCGTTCGAAATGCCGATGCGCTCGGCCCGCATCTTGATCTGGTGTGGCGACTCTTCTCCCGATACATACAGCGTTTTCAGATCGGTAGCCTTTAGGGCCAGTTGCAGGCTGAGGGTCGATTTCCCGATGCCCGGTTCTCCGCCCAGCAGGATGATCGAGCCCGGAACCAGTCCGCCACCCAAGACCCGATTGACCTCTCCGTTGCCCAAATCGATGCGCGTAAAGTTTTGATGCTCGATTTCACGTACCGGAATCGGCCGGTTGTCCGATCGTCCCGAACGATGGGCCGGATGGGTCGGCTCTTTCGTCACGACCTCTTCGACAAAGGTGTTCCATTCGCCGCATGCAGGGCAGCGGCCCACCCATTTGGTCGACTCATACCCGCAGTTGCGGCAAAAAAACGATTTTTTGAGCTTGGCCATGACTGATTGAACTCACCGGAATTGTGTCCGGATCTATTTGATAAAGAATCGGTAAATGTCGTTTCCTGTGGCGAAGATCATCAGGGCGAAGATGATGAACATGCCGACGATTTGGGCATACTCGAGGAACTTGTCGCTCGGTTTCCGTCGGGTGATGACCTCGACGAGCAGGAACAGCACGTGTCCTCCGTCCAATGCGGGGATCGGGAGGATGTTCATCACGGCGAGGATGATCGACAGGAAGGCCGTGATGCTCCAGAAACGTTGCCAATCCCACTCCGTGGGGAAGATACTTCCCATGGTGATTACTCCGCCCAGCGATTTGTAGGCTTCGGTTTTGGGATTGAACAGCAGTTTGATCTGATCGATGTAGCTGCTGATCTCGGCTCCGGTACGTTTGAATCCGGCCGGTATCGATTCCAGCAACGAATAGTTGTGTGTGCTGAAGGTGAGCATACTGTCGATCGTTCTGGGGTAGACACCGATCGTTCCCTCGGCCGATACCTTGACCGGAAGAGTCGAGATCTTGGTTATTCCATCCGTCTTGCGCACCAGACCCAACGTGACCGTGTCACCCGGTGCTGCGTGGAATGCACTCGAGTATTGATCGAAGAAGGTCATGGGGGTACCGTTGTATGAAATCAGCGAATCTCCCGGATGTAATCCGGCCTGAGCCGCTCCCGAACCGCTGACTACTGATCCTACAACGAACGGTATGCGGGGCATGAGCAGACTTGTTGAGTCGGCCGATTGGAGCAGCCGATTGATCGATTCATCCGTGATGTCGATCCGGATTTTTTGTCCGTTGCGGTCGACGGTCACGTATTCGGGTTGGCTGATCAGAATCGATTTCAGAACATCAAGGTACTCTGTGGCCGGTTTGCCGTCGATATCGACGATGCGGTCCCCGTTGCGGAAACCCATCTCTTGACCCAGCGAGTTGAAGGTATATCCATATACGATGTCTTTGTTCTCCAGAACGGTTTCACCCCATTTGTAGCTCATGCCGATGTAGATGATCAGGGCGAAAACAACGTTCATGACGACGCCTCCGACCATGATCAGCAGTCGTTGCCACGCGGGTTTGGCCCGGAACTCATAGGGCTGGGGGGGAGACTTCATCTGTTCGGTATCCATCGATTCGTCGATCATGCCGGAGATCTTGACATATCCGCCGAAGGGAACCCATCCGATTCCGTATTCGGTGTCGCCCTTCTTGAACTTGAAGAGCGAAAACCATGGATCGAAAAAGAGATAGAACTTTTCCACCCGCGTTTTGAACAGTCGGGCGAACAGGAAGTGTCCGAATTCGTGTATGATCACCAGCAACGAAAGGCTGACGATGAATTGCAGAATTTTAATCACTGTATCCATAGAATCAAGCGTTTATTCGTGAATTGATAAGCGATGAGGCCATTTCCCGAGCCTCTCGATCGGTTTGTTCGTACTCTTCCAGAGTTTTGCAGTGTGTGGCAGGAATCCGGTTGAGGGTCTCTTCGTTGATGCGGGCGATCTCCGTAAAACGGATTTTTTCTGCCAAAAAAGCGGCTACGCCGACTTCGTTCGCCGCATTGAGTATGGCTCCGACATTTCCTCCCGTTTTCAGACATTCGAATGCCAGTTTGAGGTTCGGAAACCGTCGGGTGTCGGGCTTGAAAAACTCGAGACGACGCAGTGTGCAGAAATCGAGCCGTTTTCCCGTTAGCGGCAGCCGCTGCGGGAAGGTAAGGGCATATTGTATCGGCAGGTGCATGTCCGGCGTCCCGATCTGGGCTTTGATCGCTCCGTCCTGAAATTGAACCATCGAGTGGATGATCGACCCCGGATGGATTACAACGTCGATCTGATCCGGCCGTAAACCGAACAACCACCGGGCCTCGATCACCTCGAAACCTTTGTTCATCAGTGAGGCCGAATCGATCGTTACCTTTGCACCCATATGCCAGTTGGGATGGTTCAGCGCCTGTTCGACGCCGACCTGTTTCATCTCCTCGAGCGATTTGTGCAGAAAGGGTCCGCCCGAAGCCGTCAGGATAATCTTGTCGATCGGCGTATTCTCGCCCGCGAGGCACTGGAAGATTGCCGAGTGTTCCGAATCGACAGGCAGGATCGGAGCGTGGTGTTCGGCAGAGAGTCGGGTGATGATCTCTCCGGCGACAACCAGACACTCCTTGTTGGCTAATGCGACCTTTTTCCCGTGCCGCAGAGCTTGGGCCGTCGGGAAGAGACCGCTGTATCCGACCAACGCCATCACGACCGTATCCACTTCCGTCGAACAGACTACCTGCTCGAGCGATTCGCTTCCCGTGTATACTTTGATCGGGTAGTCGGCCAGTGCATGGCACAGCTGAGTATAGTATCGTTTATCAGCGATTACGACATTGTCCGGAAGAAATTCTACGGCCTGTTCGGCCAGTTTTTCCCATTGGCGGTTGGCCGTGAGTGTCGTTACTTCAAATCGGTCGGGGTAGTTTCTGACAATGTCGAGGGTCTGTGTCCCGATCGAACCGGTCGATCCCAGTATGGCCAATCGCTGTTTTATCGGTGTCATTTGTCTGTTTGCAGAAGAGTTTTAGTGGGCGGTATTCCGAGGGTTTTCGTTTGTCAATCGGTTTTAAAACACGACAAACCGTTCCGGATCGATCGGAATCCCGTTTTGCCATAATTCAAATTCAAAAATGTTTTGTTGGGTGCCGTTCGAAGGGGTTTCGCCTCCGGCATATCCGATGATCTCTCCACTCGATACCCGATCGCCCGTTTTTTTCAGAACGCTGGTGTTGTGTCGGTATATGGAGAGCATATTGTCGATGTGTTGGATCATGAGCGAGAAGCCGTTTTCGGGGCTCCATGAGGAGGAAATGACGGTTCCGTCCATTACGGCCATCACCTGCTGGTCGGGGCTTACGGCGAGCGTCACCCCGTAACGGTGATCGATCGGACTGAACCGTTCGGTGACGACACCTTTGACCGGGGTGAAGAGGTCCATTGCATTACGCAAGGAACGGCGGGCGACCTGCGGATCGTTCAGGCTGTATATTCCGCCTGCACGCTCCATCTGCGAGCGCAGAATCGAATCCTCGACAATGGAAGCAATGATCGAGTTGTTCTTTTTCGAGGTATCGGTGGCGGTGACGTTGTTGCGTGTGACCGGATTCTTCCCGGCCATGATCAACGATATGTTTTCGCTGTATATCTGCATGTTGCGGATCTCCTGTTCCAAGGAGTCGAGCCGGACGATGTTTTCGATCAACAGCGTGCGCGACTTGTTGCCCGGATAGCCCGGAATCAAATCCAGTATCGGCGTATAGGCTACCGTCGTGGTAATGATGATGAAGAGCACGAGGATCAGTGCGAGGAGTCCCGCCAGCAGATTGAGCGGACTGATATACATATACCATACCTCCCTGTCCGAGTGCAGGTTGCGTATGCTGACGCGGTGCTTCTCGCGCAGGTTGTGGAGGAAGTAGGCAATGCTTTTCTTTAGGTTCATGAGTCCGTTTGCTACGAATCAGTCCACAAAGATAGTAATTTCTATCGGCTAACGGCAAAACGTAGAAAATATAAAGATTATTTTAGGAATCTTTTATTCCGGTATATTTTGAAAATAAGTTATTAAGTGTAAATTTGCATAGGGAATGTCCGGTCGTCGTGTCTGGAACGGCTGGCTGTGAAGTCGTTTCATCGGAATCCGGTGTCTGGGGGCGTGAAGAGAGCCTGCTCCCGAAACGGTCCGGGAAACGATAAATTGATTTTTTAACGAAACATAATATGTTGAAACCTACACTTTTGGTTCTTGCTGCGGGCATGGGATCCCGCTATGGGTCATTGAAACAGATGGATGGTGTCGGCCCCAACGGGGAGGCCATCATCGACTACTCCATTTACGATGCGATACGGGCCGGATTCGGACGTGTCGTTTTTGTAATTCGGCACACGTTCGAAAAGGAGTTCCGCGAAATGTTTACACCGGAACGCTTCGGGGGTAAGATCGATATCGATTTCGTATTTCAGGAACTCGACAAATTGCCGGAAGGATTCACCGTTCCGGCCGATCGGGTGAAACCGTGGGGAACGAATCATGCCGTGATGATGGCCGAAGGGGTGATCAAGGAGGAGCCCTTTGCGGTGATCAACTCCGACGACTTCTACGGTGCCGAAGCCTACAAAACGATCGGAGACTATTTGCGCAGCGTATCGGGTCAGCAGAACCACTACTGTATGGTCGGATATGAATTGAAAAATACGCTTTCCGACTATGGATCGGTATCCCGGGGTATCTGCGGGTTGGACAATAACGGAAACCTTACCTCGATGGTGGAGCGGACCAAAATCGAACGACACAACGGCAAGATCGTCTATGAGGATGAAAAGGGCGATCTGTTCCCGTTGGCTGAGGATACGCTCGTTTCGATGAACATGTTCGGCTTTACGCCCGACTATTTCAAATACTCCAAAGACTATTTCAGCGCTTATCTGAAAGAGAATATCAATAATCCGAAATCGGAGTTCTATATTCCGACGATGGTCAACAAATTGGTCAAGGAGGGTCGAGTTCAGCTTCGCGTGTTGCACAGTTCGGCACAGTGGTTCGGGGTGACCTATAAGGAGGACCGTCCGGCCGTTGTAGAGCGGATTCGTCGGCAGATCGAAGCGGGAATCTATCCCGAAAAACTTTGGAATTAAACGAACGGATTATGGATATCGAACAAAAAGTGTGGGGAATTACGTCCGAAGGAGAGGCCGTAGTTCTGTATAAATTGACCAATGCACACGGAGCTTCCGTAGAGTTGACCAACTTCGGGGCCGCTGTCGTATCGATCGAGGTGCCGGATCGAGAGGGAAAACTTGCCGATGTGGCGTTGGGCTACGATGATTTCAAGAGCTATAAGAACGACGGGCCGTGTATGGGAAAGACCGTCGGCCGTTTTGCCAACCGGATCGGAAACGCCCGCTTTGTGTTGGATGGCAAGGAGTATCGATTGAGCGCAAACTGTGCCGGAGGACACCACATTCATGGTGGAGGAACGGAGGGTTTTGCCAATAAGGTGTGGGAGAGTCGGGTCGAGACGGATCGCGTGGTCTTTTCGCTGTTCAGTCCCGATGGAGATCAGGGCTATCCCGGCGATTTACAGGCCGAGGTGGTTTACGACTGGTCGGATGACTGTGAATTGGAGATTACCTATTATGCAAAAACTTCGGCTCCGACGATCATCAACCTGACCAACCACTCCTATTTCAATTTGAGGGGGGAGGATCGTCCGGGTGCGATGGATCAGCAGCTTAAACTGAACTCCCATAAGTATCTGCGTTACGATGCCAACTGCATCTGTACGGGAGAATTGGTCGATGTCAAGGGTACGCCGATGGATTTTACGGCGTTCAAGCCACTGTCCCGGGATATCGATGCAGATTACGAACCGTTGCGTTACGGATCGGGTTACGATCAGAGTTGGGCGATCGACGGATACGAGAAAGGGAAACTCTCCGAAGCCGGCATTCTGTATGATCCGGAGAGTGGACGGCGCTTGCGGATCATGACGACCCAACCGTCGATCCATATCTATGCGGGCAACTTCCTGAAGGGGTGTCCGCGCAGCATCAGCGGTCACGAATACGATAACCGTGCAGGAGTGGCCATCGAGTGTCAGGCCTACCCGAACAGTCCGAATTGTGCGAACTTCCCGAGTACGGTGTTACGCCCCGGAGAGTTGTACAACGAAAAGATCGTCTTCCGTTTCGAAACGGATACCCATTAAACCCTCGCTTCTCAAGAACCAGTTATTAACCTAAAAATAAAAGTTATAGATGGAATCTACAAAACAAAAAAGTTATGTGCTGCCGATCATTATGATGTTCGCGCTCTTCTTCATGATTGCGTTCGTTACGGGGCTTCAGAATCCGATGGGAATCATCGTGAAGAACCAGTTCGGAGCATCGAATTTCATGTCCCAGTTGGGTAATGCGGCGAACTTTATCGCTTATGCGTTCATGGGACTTCCGGCAGGTATCATGTTGCAACGATTGGGCTACAAGAAGACCGCTTTGGCCGCGATTATGATCGGTTTTATCGGGGTACTGATCTCTTATATTTCGGGAATCGTGGAGAGCTTCGGCGTCTATCTGGTCGGAGCCTTTATCTCGGGTTTCTCGATGTGTATGCTCAATACGGTAGTCAACCCGATGTTGAATACGTTGGGTGGCGGTGGAAACCGTGGAAACCAGTTGGTACAGTTCGGCGGTTCGTGCAATTCGATCGGTGCGACAATCGTCCCCGTATTGGTCGGATATCTGATCGGCGGACAGGTGGATACGGCTTCGATCAGCGATGCCAATCCGGCATTGTTCTTGGCGATGGGTATCTTTGCGTTAGCCTTTATCGTGTTGTCGTTTGTCCGCATTCCGGAACCTCATTTGGCAGCGGCTGCCGAGATGAAAAAGGAGAAAGACAAACACAGCCCGTTCTCGTTCCGTCATTTCTTATTGGGAACCTTGGCGATCTTCTTTTATGTCGGCGTTGAGGTCGGAATTGCCAATACGGCGAACCTTTTTATGACTGAGAGTGTCGATAAAGGCGGTCTGGGAATCGATACGACCATTGCAGGAACGATTGTCGGAACCTATTGGTTCTTTATGTTGATCGGACGTCTTTTGGGAGGAGCCATCGGAAGTCGGGTTTCCAGCCGGGCCATGTTGACGACAGTTTGTGCTGTAGCTGGACTCTTCATCCTTTTGGCGATATTCAGCCCGCTGACCTCAACGGTAAATATGCCGGTGTTCAAATCGGATATTTCGTTCGGTTTGGCTGAGGTGCCCATCGGGGTGATGTTTATGATCCTGTGCGGATTGTGTACCTCGGTTATGTGGGGTAACATCTTCAATCTGGCTGTCGAAGGATTGGGTAAGTACACGGCTGCTGCATCGGGTATCTTCATGGTGATGGTTTGCGGTGGTGGTATCCTGCCGTTGATTCAAGGTTATGTGGCTGACGGCTTCGGTTTCTTGAGCAGTTTCTGGGTGATCATCGTGGCATTGGCCTACATGCTGTTCTATGCTCAAGTTGGATCCAAGAATGTTAATAAGGATATTCCGGTAGACTAATCGGAGTGATCTGTTGAATGATAAACCAAGGGAGCGGCTATCGGATTTGGCCGCTCTCTGTTATTTTAATGAACGATGAAAAAGTTGATTTTTTTGGGAGTGGTCGGAGTGCTTTTGGCGATCTGTCCGCAAGGTGTCGGCGCGCAGGGTGTGCAGAGTGATCAGTGGGCGGCGACGGATGGCCTCGGACGAAAATTGCCCGACAGAGAGCAGACTCGGGCCCGGCGTGATGACCGGAAAGTAGCTCTTTTTTACTGGACGTGGCATACCTCTCCGATTATCGATTATCGCCGGATCGGCAACATTACTCAGATTCTTAAAGAGCACCCCGAAGCGATTGAAGATTTCTATCATCCGGCGTGGGATACCGGAGGAAACTCCTACTTCTGGGACGAACCCCTATTCGGGTATTACCGGACAACCGATCCGTGGGTATTGCGCAAACACGCCGAAATGTTGGCCGATGCCGGAGTGGATGTCGTGTTTTTCGACTGTACGAACGGCTCCTTTACGTGGAAGTCCTCCTACGATGCGTTGATCGATGTATGGACGCAGGCACAGCAGGATGGAGTCAATGTACCGAAGATTGCCTTTATGTTGCCGTTCGGACCGATCGAGGAGTCGCTGGTTTCACTTAGGATGTTGTACGAGGACCTCTACAAATCGGGGCGGGCCAAGAACCTTTGGTTTTACCTGCACGGAAAGCCCTGCATCATGGCCTATCCCGACAACCTGACCGACTCGAATGAGGACCGGGAGATCGCACAGTTCTTCACTTTCCGCCCCGGGCAGCCCGACATTGTGGACGGTCCTATGCGTCCCGACCAATGGGGATGGCTCGAGACCTATCCGCAGCATAAGTATGTGGAGCGTCCGGATGGCAGTTGCGAACAGATGGTGGTCTGTGTAGCCCAGAATACGAATGCGGCAAGCGGAGGGCACTGCTGTGCTTTCAATGCACCCGGCACATACGGTCGCAGTTATACCCAGCAGCACGGACAGGATACCCGTGAGGATGCCTACCTGTACGGGTTGAATATTCAGGAGCAGTGGGATTATGCCCTGTCGTGCGACCCCGATCTGATTTTCGTTACGGGCTGGAATGAGTTCATTGCCGGGAAACACATCGGATGGCATCCAGCTCGACCGTACTATCCGTTTGCTTTCCCCGATCAGTTCGATTGGGAACGGAGCCGCGACATCGAACCGGTCAAGGCTTGGGGGGACAAAGGCGATGTTTACTACATCCAGCTGGTAGATAATATTCGCCGGTATAAGGGCGTTTCCGATCCCTCTGCTGTCTCGTCGCCCCAAAGTTTCAGGATTGGGCGTTTCAAAGGCTGGGACGATGTATTGCCCGATTTTCGCCACTACAAGGGGAATACGATGCACCGCAGCAGTCCGGGGCATGCGGATATGTTCTATACCAATACGACGGGGCGGAACGATATAGTGGATGCGAAAGTGTCACGGGACCGGCGGTATGTCTACTTTTATGTCGAGACGGCTGAAAATCTGACTCCGGAGAGCGATCCGAACTGGATGATGCTCTTCATCGACACCGACCGCGACAAGTCAACCGGATGGGCCGGATACGATTTTGTTTTAAACGAAGAGTCACCCGAGCAGGGGCAATGCGTTTTGTCCCGTAGTGTCGGTTCGGAGTGGGGATGGGAGCGAGTCGGAACGGTCGATTATGCAGTTGACGGGAATCGTATGGAGATTCGCATTCCTCGCTCGCTTCTGAAGCTGGACGGAGCCCTCAATTTTGAATTCAAGTGGAGCGATAACATGCAGGAAGAGGGAAATATTATGGATTTCTACGTCAACGGGGATGCGGCGCCCGGAAGTCGGTTCAATTTTGTGTACGACGAGCGAAACAGTGATGAGAAACGTTGATTTTTTTATGTTTTTAAATATAAGTCTGTATAGCTTTCTTTTCTGAGGCTTGATAGGTGGAAAACAATCGGGGCGACCTTCTGAAAAGGTCGCCCCGTATTGTTCCGGAATAATCCGGTTATGGGTGTGTCTCTCAATTATTTACCGTAAGCTACGCTTTCGATTACGACCGGACCGATCAAACCGGCTTTTTGCAGCGGAGAATCGGCTCTCCACGGGTTGCACGGAGTCCATGTCGTACGTTCAGCCTCAGGCAGTTTCTGATCGCCGATCAAACGGTTTACCCAAGTGTTGACAACCTCGATCTCCAGTTCGTTGTCTCCTTGTTTCACCAGATCGGTGATGTCTAACTTGTACGGCGCAGTCCATACACCGCCAGCCTCCTGTCCGTTGACCTTCACACGGGCCATCGCTACAAAATCGTTCAGGTTGATCAAGATGTTCTTGTCGGCCGGAACTTCGTCTAATTTGAACGTGTTTTTGTAGGTAGCTGTTCCCGAGTAGTATTTGATCTTGTCGTCGGCGTTGGTCGTCCAGTCGGTCAGGCTTTCGAATACGACCGGATCCTTCGGACCACGGAGTTTGTCGGCAAAATCGACGCTCCACGGACCAGCCACTTCGGTGATCTGAACCGGAGCCGGGTAGTTAACCTCTACACTGTTGCCTGCAGGTTGTCCCGCTTTGTCCATAAATACGATGAAGGCACTTTCGTATGGAGCCAGTTGCAGAGGTACGGCTGTAGCCCCCTCTTTTTGCTCGAAGGCTGTCAGTTTGCGGATATCGCCCGTTACCGGAGCCCAAAGTTCGGGTTGCAGCCCCGTTACGCGGAATTCCGGGGTAACGGTGATCGTTTCGTCACTCTGGTTGCTGACAAAGTAGATCTCTCCGTTGGCCAGTGTACGGTGTCCGTAGTGTACCGGAGCCCCGTCCGGAATGCGGCAATCCGGAATCACACCGATTTGAGCGAAGGCCTCTTCCATCGTGAGACCATTCATGATCATACCTTTCCCGTATTGTCTCGATTTCACATTCACACCGTCTACATCGCCCCAGATTTCGGCAGCCATTGCCTTAACCTGTTCGTCGGCCTGTGGTTGGTTCTGCAGACTCGGAGAGCGGCTCGGAGCGGGTCCGAGAACGACAGCACCTTTCTGGATCAGCTCTTTGATTTTCGAAAGAACTTCCGGACGCATGGTTTCGAGTTTCGGGAGTACCAAGATGCTGTACTGCGTACCGTGAGGCAACGTGATCTTGCCGTCTTTTACGTCCATGTATTTTTCGATCACTTCGGCATTCATGTAGTCGAATTGGTATCCGACGGGCAGGGCAGGATCGGTAATACCGGTCATCTTCGGAGCGTCTTCACCGATAAAGTAGGCCACGTCGGCTACGTTCAGACCCTGTTGAAGCATGAAGTTTGCGCGTTTGAGGTAGGTTGTGTAGACGTCCATCTGCGAGAACCACGTGTTGTGACGGTTGAACTCGTTTCCGAACCAAGCATTCACGCCCGGCAGACGGTCGTCAGGCTGCGTAATGTATACGTGGAGCAGGGTGTTGTTGATACCCTCTGCGAAGAAGCGGTCGCCACGTTGTTTGATGACTCCCGGATAGCGGGCAAACGAATTTCCTGCACAGGTATTCGATTCTGCAGATATTCTGCGTTTGCCGTAGATGTGGCCGCAAGAAGAGGCTGCGCGGTTTTCGATGTCGCCGAGCTCGCCTTCGCTCCAGAACTCACCTCCGATCTCATCGGATTGTCCTCCGTACATCAGGAACTCTCCGGGGAATCCCCAGTGGCCGTAATTTTCGAGCCATGTGTGCAGACCGTATTTGTGGCTGATATCGCGCAGACCGCCTACATAATCGTATGCGATCTTGTCGGCAACCATACGACGTACATCCCACAAGAAGCGGTCGGATTCCTCTTCGCTACCTACGACAACTCCATTGTAAACAGGAAGGTAGGGGGTCGGGTCATAGCCGTAACGGGTCTTGAACTCTTCGATCATGTTGTCCGTAAAGTTCTGTCCACCGGTTTCGTAGCTGTCTTGAACCACGACTCTGAATGTCTTGCGGTCTTCGGCCGGAATGCGGCGGATGATTTCACCCATGTGGGCTTCGAAGTGTTTCTCGATGTGTTCACGACTCATCTTGTCCGTTTCATATCCGGTTGCTTCGGGCGAAGCGGGGCTGTTGGTGGTTCCTGTCGGGGTCATACCCATACGCAGGATCACCCATTCGCCTTCGGGTACATCCCATGTCAGAGTTCCGTCTGCACTCATATACTGAGAGATATCTTGCACTTGTGCTGTCTTAACGATGGTTTCCGGATCGTCGACAACCGGTTGGTCGCGCCATTGGTAGTCTTTCCAGTAGGGCAGCGGAGTCGGGTGCATCTTGGCCAGCGTCTTTTCGCTGTAACGTTCCACGCGAGGAGCTGCACCCAAAGCGATTTCTGCCAGTCCGCTTCCGTTGGTGGCTCCGGTGACGATCACGCGGAAGTCCGTAGCCGTTGTGGCCGGAATCGACATGACAACAGGTGCATAGGGGTGGAATCCTACATTGAGTGCCGGATTGGTCCGGTTGATATCGAACTTGATCAGTGATTTGTAATCATCTCCCTCTTTGACTTGCAGTTCGCAGTTGGCTCCTATCGGACTTTGGGTCGGTTTGATGGTCAGGCTGCGCGCCGTAAAGGGCTCATTAGCTTTGAGGTCGATCGTGATGGTACCTCCAGCCGGTATGGTGACACCGGTAGTTGTGTCGCCGTCAATAACATTGGCCAGACCGGCAACGTTTGGAGTTGACGATACCTGCCCGTTTGTTTTGTTCAGGAAGACCAAGTCGCCTTTCGGAGCCGGGTAAGCGATGACCCGTACATCTTGGAACGAATCGGCCGGTATCGCCAATTTTTGGTTCAGTTTAACCGGTCCGGTTACGCGCAACTCGGAGGAATTCAGGTAACGCATGGCCTCTTTGGCAGTAACCCACGGACCGCCCGACTGGCTCCAGCCCGGAGAGTTGAAAATACCGATTTCGATATTCAGTTCTGTTGCTTTTTTGAGGGCGGCGTGAAGAATTTTCCACCACTCTTCGCTCAGCATCTCGACGTTGCCGTACGGAACGTCATCCTGTCCGATATTACCGATGAATGCACGGTTAATACCCGCCTTTTTCATCGATTCGAGATCTTTAATGACTCCTTCTTCGGAGATGTTGTTGGAAATCCAATACCAATACACACTGGTAAGGATCGAATCCGGAGGTGTGATGAACCCCGATTCGAGTTCGGCATACGGTACGGAGTCGGCTTGAGTCGTTGCGTTATTTCCGCAAGCGACCATGGCTGTTCCGGCCAATGCACAAAGTGAAAGTTTGAGTAAATGATTCATATAGACTATTGTTTGGTTGAATAAACGAAGTTGAAACGACCTCCGGGAGCGGTGTCACCGTTTACGTAAAAATCCATGATGTTTCCGTTGTCCTGCATGTTGTCGTTCCATTTGAACTCGATGTCCACATCCTCACCCTCGATGCCAAGCACCTCTCTGGGGATGGCGAATTCGAGTTTGTCGACATTAACGGCGAATTTGCATTTGGCAACGGTCTCCCATTCCCAACGGTTTCCGACGTTCTTTTCGACGATCACCTTTTTGCCTTCAGGAGAGACCCGGTTTACGATGATGTCGTATCCGTTCCATCCGGTCGCTTTGTCGCGGTCGGTGTCGATAAAGAGCATCATCCAGTTGCGGTCGGTCGAAGGGGTCAGCTCTTCTGCGGTTTCGACGTAGAAATAGAGGTTTTCATCGTCGCGGGCGACTTTGGCGCCAACGATGTCGTTACGGCCGGTATTGTTTACATAATAGGCTGAGTAGCAACCTCTGTGGTCACGATGCATGGTGTTTCCTTTGTAGTGGCGATAGTAGGGAGCTACATCCTCCCATCCGTCCGCTTTGCCGATCTTGACGGTTTTGGGTGCAGAGGCCTTCTCCGGGGCATCCATTCCCTTGAACTTCCGGACATTGTCGACGAGTTGGAGGTAGTAAACATCACCCTTGTCACCCCAACCTGCATTGGGTTCGATGTCTCGACTGCAATTCCAGTTGTATTGGTCAGGGAAAGCCATATAATAGGGCTTATGGGGAGGCCAATCGGCAACTCTTCCAGCGATGTATTCGTTCCATCCGGTTACGAATACCAATTCGGGATCGAGTTCGAAAGCCCGGTTCCACTGCTCTTGGAAGTTCCAGCCGTAGAGGTATCCGTCGACGCGAGGGTCGAAACCTTTCAGTACGCTGAAGTTACGGCCATAGGCATCCTTTACGTTGAATGCGCCGCAGTGTCCTTTGCGGTCCGGAGAGGTGTTCTGGGCAACTCCGACCGATACCTGTTCGAATTTACCCTCGTTGTTCTTAACATAACCGTTTTGGGGGTACACCTCGAGCCAACTCCATTGGTCGTTCCGTTGAGGTCCATCCATGTAGTCGGGCTGTCCCGGACGAAAGGTGAAGAATTGTGCGATCTCCTGATCCTCTTTCGAGTCGGTCAGGTTGTCGGGATAGGCCATGATGCAGGGTTTCCCTTTCCAGATGAACCACAGATTTTCGTAGCGTCCCGGTTTGTAGAGGTCTTCATACAGTTGTCGCAGCGAGACCAAAGAGTGAGGTGCCGGTCCAAACGGCAGCATGAAGGCGATTTTCGGAACCTTGACTCCATCTTTCTGAGCTTGATCCCATGTTTTGAGCAGCGCTTCGTACGAGTCGATCCACGTAAGGCTTCCGTTCGTACAGTCGAAAAAGACGGCATCCACACCGGCATCGGCCAGCATCTCGGCGTGCTTGCGCAGCACCCACGGATCGGTCGTTTTGTAGTATCCCAGCAGCGGTTGTTCCCAATAGAATACGCCGCCCGGTTTTTCCTGTTCCCATGCCGGGTGGTTGTTGTCCCGCATGGCTTCGGGGTATTTCCGGACAATTTCCGTAATGTTTTTTACGCTTCGTGTGGTGTCGGGAGCTTGTTGGTGCCATGTCCAGTAGAAGATGGCGACGAACTTGTCTTTCTTCTTCTCTCCGGCTTCCTGATAGTCACGGACTTTCCGTCCAAGCGCATCGGTTGCGGCCCATGTGTCGCTGTTAACGGTCTGGGCGGGGAGCGTACCGATCATGCAACAGGCTGCCCCTAAGGTTAGTGTAAGTTTGTTGAAAAATTTCATAAATGTAAGGTTTTATGGATTAGGTTAATATTGATTCTTAAGCTAAATTTATTTTAGGGTTGAATAGGCGAAATTGAACCGACCTCCGGGAGCAGTATCTCCGTTTACGTAAAAATCCATGATGTTTCCGTTGTCCTGCATGTTGTCGTTCCATT